>JAEEGF010253296.1_pt1 | contig 25025 bp, 21 predicted proteins | sample 9134171 | NCBI WGS metagenome assembly JAEEGF01 (sample SAMN16246542, study PRJNA631951) | gut metagenome | biome: gut microbiome; feature: rumen; material: AP-attached | host: Bos | place: Iran: Karaj | collected 2018-10 | reverse complement strand
AAAGCCTCGTTTTCGTGGGCTACAGAGAGAGCGTGGAGCGCGTAGGAGGCTTCCTTGAAAAACAAGGCATCATGGCCGACATCTTCCACGGAGGCATGGAACAGCGCGACCGCGAAAGGGCGCTCTACCGCTTTATGAACGGCTCGGTGGGTGTCTTCGTCAGCACCGACCTCGCCTCTCGCGGCCTGGACATCACGGATGTCGATAATATCATCCACTACCACCTGCCCTTGAATGAGGAAGCTTGCACGCATCGCAACGGTAGAACAGCAAGGTGGGACATGAAAGGAAACGCCTATTTCATCCTCGGACCTGAGGAGAGTTTGCCTTCTTATATCGTTGAAGAGGTCGAAACCGTTGCTTTGCCCACGAAAGTTCCCAAGCCAGAGAAGCCGCTTTGGGTGACATTATATATAGGTAAAGGCAAGAAGGACAAGATAAGTCGCGGGGATATTGTGGGCTTCCTCACAAAGCAAGGCGGCCTCGAGAGCAGTCAAATCGGCCGTATCGACGTGCTGCCCCATTGGTCATACGTCGCCGTAGAACGCGCCATCTCTCGCGAACTCCTCTCCCGCATCAAAGGCCTCAAGATAAAGGGGCAGAAGACAATCTATGCCCTCGCAGGGGATTAGACATCACTTGATGTTCAGCAATGTCCCATAAGTCATTCTAAGCGAAGGCAGAGAGGTAAGGACATCCGAACGGTTGTGCTCTATGGCGGACACAAATGCCTCGATCTCATTAAAGAAACCCTGCGAATAGATTTGATTGTTAGCTGGTATGGGGATTGCGTTATTGCGTTGATACAAGTATTCCTCCAACGCATGATGGTGCAACATCATATCCGTCGGAAGGCCGAGAATGCAGGAAGGCTTGGGCTCAAACGTCAGCTCTTCCATTTGCTCCAAACGATAAATCCCTGAACGCGTGCAGACCTTCAAGGTATCTTCCGAGCCCGTCCAACTATAAGCAGCAGAGAGCTCGAGCGTACCTGCAACGTGTGGGTGCTGAAGCATGAGTATGTACGAATCCTTTGCGACCTTCCTGCATGCCAAGATTTCCGGCCGACCAAAGAGGTGACACGCTAAGTCAACGGGATGGATATAAAGGTCAAGCATGGCATCGCCCTCAGGATAAGCGCCCGTAAGGTAGTGCATATCATAGTTCAGTGGCTGCTCTCTGCCAAGTCTTTTCCTTAACAATCGGACTGATGGAGCATACCGTTTCTGCATCCCTACCATAGCAACCGGCGAGCCATATTGTCGCTGAAGGCTGATGAGGGCGTCAAGTTCTTCTAATGTCTGGCAAGGAGGCTTTTCTATGAACAACGACTTCCCACTCTTCAAGACCTGTGAGGCAATGGAGAAATGAGCAGAGGGCAAGGCCGAGACGAATACGCCCTTCACTTCCTCGTCGTTGAGAACCTCGTCGAGCGACGCTGTTGCCTTCACATGGGGATATTTCTTTCCTATCAGCTTTGCCTTGTGTGCTGTCGTAACACAAATGTATTTCAATGGCAGGCCAAGATAATGAATAACCGGGTAAAGGTTAGTCAGCGAGTGCTGCCCCATGCCGACGAAGGCATATTGACATTGGTACCTTTGGCACAGATAACAATCTGTACGCTTACGCTTGAGGCTGCGAATCAGTTTTTGTATCATTGCTTTGCTTCATGTGTTGTTTGTATGTTTGCTTCTTGTCTGCTGTCCATTGATATGAACCATAGAACTTTTCAATGAGCCACTTGGGAAACAGACGCTCAAGACTTCGTACGAGGATGATGTCGTACTTGCGATGGAAGTTAATCCAGCAGTCGTTGCATCGCCGCGAATAGTGCTGCTGAGTCTGGCATGCCATTGCCCCGTTGAAGATATCATCAAGCGATTGCTTGTGAATGTTGCCCAAAAGGACATCAAGGTTCTGGCAAAGCGGCACATCGCCATTGCTGTGAATGACGAGGTTGCTCATAATACTTTGGCAGCGCAATCGCAGATGCCCGTTTCGCCACTGGTCATATAGGGCCACGAAATCATAGTTCTCCTGCGTGTCATGAATGCTTTGCGGAATCTGCTTCACGAAATCAGAGGCGTTCAACAACTCGCCCGTCGTATCAAAGAAAGCCATTGTTCCATAGATGCCGATGCGAACATCCACGCCATAATGCTTGGCAACATCAATGACAAAGGCCATGTCTTCGAAAGTATTCCATGGCGAAAGGCAGAACATCAGCGATAATGGGACTTCCCTCTTCAAGGCCTCGACGACCTGAATCACCCGGTCATAACCATCCCTGCCTCGCATCCGCAGGTAACTTTCGCAGTCGCCATCGAGAGACAGGTACAGATGCCGGGGATGATAAAGTCGCACAGCATCTATGACACGGCGAGGTGCGAGACAATTCGACAGCAACGTATAATTGGGGTGATGCTCGCTGAACCACGCCATAATCTCATTGGCCTGCGGATGCAAGACAAACTCTCCGCCTTCCAAACCAACGGTTGTCCGACGAGTTATGCAGCGACTCTCCATCACTCTTTTGATATCTTCGAATGGCAGATGCTCTGGTGGCTTTTGCCAAATGTTGCAATGCTTGCATCTCGACTGGCAAAGTGTAGTTGAGTATATCATTAGCCCCGACAGCAGTTTGTGCCTCGGCCTTGCCATATTATTCAAGTAGAGGAATCCGTTGTAAGCATAATCATAGATGTTGTACATAGTCTTCGTTGCATATTGTTCTCTATTAAATAAGTCCGATTATGCAACGGATGACTGCACCACTACCATGTAAATCTTATGCCTAAAGGCAAGGAGAATGTAAACGGATGCTTGGTATAGTAAGTTTCGATGTGGCTGCCTGTAGGGATATAGTATCTCAGACTCGGCTCGATAAAGAGGCCGATGCCTGGTGTCAGCTTATATTCCATGCCGATTCCCGTGCCAACTGACCACTGCCACGGAGCATGAATGCTTTCCATCTCTGTGCCTGATATTACATCATGCAGGTAATAGCTCTTGCTCAGCGATGAGAAGACGGGGATTTCCGCTGTTATGCCGGCACTTGCATAAAGGCTCCATGCCTTTCTGTTATACATATTATATATACCCTTTACGGGGATTCCGAGATAATGGATGACTTGATGTTCGCGAATGGCATTGCCGTCGGATCCCATTTCGAAGTTGGAAACAAGACGGCTATAGCTCAGACCCGACTCTAAGCTTAGGCGATGGCTCAGACTGTACTTCAATGCCAACGAGCATGTGAAAGGCATATAATGGTGACTCGTTCGCATGATTTTGTCTGTTCCGGGTTGATTGGCATTGTTCAAAGCCACATTCATGATAACGCTACGCGTATGCGAATGGGCATCGGCAGGGAGTTCAGAGAGATATGCAGCATAGTCGCTCCAGTTTTCGAACGTGACAGGCGACGCAGCCTCGCCCGTCGGACTTATCATCGGCGTCTCGGTGAAAGCATAAGGACGGTTGATGTGCTGTTCGCCGAAGCCGCTCGCGTATGCGAGTTCAAGCGACCACTTTCTTTCATGACGAGTCCCCCGATGAGGATTATCATGGATTATGTCGGCCATGTCATAGTGCTGTATTGTCTCTATCTTTTGGACAGGGCGAACTGTATCGCCTTGTTCCTTGTCCTGCAAGGTGTCTGGCATTATCAGTTCCTGAGTTGTTGCGTCCTGCACGGTATCTGCAGCAACTGCCGCTACTTGATGCTTAGGCACGGAGGCAATTGCCGGTTCCCCCGTCTCCTCATGATGCGAATCAACAGGAAGAGGCTTTTGCTTCTCCACGATAGGCTTTTCGTCTTTTGGGGCGACGCCATCTTTCCTGTACAGAATAAGGATAAGGGGGACAAGAAGCAATATAAATACAAGCCAATATCGCCTCATCATCTTGCGAAGCATCTTCTTTGCGCGTGCCAATTGCGACGAGGACGAATGCGCCTCAATGCCCAAGATGTTGGCAATCTCTTTGTGCGACAAGCCATCGAAGACCGAGAGGCGGAACACCTTCCCATATCCTTTAGGCAATCTATCAATTAGTCTTATAACCTCATCCAAAGGGATTCCCCTCACATCCTGCTCTTCGCCCTTTTCTGCAAGAAGGTTTGTTTCGGTTGTTTCTTCAAGCAGGAAAGTCCGATGCGCATCTTGATAGTCCTTATACTTCGAGGCAACATTCCTCGTTATCGACATCATCCAAGCTTCGGCCTTGCTGTCGTCGCGCAGCTTTTCGAAAGAGGTGAAGATAATCACAAACGCATCGTGCAACACATCGCTGACTGTTTGTTCGTCGGAGATATAGCGTCGGCACACGCCACGCATCCTGTGAGCGTACGCTTTGTATAGTTCGCCGAGAGCTTCCGAATCGCCTTGTCTGCATCGTTCTATCAGCCGTGTTATCTCCATCGTAAACATGATGCCTCCTTCTATATAGTCCGACGAACTGCCAAAAGACTGCACGGCCATAGCTGTTTTTTCCTGTAAGATACAAAACAGATGCAAAGTTAATTCATTTAAGGCAATGCACAATCCTATGCTCGTGTTTTCCTTGCATAATTGCACAAAACGGCATCTTTGTGTGCATTTCTTGCCGAAAAACTTGCACAAACGGGAGAATTGTGTTACCTTTGCAGCCGATTTTAACCAATTTAAGGTAAAAAAATGAAGAAAACACTCCTTAGTTTAATGGCATTTGCAGCTGTAAGCAGCGCATTTGCAGGTGGTCTCCTGACCAACACCAACCAGAATGCTGCCTTCGTCCGCAACTTCGCTCAGGAAGGTAAGATTGACTTAACCAGTATCTATGCCAACCCTGCCGGCGGCGCTTTCCTCGAGAACGGATGGCACTTGAGTCTCAACAACCAGACGGCTTTCCAGCAACGTAACATCGAAACGACCTTCCCGCTATTCAAGTATAACACCGACGATCCCAACCCTACCCATCGCTTCGAGGGCAGGGCAACGGCTCCTACAGTTCCTTCCTTTACCGTTTCTTATAATAAGGACAAGTGGAGCGTGTCGGCGCACTTTGCCATCAGCGGCGGCGGCGGCAAGTGTGAGTTCGACAGAGGCCTCGGTTCCTTCGAGTCTGCCTACTCGGCAATGATTATGCAGAAGATGCAAACGCCCGGCGTCCTTTCCGGTCTTTTGGCACAAGGGCTATTGGCAAGGGGTTACGACCTTGCTACTGCCTCCGCTCTTGCCGGTACAGGTCAGTTCAAGGGCTACTCTTTGAACAGCTTCATGAAAGGAAAGAATTACCATTTCGGCTTGCAGATAGGCGGCACTTATCAGTTCTCGAACCACCTTGCCGGTTATGTCGGCGTACGAGGCATCTACGCTACGGCCAACTACAACGGTGCCGTCAATCCCTCCATCGCCTACAGTCTTCAGACTCCTCAGGGAATCATCAGCAACACGCAGGCTCTCAACAACTACGGCATCGAGTTGAATTGCGACCAGACTGGCTTTGGTGCAACGGTCGTGCTGGGTGTAGATTATAAGATTAACGACAAATGGAATGTATCGGCAAAATACGAGTGCCCGACCAGACTGAACATGAAGAACAAGAGCGAGATCAATGTTCCCAGCGAGGAAGTCAGGGCACAAGCCGCTCCCATCCTCGGCCAGTTCGAGGACGGCAGACATGTTCGCGAGGACATTCCTGCACTTCTTGCTCTCGGTGCGCAGTACTCTCCGATTGAGAATGTACGCCTCGATGCCGCCTACCACCAGTTCTTCGACAAGGTCAGCACAAAGTACATGGATCGCCAGGACCTCATCAGCCACAACACGCACGAGTTCATCCTGGGTGCTGAGTGGGACATCTGCAAGCTCATCACCATTTCCGGTTCTTGGGAAACCACGCGTTACGGCATGGATGATGAATTCATGAACGACCTCTCGTTCAACCTTACGAACAACATGATTGGCGCCGGCGTCCGCATAAATGCCACGAAGAGGCTCAGCTTCGACCTCGGTTACATGTGCACATTCTACAACAATCGCGAGGTAACAACAAAAGTAGGCCCTTACGACAAGACAGACGTCTACGAGCGCAAGAACCACACCTTCGGCATCGGCGTAAACCTCGATCTGTAGAAGATTCGAATATTGAAGATTGAAGATTCGAATATTGAAAATTGAAGATTGAAGATTGAAAGATTGAAGATTGGAATATTGAAGATTGAAAATTGAAAATTGAAAGATTGAAGATTGGAATGCCGCTCGGGAACATCTCGGGCGGCATTTTTGTTAATAATTATTGCTGTTCGGTAAATTCGGCCTGAAAAGCCCAAAATGTAAAGCCCTGAAATGCAGGCACTTCCAGCCTCGCGTGGAGCCCCTCAAAACGCCGCCTGCGGCGTTGCCCATCGCCGCACGCGGAATTGCCCATCGCCGCACGCGGAAATTGCCATCGCCGCACGCGGCGTTTTCAGACGCCCCTCAAGGGCCTTCCGCTTCGGGGTGACAGCAACTGACGACGCCTATGCGAGAAAGGCATCTGCATCCATAAATGGAGGAGAAAAAGACACTGGTATAAACGCCAACGACACATGCTTAGATTGAAAAAACAGCATGCTTTATCAACAAAACAGGCGTTCGAGCATACCATCGGACGGCTTTTTTGTTTTTTTTCTTATTGTGCTTTGTAGTTTGATATATATTTCGTACCTTTGCACACCCAAATTAAAAGGTATATAACAAAGCACACTATATGAGCAAGAAATTCACAGAACGCAATAAGCTCAATCTGAGTGAAGTAAACAAGGAAGTGCTCCAGCAGTGGGACGCCGAAGATGTGTTCCATTCAAGTATATCCGAGCGAGAAGGTTGCCCGTCGTTCGTCTTCTACGAAGGCCCTCCATCGGCCAACGGACATCCGGGCATCCATCACGTCCTGGCTCGCAGCATCAAGGACACTTTCTGCCGCTTCAAGACGATGAAGGGCTACCAGGTGAAGCGCAAAGCCGGCTGGGACACTCACGGACTCCCCGTCGAGCTTGGCGTGGAGAAAGAGCTTGGCATCACGAAGGAAGACATCGGCAAGAGCATCAGCATCGAGGAGTACAACCGGAAGTGCCGAGAGAATGTGATGATGTACACCAGCGAGTGGGCCGACCTCAGCCACCGAATGGGCTACTGGGTCGACATGGAACACCCCTACATCACCTACGACAACAAGTACATCGAGACGCTTTGGTGGCTCCTGAAGCAGCTCTACCAGAAGGACCTTCTCTATAAGGGCTACACTATCCAGCCGTATTCTCCAGCCGCAGGCACAGGTCTGTCGAGCCACGAGCTCAACCAGCCCGGTTGCTACAGAGACGTGAAGGACACCACGGTTACGGCGCAGTTTAGACTTGACCCCCTAACCCCCTTTAGGGGGAACACAGGCGAAGAACTCCCCCTAAAGGGGGATGGGGGGTCCGTATATTTCCTTGCTTGGACCACCACGCCCTGGACCTTGCCCTCCAACACAGCCCTCTGCGTAGGACCTAAGATTGATTATGTTGCCGTCAAGGGCAGCAATCCATATACTAACGAGGAAGCCATTTACATTCTCGCCGAGGCACGACTCTCTGCCTACTTCCAGGCCGAAGAAGGCAAGGAGCTCGAGATTCTTTGGCGAGGCAAGGGAACTGACCTCGTTGGCTTGAAGTACGAGCAGCTCTTCCCGTGGGTGAAGCCTTGTGCCCTCGAGGACGGTAAAGTCGTCGATAAGAGTGCAGAAGCTTTCCGTGTCATCCCGGGCGATTATGTCACCACGGAAGACGGTACCGGCATCGTGCACATCGCTCCTACCTTTGGTGCCGACGACGCCAAGGTGGCAAAGGATGCAGGCATCCCCAGCCTCTTCGTCATCGACAAGGCAGGCGACACGCGTCCGATGGTTGACTTCACCGGCAAGTACTTCGTGAAGGACGATATGGACGCCGACTTCGTGAAGACCTGCGTGAACGACAGCTATTGGCACCACAGCGGCGACTTCGTGAAGAATGCCTACGACCCGAAGTTCAACGAAGGCGGCAAGTACGACGAGAAGGCTGCGGCAAAGGAGATGGATCTCAATGTGAAGATGTGCATCGAGATGAAGGACGAAGGAACGGCCTTCAAGATAGAGAAGCACGTCCACAACTATCCCCATTGCTGGCGCACAGACAAGCCCGTCCTCTACTACCCTCTCGACTCCTGGTTCATCCGTTCGTCGGCAGCTAAGGAGCGCATGATGGAACTCAACAACACCATTCTCTGGAAGCCTGAAAGCACCGGTACGGGCCGCTTCGGCAAGTGGCTCGAGAACCTTAACGACTGGAACCTCAGTCGCTCCCGTTATTGGGGCACGCCGCTTCCGATTTGGCGCAACAAGGATACTCGCGAAGAGATTTGCATCGGCTCCGTAGAAGAGCTGTACAACGAAATAGAGAAGGCAGTTGCTGCCGGCGTGATGCCCAGCAATCCTCTCAAGGAGAAAGGCTTCGTGCCAGGCGACATGAGTCAGGAGAACTACGACCGCATCGACCTTCATCGCCCGTATGTCGACCAGATATGGCTCGTCGGCAAGAGCGGCGCCGTGTTGAAGCGCGAGCTCGACCTCATCGATGTTTGGTTCGACTCTGGTGCTATGCCTTACGCTCAATTCCATTATCCCTTCGAGAACAAAGAGCTGCTCGACAAAGGCATCGCCTTCCCTGCCGACTTCATAGCAGAAGGCGTCGACCAGACCCGCGGCTGGTTCTATACGCTGCACGCCATTGCCACAATGGTCTTCGACAGCGTCAGCTACAAGGCCGTCATCAGTAACGGTCTCGTGCTCGACAAGAACGGCATGAAGATGTCGAAGCGTCTCGGCAACGCCGTCGACCCATTCGGAGCCATCGAGAAGTACGGAAGCGATGCCGTGCGCTGGTATATGATAACGAATAGCGCGCCTTGGGACAACCTGAAGTTCGACGAGGAAGGCGTGCAGGAAGTGAGCCGCACATTCTTCGGCAAGCTCTTCCAGACGTATTCCTTCCTCACGATGTACGCCAACGTTGACGGCTGGTGCTACGAAGAGCCGGATGTGCCCATGAACGAGCGTCCCGAGATGGACCGCTGGATACTCTCTTGCCTGAACAGCCTCATCCGTGAGGTGGCACAATGCTATGAGGAATACGAGCCCACGAGAGCAGGACGCCTCATTCAGGCCTTTGTGGTCGATAATGTCAGCAACTGGTTTGTTCGTCTCTCGAAGAAACGCTTCTGGGGCTCTGCCATGAGTCTCGACAAGCTGAGCGCTTATCAGACACTCTACACTTGCCTTGAGACGGTGGCTCGACTGATGGCTCCCATCGCTCCCTACTATGCCGACCGCCTCTGGAGAGACCTGAACGATGCGACTGGCAAGGGCGAGACAAAGAGCGTACATCTGGCAAAGTTCCCCGTTGCCGACGATGCAAAGATAGACCAAGAGCAGGAACAGCGCATGGCTCTCGCTCAGCAGGTAACAAGCATGATTCTCTCGCTCCGCAAGAAAGAGCAGATTGTGGTGAAGCAACCGCTTCAGCGCATCGCCATCCCTGCCACAAGCGCCGAGCAGCAACAACGCATCCAGGCCATGCAGCAGCTCATCCTCGACGAAGTGAACGTCAAGGAACTCGAGTTCGTTGAGGCAGAGGGAATGCTCGTCAAGCAAGTGAAGTGCAACTTCCGCACGATGGGCAAGAAGTTCGGCAAGCTGATGAAGAGTGTCAACGCAGCTGTTCTGGCCATGAGTCAGGAGCAGATTGCCGAACTCGAAGCAAAGGAGCATCTGCCCCTCACGCTCGACACAGGCGAGCAGGTTACCGTTGACCTCGAAGACATCGAAATCTTCAGCCAAGACATCCCTGGCTGGAGCGTTGCCAACGAAGGCACACTCACCGTTGCCCTCGACCTCACCATCACAGAAGACCTGCGCCTGGAAGGCATTGCCCGTGAGCTCATCCGCAGCATCCAAACCCTTCGCAAGGACAGCGGCTTCGACATCACCGACCGCATCAACGTCACTATTCCCGAGAGCGACGACAACAGCACTTGCCTCAGCAAGTTCAGCGATTACATAGCATCACAAGTTCTTGCCAACAACATCACACTCGGCAGCGAATTGAAAGTTAGCAAAATATAATAAGGTAAAAATAATATGGAAGAAAACAAAGTAAGGTACTCCGACGAGGAGCTCGAGGAGTTCCGCCAGCTCATCAACGAGAAGCTCGCAGTGGCAAAGAGCGATTACGAGATTCTTATGAAGAAGATAAACGAAAGTGGTGTCAACGACGACGAAACGCACTCCACATACCACACTTTGGAAGAAGGTTCTGAGACTCTTTCTAAGGAAAGCCTCATGAACGAGTGTATGCGTGCTCAGAAGTTCATCACAGGTCTGCAGGCCGCACTCGTACGCATTCAGAACAAGACCTACGGCATCTGCCGCGAGACAGGCAAGCTCATTCCGAAAGAACGCCTCCGTGCAGTGCCTCACGCAACCCTCTCCATCGAAGCCAAACAAGCTCGCGACAAGAAGAAATAATGAGTCGCAGGCAGGCACAAGCACTGGCTTCCGTGGCTCTTGCTGCCGGCATTGTCGTCACTGACCAGATCATCAAGGTTGCTGTCAAGACCGGCATGTATCTGCATCAGAGCATCAGGGTGACGGATTGGTTCCAGATTCTCTTCACCGAGAATGATGGGATGGCATTCGGCATGGAAGTCATTCCCAAGTGGTTTCTCACATCCTTCCGGATTGGTGCAGTTGCCTTTCTTGTTTGGTACATCTCCCATTGCATAAAACGAGGCATCGGCTGGGGCTATCTCATTTGCCTGATACTAATAACGGCCGGAGCAGCAGGCAACATCTTCGATTGCATGTTTTATGGGATGATATTCAACAATCCGCCTGCACCAATGACGGCAGAACTTGTGCCATGGGGCACTGGCTACGGGCAACTGATGCTCGGGCGAGTCGTGGATATGTTCTACTTCCCTCTTGTCGAATGGGATTGGCCATCGAGCCTTCCCTATATAGGTGGTGAGCATTTCATCTTCTTCAGCCCCATCTTCAACTTTGCCGATGCCAGCATCAGCTGTGGTGTCATCGCCCTCATCTTATTCTTCAACAAGAACGTGTTTGGTTCCATCCCTGCCTCCACCAAGGATGAGGAGAATTATGATGGCAAGTAAACGAGGTTCTATTAAAGCCTCCCTTTGGGGAGGTTTGATGGGGGCATTCTTCTTCATCTCCTGCTCCCCTTCTCAGCCTCATGGCATTCTGAGCAAGAAGAAGATGACAGATGTGCTGGTCGACTACCATCTGGCACAAGGTATGGCAGAGGCACAGGGAGAGAACCCCGACATCGCTCGCTACAAGTACATTCAAGCTGTTTTCAAGAAGCACCGCATCACTGAGGCTGTGTTCGACTCCTCGATGGTTTACTACAGTGGTCGTGCAGAGGAGTTCACGCATATCTATGACGATGTGGTGAATCGAGTGCAGGCACAAGCCGAGCGAATGGGGCTCGAGGCGACTGACAGTCAGGATCGCTTTGCATCCCTCACAAGCGAAGGCGACACGGCAAACATCTGGCTTGGGAAGGACTTTGCCTGCGTCGTTGCCAACCCTGTTCAGTGTGTCTATTCCTTCACGATGAAAGCCGACTCGACCTTCAAACTGGGAGACAGTTTCATCTGGCGCTTCAAGACACAGTTCGTAGGTCGCTCCATGAACAACGAAGCAATAGCTCTGCTCAACTTCTATTATGATACAGACACCGTTGCTTGCGTGACAGACTTGCTTCGATACAGCCCCAAGAACGAGATGCGCCACACACCAGGAAAAACTCTCGATTCACTGGAGCTTCGTTCCATCTCCGGCTTTATTTATTTACCTTTGACAAATGATGCCGACCAGCCAAAGCCTTTGCTCATCAGCGAGATGCAACTCGTCAGGATGCACAAGAAGCAACCCGTCGCACCCAAACTTCCTGTCGATACACTTCGCACCGATTCCCTCAAAGAAGATACACTTCCCAAGCAGAAGTCCGAGCGTCTCTCTCCTCTCCAAGTCCGCGAAAGCCAGCCAAAGGAACGCAAGATACATGTCACAAAGGAGAATCCCAATCCCATTCGTCCGCAGAAGGGCATTCCACAGCGAATCAGAAGGAGATGAAACGTGCCTATCATGATATCCTTCTGCCTGACGGAACACTCCAACAAGGTCCGATTATTGTAGAGACCGACAAAGACGGACATCTCCTCAGCTGGCACAAGCTTCAGGAAGAAGAGCCTTTTGTCGAATGGATTGGTGAAACATTCGACTGCAGGAAAAGTAACTGACGCTCAGTCCTCCTACTCTACATCGAAATAGAAGTTCCCGGCAGCGCCTCCTCCTGTGGGACCACTCTGCGGAGTGATGCGACCATTGTAGGAGGTATTGGTGACGATGTTGCCTGTCTCAATTGTAATTCCCTGTCCGCTATAGCTATACCGAGCCACGAACTTAATGGTGTCAGGCTTACCATACTCTGTGGGCAAAGCATTAGCAGGCAGAAGCAAATGGCAAACAGGGTCGTCGGCACCATCTGCATAGCCATCATAGTTGGTATGCCTGTCATACGACTTCTTGGCATGAACTCTTTCGCCACTCTCGATGTCGATTGTATCATAACAAATCGTCCATGTATAATACGTAGCATTTATGAGATGACCGCGTTTGTCTTGATGAGCTGTAATGTGAATGGAGTCGCCCGAATGCAGGATGACTTTTCTGGGATTGCCTTGCACATAATTGGGGTAATTGCCTGTCTTATAGGTAAAGCCGAGCCATGTAGGACAATAGGAACTGTAGTCGTTCTTCGTGCAACCGACTGTCAACAGACAACATGCAAGAGCCAAGAGCTTTTGAATTTTGAATTGATACATTATATATTATAATAAGTTTAACTTCTTCATTTCCGAATAGAGCCGCTGAACCGGAAGTCCCATCACATTGAAGTAAGAACCTTGCAAAGAGGTGACGCCGATGTAGCCAATCCACTCTTGTATGCCATAGGCTCCTGCTTTGTCGAGGGGACGATATTGTGTCACATAATGCTCTATCTCGGCTTCGGTGAGTTGGGCAAAGGTGACTTGAGAGACAGAGGCAAAAGAATAAAGCCTCACCCCATCCCTCTCCAAAGGAGAGAGGGTTTTGTTGTTGCCATTCTCCCCTCCTTTGGAGAGGTCGGGAGAAGCTTTCAGTGTCACGCCTGTCACAACCTGATGAGTCTTGCCCGAGAGTTTCCTGAGCATCTGTTTTGCTTCTGCTTCATCTGCAGGCTTGCCCAGGACTTCGCCGTCGAGATACACGATAGTATCGGCAGTGATGAGCAGTTCATTGGGTTTAAGAGTATAAGCCGCAGCCTTCTTGCGACTGATATATTGCGGAATCTCCTCCATCGAGAGACCTTCCGGATAAGACTCATCAAGACCTTGAAGCGTGCGAACTTCGTAGTCAAGTCCAAGTCCGGAAAGGAGTTCCTTTCGGCGAGGAGAATTACTTGCAAGAATAATCTTGTACTTCATAGCCATTAGTCCATAGTCATTAGTCCATAGTGCATAGTCCATAGTCCATAGTCCATAGTTACCAGCTGAACGCCTCTGCATTTGCCATCCATTTGCCTTGAGCCTTGAGGACTTGTTCTATCACATCGCGAACGCAGCCATAACCTCCACCACGATGGCTCACATAGAGGCTGATGTCCCTAATCTCTGGAGCTGCGTCTGCGGGGCAGCAGGGAAGTCCTACCATCTTCATCACCTCATAGTCGGGGATGTCATCGCCCATGTAGAGAACCTCGTCGAGAGAGAGACTGTACTTGTCGAGCAACTGCTGCATAGAGTCTGTCTTGACGGAACTGCCGAGGAAGACATCATATATGTTGAGCCCTTCATAGCGATTGCGGATGGCTTCTTCGCGAGCTCCTGTGATGACGGCCACATGCAGCCCTTCCGTGACTGCAAGGCGAAGTGCATAGCCATCCTTCGTGTTCAGGGAACGCATGAGCACGCCTTCATCATTCATCTGTATGGTCTCGGCACTGAGCACGCCATCCACATCGAAGACGAGTGCCTTAATCTTTGTCAAATCGTAGTTTATCATCGTGTATGCTTTTGCTAAGTAGTTGATAGAGCTCGCGTTGTTCATCGCCGAGGAGAGTCATTTGCTGCGCCATCACTTCCTCGTCCCAACGAACTGCAGGACCTGTTTGGGCTTGATGCGGGGTAAGTTCTTCCACCTTATCTGCTGTCTCGTGGATGAGCGGGAGCATTGACGGGAAAGGAATGTCGTGCTCTTCAAGAAGGTCGGCTGTGATGCCATAAAGGCGATTCACAAAGTTGCAGCAGAAGACAGCAGCAAGATGCAGGTATCTGCGCTTCTCGCTTGTCATAGGCGTAGCCTTGCTGCCCATGCTCTCCGCCAGCAGACGAAGCAACTCGAGGTCTTCCTCTCTCGATGCTTCAATGTAGAAAGGCACCTTCGAAGCAGGGAGCTTCCGTGCTTTTGATATGGTTTGCAAAGGATAAAGCACCCCTCTCCTACTCTGCTTCAATATATCCATCGGCACACTTCCTGCAGTATGAACCACGAGACCTTTCACATCCTTCAGTTCCTCTGCAACAGAGGGAATGGCTTTGTCGCTAACTGCAATAATGTAAAGAGCAGCCTCTTCAAAAGCTTCCCCTAAAGGGAGAGACTTCAAGCCCTTTCCTTTCGGAGAGGACTGGGTGAGGCTCCGTCCTTTGACCTGCGTCACCTCGAATGGGCTTGCAATGTGCTCCTTCAAGAAGCTCGCCACATTGCCCGAGCCTATCAGTACTGTCCTATATGTACGCGCTCCCATTTCAGTCGGTCCTCGTTCTGTGGCTTGCGTTCCATCCCTTTATGTCCGACAGCAATCATGCATACGGCCCTCATGCCTTCAGGTATGCCAAGCAGAGACTTCACGATATCTTCCGTCGGACGACCTTCAGCATCTTGTCGGTCGCGCACCTGTATCCAGCAAGCACCCAAGCCCAAGTCCTCGGCTTGAAGCAAGATGTTTGTCGCTGCCACAGAAGCATCTTCAACCCATACATCGCTGATACTGGGGTCGGCAAGCACCACGATAGCCAGAGGAGCACCAGCCAGGAAGTCCGAGCCAACCTGTTTGCTTTGGCTCAAAGCCGAGAGCATTTGCTTGTCCTCGACCACAACGAACTCGCAGCTGTGAAGGCCCTTGCTGCTTGGCGACATAAGTCCTGCCCGCAGAAGCAGCTTCACCTCATCGCCGCTCAAGAGCTCGTCGGTAAACTGACGCATACTGCGCCTTGTCTTAATCAATTCACTGAATTCCATAATACCTTGAATATTTGCAGTGCAAAGGTACGAATAAGCGAAGACAATACAAAATAAATTTACTTATTTTTATTTATTGGTGTCCAGTATATCCGGCCTGAAAGGCCATTAAGATGTTAGCCCAGGGCAGCACCCTGGGTTTATGATGCAGAAGTGGATTGCGCCCCAAAGGGGCAAAAGCCCTAAGACACATCGCTTTTGCCCCTTTAGGGCGAAATCTTCCCACACTAACCTTTACCCAGGGCGCTGCCCTGGGCTGACATCTTTCTGCCCCTTCGGGGCGTCCCAAGCCCCTGACAACAGCTATTCATTATAATTGCTGATGTCATTCTGAGTGCAGGTAATCATGAAATAAGTTTAACGGGACACCAACAAAAACCTTTACATATTCAAAACAACACATGTGTGCTTGCAAAACTTCACGCGTCAAAATGGCAAACATCACACGTGAAAATGGGAAAATTGACATGTGAAAATCGCAAACTTCACACGTGAACTTTGGCAACTACACACGCCTATTTCTGCGTTTAACCATATGTCGGTTTGTGATTCTCCAAGTGGAGAACAAAAGCGGCTCATTGTCAGGAGGTTGGAGGGAAGCGTGGAATGAGGCTTTTCCCTGCAATATGAGACTGGTGTTTCGGGTCGGAGGGAATCTGCATACACAAAGTGAACCCTCACGACTGCGAAAAATCCTTTACATTTCTGCCAGATGGATTAACCCTTTTGTCTGGGTTGTTGCGGGAGAAAGTAAGGGTGAATTACAATAATTCGAGGCTTTATACGTTATTATATAAGATGAGACGTTTCATATTGTTTCTTTTGCCTCTCTTTTGGGGCATGATGAGTGTGTCTGCGCAGGATGAGCAGCAGGCGGATACTGCCCGGGTTCACCTGAAGGGAAAGGTTGTTGACGAGAGCCAAGACCCTGTTTCATTGTGTCAGGTGCGCATCGAGGGACAGCCTTTCGGCACTACTGCTGCGCTCGACGGAACATACAACCTCTCCTTCCGAACTGCCGACAGCGTGGTGGTCATCTACACCATGATTGGCTACGAGACTCGCAAACGTGTTCTGAAGAAGCCGCAAGGCAACCTGACGCTCAACATCGTGATGAAGGAGAGCGGGAAAGAGCTCTCCGAAGTAACTGTAGCAGAGACGCGAAGGCAAATGGGTTCGATGCAGGAGCTCAACAAGAAGGACCTCAAGCGGATGCCTTCTACTTCGGGCAATGCGGTGGAGGAACTTGTGGCCACACAAGCTGGCGTCAGCACCCACAACGAGCTAAGCAGCCAGTACAATGTCCGAGGCGGTTCGTTCGACGAGAACTGCGTCTATATCAATGGTGTGGAGGTCTATCGCCCGATGCTCATCAGCAGCGGACAGCAGGAAGGACTTTCCGTCATCAACAGCGACATGGTGGAGAAGATTAACTTCTCGGCGGGCGGCTTCGAGGCAAAGTATGGCGACAGGATGTCCAGCGTGCTCGACATCACCTACGCCCATCCCGAAAGGCTCGAGGCATCGGTTGCAGCCAGTCTGCTCGGCGCAAATGTCTATGTGGGCTACGGCAAGAAGAAGTTCTCCTTCAGCAACGGCCTTCGCTACAAGACAAACCAGTACATGCTCGGCTCACTCGAGACAAAGGGCGAGTACAAGCCTAACTTCCTCGACTATCAGGCCTACTTCCGCTGGGCTCCGACGAAGGACTGGGCTTTCGACGCAATCGTCTATATCAACCGCAACAACTACAACTTCAAGCCTGCTGACCGCGAGACCAAGTTCGGCACAATGGAGGATGTGAAGAGCTTCAAGGTCTATTTCGACGGCAAAGAGGAAGACCAGTTCCAGACACTCTTCGGAACCATTCGGGCTGCACGCATGCTTGGCAAGGGTGCGCTCAGTCTCACCACATCGCTCTTCAGCAACCGAGAGAAGGAGACCTACGACATTCAGGGCCAGTACTGGCTGAACGAGACTAACGGCGACGAGCAGCTTGGTGTGGGCTCTTATATGGAGCACGCCCGCAACTTCCTCTACAGCTCTGTGCAGAGCATGAAGCTCGCCTACGACCTCAAGCTCGGCGCACATCAAATCCATACAGGTCTGGGCTGGAAGCACGAGAAGGTGCGCGAGAACTCGAACGAATGGGAGTATCGCGACAGCAGCGGCTACAGCGTTCCTCATACAGGAAACGACCTGCAGATTATCTACAACATGCGAGCCGCCAACTCCATCAACTCGAACCAACTCGAGCTTTATGCCCAGGACACTTGGCGAAAAGAGAGCAGCTTGGGCATTCTGAGCTTCAACTATGGCTTGAGGCTGAGCTATTGGAGTTGGAACAAAGAGTGGCTCATCAGCCCTCGTGCAAGCATCGGATTCGTGCCTGCAGCCAACGACAACTTCACCTTCCGCCTTGCTCTCGGCCTCTACAATCAGCGGCCCTTCTATAAGGAGCTTCGCGACACCGTCACCCTGGCAGGCAACACCACCGTTCAGCTCAACCAGAACATCAAGTCGCAGCGCTCGTTCCAAGTGGTCGGAGGAATGGAGTACAAGTTCAAGATAGCCAACCGTCCCTTCAAGTTCACCACCGAAGCCTACTACAAGGCTCAATGGAAGCTGAATCCCTACAATGTGGACAACCTGAAGATTGTCTATTATGGTAACAACTGCGCAACTGGTTATGTGGTGGGTGCCGACTTCAAGCTCTACGGAGAATTCGTTCCAGGCACAGACTCATGGATTAGCTTCGGCCTGATGAAGGCATCGATGAACCTGAATGGGCAGAAGATACCGCAGCCCACTGACCAGCGATACAACATCAACCTCTTCTTCACCGACTATTTCCCGAATACGACGCGATGGAAGATGAACCTCAAGGCCACCTTTGCCGACGGACTTCCTTTCGGACCGCCTCATACAGGATTGGAGCGGAATGCCTTCCGAGCCCCTGCATACAAGCGCTTCGATGTCGGCATGAACTACAGGCTTATCGACAACGAAGACCATCACCTGCGCCGTTGCAAGTATCTGCGCAACATCTGGCTCGGCCTGGATTGCTTCAACATCTTCGGTCTCGACAATGTGAGCAGCTACTATTGGATAACGGACATCAGCAACCACCAGTATGCCGTTCCCAACTACTTGACTGGCCGCATGATAAATGCCCGCATCCTGGTTGAAATGTGATGCCACAAGGGGATTGAAAACGCCGCCTGCGGAAATTGCCAACGCCGCAGCCGGAAATTGCCAACGCCGCAGCCGGAAATCACCAACGCCGCAGCCGGCGTTTTCAGCCTTCGGCGCAGGGGTTGGAACTGCCTGAAGCAAAGGGGATTACGAAAGGCTGCCTTTTCACTTCATCAACTCATCGTAATAGACATCTTCGCGAATGATGCGAGGATAGTTTTCGTCGTAATCGGGAGAAAGGAGGTCGAGCGAAGGCTTGTAGTCAGCATGCTGGATTCCTGCCAGATGGAAGAGGGCAAAGGGCAGCATGGTGGCGATGAAGGGCTTGTGCTGAGCAGCGACGATATCTTCAAGCAGGTCGGAATGATTGGCCTTGAAGGTGTCCGAGACATAGAACAGAAGGGGTATCTCATACTGGAAACGTGCAATCTCGGGCGTCATCTGGTCGCTGTTGGTTCGATAGCAGGAGTTGCGCCAGTCATAAATCTCCTCTCCATGATCGGCCAGATAAAGCGCCACCACATCCTGCTCAGCATACTTCTCCAAAAGCCTCGAAACAACAGCATCGTTATAGAGCGTGGCATTGTCGTATTCAGCCACAATCTGTCGGCCTTGCTCGTCGGTATAGGGATTCTGGATGCTGTCGGCCGTAAAATGACTGTACTCTGAGGGATAGCGTTCGCGATAGTCCTCGTGCTGCCCTATCATGTGGAAGATGAGCAGAGACGGCTGTGCAGCAAGTGTGTCGGCTGGAGGGAGTTGGGCAAGCAGTTCGCCATCATAGCGGCAAGCCTCTGTGTTCATGTGGGTGAACTGCAGTTCGCGGAGTTCTCTTTGGTTGAAGATGGTGCCGCCTGCATGGTCGTGATGGTCTTTGTTGTTCTCCTCTCCTGCAAACTGGTTGGTGATGAACCAGACCCGATAGCCTGCCTTTCGGAAGACAGCAGGAAAGAGCGTGCAATTCACCCACTCGCGTCCACAGCCCAGATAGTAGGTGGAAAACATGTGTCGGAAAGTCTTGCTCGTCACATTATAGGGCGAAAGTGCATCGTCGAAGACAACAAGGTTGCCCTGCTCTTGAAGTCGGCACAGATGGGGAGTGGTCTGTCGAGCCTCGGGATTGTAGAGGGGGGAATGGTATTTGTTGTACGACTCGCCGATGAGCAGCAGAATGATGGGACTGCGATGGGAACAGCCCTCCACCTCTGTAGCCCTGACAGTATGGGCCAGTTTGCCCAGTTCCTTTGTGCTCACCACATTGAGAGCGTGCCCATAGAGGAAGCGGATGAAAGGGCTGTTGCGCAAAGGCATGTACTTGTTCTCGGCAATGGTTGTCGTGACATCTGCAGTATAAGCCTGGTAGAGGCGGTAGTAGGAATAGCCTTGGCACGAAGCAGAAAGAAGGAGAAGGACGAGCCACACCCACTTCAGAGGCAGCCTTCTTATCGCCCTGGCTGCGCAAGCCACCAGCATCGTGCCAAATGTGATGGCTGTGGCCAAGCACAACTGCCCTGCCACTCCATGACCTTTCAGAAACTCCGTCGCCTCTCTGCTATTCGTCTCCAAGAGAAGTTGGAGCACCGTCATCGAATAAGGAGACTGGTAGCAAAGCAGACTGAACACCTCGCCTCCAAGCAACAAGATGGCCACTATCCAGACGAGCCAGTGCAAGCGGATGCGCTTCAGCCAATAGGCAAGCAAGGTGAGCAGATAGCAGTCGAAGATGGGCGGCGCAAAGACAAAGGGCTTCGGGAAAGCACCTGTGGCATAGCACATCACAGGTATCACCAAGCACGACATCAGCAACAGGAAGCAGAAGAGCACCCTTTGCCTCTGTATCGGCAGGAAAACGATATCAACAAGCCTTTTTAGCATCGACCAATTACCTTTTGCTCTGCAAAGGTACGAAATATAATTGAAAAAATAACATAGGTGTCCGGTAAAATCGTACTGACTGCTTTGCTACCGGGTAAAGTCAGTTTGCATTTTTAAGCCTGTAGGGCTTTACTATTAGTAACCGGGGGCGAAGCCCTCGGAATCAGCTGATAACTTGCTTCTCGCTGCCTGGAGGGCAGTACTATGAGAGGGCAGTGTACTGCCTTCCAGGCAGGAGCGTGGAGGTGCTCTCTATGGTCAATCCGAGGGCTTCGCCCCACGGTTACTCATAGTGAAGCCTTCCAGGCTTTTATTTATTGCCGTCCGGGGAATTCGGCCTGTAGGGCCGTTAAGATGTCAGCCCAGGGGCGTCCCAAGCCCCTGCTACTTACATCTTGCTCTAAATGCCGATGGGTGGGAGGGGGCAAGAGATGATGAAATATTTTTACCGGACACCTATGATATTATATATAATGTGTAGTCCTATCTCAGCCTGTCGAGCGACCGAACCAGCATCTCGTCCTTGAGGATGCCTCGGAAAGCGAGGTAGAGCAGGATGAGGGCTGCTGCAGGGAGGGCTGCCGCCCAATGCGGACGATAGAGATTCACAGTCGGGTCGAGCAGGTAGAAGCAGATGATGCCATAGGCGATGTACCAGAACACCAGCAGTATCATGCAGAATGTGGCCACTCGCATCTGCAAGGCTCTGCGCTTGAAGAGCCAGATGTCGATGAAGACCAAGCCTGCTGTGATGACGAGAAGCCCCATCAATACCGGGCAGAAGTAGAACACATGCTTGCCTTCCGAGACAAGCCAGAGGTTGTACATGTCCACATTTACATAGCCTCCCCAGAGTTCTGCCAACATGCCTGCATCGCCCGACCAGAAGTGGGCAACCGGCATACAAAGGCAGCCTAAGCATAGAGCAAAGGCCAGAAGCAGGTAGATGGTCTGGATGCGTTGTATCATGTTTTAGTCAGATTGATAATACCTTGACTCATCCGAGCCGGCTTGTCTTAGTCGAGCAGAGTGGTTGTCTCCTTGCTTGGGTTGCGATAGTAGATCTTGCCTTCGATGAACTCCTGTGTTGCCATGAGGGTAGGCTTGGGGAGTTTCTCGTAATAGCGGCTTATTTCTATCTGTTCGCGGTTCTCGAACACCTCGTCGAGGTTGTCCTGTGTGCTGGCGAACTCTGAGAGTTTCTTGCTGAGTTCCTGCTTGATGTCGGCAGAAATCTGATTGGCACGCTTTGCAATGATTACGACGCTTTCGTAGATGTTGCCTGTCTCTTCGCAGAGGCTCATGGGGTCTCTGTTCACAGTGTCGTTGGGTGCTTGTGTTTTCTTGTAATCCATGTTAATGATGTATGTTAATCTTTTGATTTTTTTATGATTATCTTCTTGTCTTTCTTGCTTTGCTTGGCTTTATTTATAGCATCGAAAATCCAGCCGATGGGCTTATAGTCTTTCTTGTCCGTTTCTTCGTCTGCTAACGGCTGTTCCTTGCTGGAAGTCTTTCCTTTCGAAGTATAGTCTTCATCGTCAAGCAGCAGTCCTTTCCTTTCGACCACTTTCTCCGAGTTCTTGAGTATGGAATTGGCTTCCTTCATATACTGGCTTTCGGGGTAGTCGTTCTGGAAGGCATAGTACTCGTCGATGGCATCGCGGAAACGCTCCACTCGCTTCCCTTCCACACTTTGCCTGGCCAGGTGATACTTTGCTCTGAGAGCCAGGATGGAGAGTTCCTCGCGAAGTTTTGCCGAGGCATAGGGATAGTCCTTCAGGGCATTCTGTGCTGTCACCACACAGGCCTCGTAGTTGTTGCCTCCATAGATGCTGTTGAGCGTATATGTGCCGAGGTCGAAGTAAAGTTTTGCCGCCTGATACTCCTTCTCCACCAACTTGTCCTGCATGGCATAGATAATCTCGTGAACCTGTCCCTTGAGGCTTGTCTCGGGGCAGTAGTCGAGGAAGTCCTGAAACTCCTTGAGGGCTTCCATTGTGCTCGACTGGTCCAGTCGCAGGTCCGGTGTCTGCTTGTAGAGTGCATAGCCGCTGTTGAAGCGGGCCAACTCCATGTAACTGCCCTTCGGATACATCTGGTAGTACTTCTTGAAGAACATCACAGCCGACTCATAGTCCTTTGCCTTCAGGTTGCTTTCGCCCAGCATATAGAGGCTCTCTTCTCCGTAGGAAGTGCCTTTCAGAGGAGCGAGCAGCAGGCTGAACAGTTCCGAGGCCTGACGATAGTGACCGCCTGCATAGAGGGCTTTTGCTGCCTCGTACTTGTACTCATAGTCGTTGCTCTTGAGCACGGCAGAGTACTCGCTGCAAGATTCAAGAAGCAGAGAGCAAAGCGCCAGAAGCAGGATAAGAAGTCGATGCGTTCTCATATCAGGGCGCAAAGATACCATTTTTTGCGTTCTCTGCCAAAAGAGTGGGAAGAAAAAAATGTGCTTTAGCACCTTTTTTAATGTTTCTTTGCTTTTGCAGGGTCGTAAACAGCCATTCCGACGAACGAATCGGCGCATCCGTAGAAGAGATACCACTTGCCTTCAAACGGCACAAGTCCCTCGGTGAAGACCGTTCCCGAAGGATACTGTCCGCTCTTCTCGAAGTCGTCCTCCGGATAGAAGTAAGGCTCGTCCAGGCGGTCCAGGAGTTTCGTCGGGTCTTTCAGGGAGAAGAGCGCCTGCCCTGCACAATAGGCTCCCGAGGCATAGCGCAGGTCGCCATCGTCCCCACCCCTGTTCTTCCCGTTGTAGAAGAGCATGATGCCATGCTTTGTCTTGATGGCCGGAGGGCCGCACTCCACAAGTTGGCTGTCGAAGTAACCCTTGCGCGTGTCCATGACATGAAGCAACTGCCCGTCCGAAGCCAGCATGGGCGTCCAGTGGATGAGGTCGTCGCTGGTGGCGATGTTGACGAAGTTCTCGCCCCAATACATCATATACTTGCCCTTGATGCGTGCAATGACTTGCCTGCCTTTCTTCATCTCCGTCACAATGGAGCCCGACTTCGTGAAGCCCTTGCTCAACTGGCTCTTGTGGTCGTCGGAGAAGATGGGGCCATGCTTTGTCCAATGCACGAGGTCGCGACTTGTGGCAACGCTCAGCCGGGCCAGTTTGTGGTTCCAACTTGTATAGGTCATCACATAGAGGCCGTCCTCTGTCATGCAGACACGCGGGTCTTCGCAGCCTCCTGGCACATCGAACTCCTCCCAGTCGTCGCCTCCGGGAAAGAGGACAGGAGCGCCGTGATGCAGGAAGTGGATGCCGTCCTGGCTGAAGGCATAGCCGATGCGGGAAGTGCGCGAACCGATGCCCTGGGCGATGTTGTCCTCAGCACGATAGAGCAGCGCAATGCCCCCATTGATGAGGGTTGCAGCAGGGTTGAAGGTCTCGCTGTTCTCCCATTGCGCCACCCTCTTCCACATAGGGCAGAAGAAGCGGCTTGTCGTGTCGGGGCGCACAATGGGGTTTGCTCCCGCCGGCCGCTCGAAGCCCAGCCAAGCCCATCTCTTCTCGCTGTTCGGAACTTTGTTTGAAGATGGCAACTGCGCCCGACCATTTGTCGTGCAAGCAAACAGGGTAACAAACAGAAGCAATAAGTGTCGCATAATACTTTGAAGTTTGAATTTATTGATGTTGAATTGCGATGCTATAGACATAGCCGCGCCAGGGGTTCTCGACCGTATGCAGTTCCAGTCCTTGCAGTTTTTCCGGTTCGAGCACCGAGTGGAGGTCGTCGATGATGCCGGTACCCTTGAGTTTCAGCACCGCCTCCTTCTGTGTCCAGAGGTGAGAGAAGGCGATATCGGGAAAGGGATTGGAGAAGATGCGCACTGTTTCATCCGGGCTCATGGTGTGTCGCACCAGGTCGGGCTTGGCCTTTCTTATGCACTCCACATCGAGCCCGCAGGGACAATCGGCGACCAGGCAACCGGCAGCCTCCTTGCAATGACTGATGCTGAAAAACAGGTCGGGATATTCCTGAAGGAAAGGTTTCCCGTGCTCGTTGTAAGTGAATGACGGAAAGCCATTTATGCCGAAGCGCGCACGAAGTCCCCTGAGCAACTCCACATAGCCGACCGCACACTCCCTCCTACCCTGCAGGTGCTTGTATCGCAAGGCAACCTCGCGTCGCCAACCAGGCAGAGAATCGATGAGTTTCCCAGTCTGCTCGTCGCTCATCTCCGCGATATGGTCATTGATGCAAAGTATGGTTTTCATAGGTCACTTAAGTGTTGTTTTAGAGCACCGTGCAGGGGGCCTGAAAACGCCGCGTGCGGCGTTGGCAATTTCCGCGTGCGGCGATGGCCATTTCCGCGTGCGGCGTTGGCAATCCCCGCAGCCGGCGTTTTGGCATGTGGCAACTGGAGTTTGCACTCGGGACATGATTGCCTGATAATCAGCCTATTGCAGTCTTATGACACGGATGCCTGTCTGCACGGGATGCTTCTGCATGTACTGGTAGAGTGTCATGGGTTCGAGCACGACTTTCTTGTGGATGCTGCTGGCATTGAGCAGGTGCAGTTTGCCGTCC
>JAEEGF011955227.1_pt1 | contig 25027 bp, 26 predicted proteins | sample 9134171 | NCBI WGS metagenome assembly JAEEGF01 (sample SAMN16246542, study PRJNA631951) | gut metagenome | biome: gut microbiome; feature: rumen; material: AP-attached | host: Bos | place: Iran: Karaj | collected 2018-10 | reverse complement strand
AGTGCCCCATAATTTCCCCATCTGTGCCCTAAAAGTTCCCCATTGGTGCATCTTTTCAATGGATTTTGGACGTGTTATATTTACAATGGGTCAAGCGAACGGAACACAGCACCGGTTGCAAAGCCCATTTTCTTTTGCAAAAGAATAAAGGTATTTTAAGCGTCAGCCTAGGCTTGATAAGTCGTAGGTCTGGCGCTTTTCTTATGCCTGTAACCAGCCAGCGGATGACGATCCAAGGCCAATCGCAAACAGAAAGGAAAATTACACTTATGGATTATGAAAATTTCAAAGAGCAGTTCGTTGAAGACGTAAAGGAAAAGCTTTACGAGCAGGGAACTGAAGTTGACATCACTGTAAACACAGTGAATAAGCTCAATGAGAGCTATGTGGCTATGACGGTTAAGCCTGAGGGCAGCAATATCGGAGTAAACATCGGAATCGACAAGTTCTACGGAGCAACGCAGGACGGCATCGCCTATGATGATGTTGTAGACAAGGCTGTGAAGGCTATCTCAGATGGCTTCATCAATCAGCCTCAGATCGACGTTGCTTCTCTTACTGATTATGACCAGATGAAAGATAAGCTGGTCATGGAGGTTGTATCTGCTGAAACAAATAAGGAGATGCTAGAAAATGTACCACATCAGAACATGGAAGACATGGCTGTTGTTTACAGATTTGTTCTTAATTCTGATGATGAGGGCAGAGCTTCAATTCTTGCTACTAATCAGATGATTGAGAACATGGGAGTTACACCTGAGCAGCTTCACGCTGATGCGCTTGAGAATGCGCCTCGTATCAAGCCTGCCGAAATCAAAGGCATGGGCGAAGTTCTTGCTGAGATGATGGGAGTTGAACAGGCTGAAATGATGGGGCTCTATCCTGTAAGACCTGAGGATGAACAGATCTTTGTAGCATCTGTACCTGATAAGGTTCACGGTGCCGGAGTTCTTGCTTATCAGGACTTCATGGATCAGGCTGCCGAAAGAGCTGGTGGTGACTTCTACATCTTACCTTCGAGCATCCATGAAATTCTCATTGTTCCTGACAATGGAAAGATGGGACTTTCAGATCTTGAGAATATGGTAAAGGAAGTAAATGCAACTCAGGTTGCTCCTGCTGATAAGCTTACAGACAACGTTTACCACTACGATTCACAAGCTAAGATCTTTGAGCTTGGTGAAAAGTTCGTGGCACGTCAGGCAGAGCGTGAAGGCCAGGACATCGATAAGGAAGAGAAAGGCTCCGTGATCGGTGAACTGAAAGCAAAAAAGGAAGAGGTTGCTAAAGCGCCAAAGAAGGAAGCTGTTGAAAAGGCAGCTAAATCGAAGGGCGGAGAGGCAATCTGATCCTTCAGATTTCAACAAAAAATAAACAATAGCTGGTGGGCTAAAAGCGTCAGGCTGAGAGTAAATCTCCGGTTTGGCGCTTTTCTTATGCCCGGAAAGGATAAGAATATGTCAAAAACAGTCGTAAACGGAATGGGTGGAGCACCAAAAACAGTCACAAGATCAGTAATCGGTCAGAAGGAGCCGGTTGCTCATCCAAAGAATTGCAAGAATGAGTGCCCATATGGCTATGGCAGAGCGTTTTGCTGGCCTTGTATGGCAAAAATAATGGCAGAACACAGAGCTGTAAAAAGGGTGACTCCACAGGAGGCATAAAGCTATGAAATTTGACTACTTTTACAACGAGCAGTCAGAGAGTTACAGCTTTTACCGAACTCCGAAAGTGTTTTTTACAGATGATAGATTCAGATGCCTGTCCTCAGATGCCAAGATCCTCTACGGGATACTTTTGGACCGGGTATCTTTATCAGCCAGAAACAAATGGATTGATGAGCAGGGCAGGATCTTCGTCTACATGACAATCTCCAGTATTGAGAAATCCATTGGCAGATGTCATCAGAAATCCTGCAAGCTTCTCGATGAGCTTGAAAGAATAGGTCTGATAGAGAGAGTTAAGCAGGGCCAGGGTAAACCCACCAGGATTTATGTGAAGAACTTCATAGTGGTATGTGGTTCATATTCCAAGAAGTATGAGAAACATACTCAGGGTAGTATGTCTGACATACCTCTAGAAGTATGTGAATCATCCTCTAATAATACTGAGATTAATAATACTGATATTAGTAATAACAATCCTATCTTATCAGGGAATAATGTGGATAACGATATGGATAAGGATATGGATGAGAGAAACGCATATCGTGAATATCTGATGGAACAGCTTAGTATGGAAATTCTTTACGAGAGGTATCCATTTGAAAAGGAAACACTTGAAGCAATTATGGATATGATGCTGGATGTGATCTGCTCCAAGAGGAAAACTATCCGCATTGCTGGTGATGATAAGCCTGTCGGCATAGTGAAGTCGCAGTTTTTGAAGCTTAATTCATCTCATATTGAGTATGTCATGGACTGTATGCAGCATAATCCAGTAAAAGTCAGAAACATCAAGCAATATCTCTTGGCTGCTATTTATAATGCACCACTTACTATAAACAGTTATTACCAGGCTATGGTCAACAATGACATGGCTGAGGGACGTATTTAACGGAGGAAAAGAAAAATGGGAGATATTATCTCAATAACATTAGATCCTACAAAGGATGGAATTGTAGGAAAGGTAGATACTATGGTGGCTACATCAGGAAAGTATGTAGTCATCGGAACAAATGCAGAGCATAGGTTTATCTCAGAAAAACAGTTTGATGCCTACACTGATGAGCTTGGTAAGGACGATAGACTTGGGCTTCTTATTGTTAAGGACTTCATGATCTATTATGACAAATCAAAACTGATTGAAGTGGATGACTGCAAATACCTGATAGGTAGTTTCTTGCTGGTAGAGATTTCCAATGATGGTACGGGAGCTTATTCCAGATTGGGAGAAGGCGATGTCGAATGGGTCAAAGAGACCCTTTCAGATTATTGTGCAGACCTGATAGTAGATGGTGAGCGCTACAGTGCGCTTTGTGTGGACTAAGGAGGATGAGATGAGTAGAACAATACCGAGAGCTTATGTTACAGCAGCATGGAGCAAGAACCGCGTGGATGCGGAAGATCAGGCAAGAAAGTATTGCAGCGAGTTGGTAAAAGCAGGATATCTTCCTCTTTGCCCGGTACTAGCATTTAGCGGGATTATTTCAGAGGATGATCCTGATGGAGAAAAGAAGCGCAGAGAGATGTCTGAGGACCTTTTAAAACGTGCCAGATTTCTGGTGGTATGCGGTAAAAAGATAAACGATGACGTTCGTGCAGATATTTCCGTAGCAAAGCGTTCCAAGGTGATACCTACAACACTGGAGGGAGTTTTGGAATGTGGTGAATAATGCAATGATGACAGAAAGGAAGTGATTCATTGGAGGAGGAAGTATCCAAAAAAACAGTAAACCTGGCTTGGCAAACAACAAAATTGTCAGTCAGGGTCATCTATAAATATGTAAAAGCTTATCTGGAACAGCTTGAGAAAGATAAAGTCAAAAGAAAAGCTGCGAAGAATACTCCCATAAAGGGGAAGCAGACTGTTAAGCAGCTTGTAGGTCAAGGACAGGGTGTTTCCAGTATGGAGATAGGTGATTCCGGCATCAGAGATTTCAAACGTATTGCCAATAAATATGGTGTAGACTTTGCCATTACAAAGGACAAAACAGTAGATCCGCCAAAATACACTGTGTTTTTCAAGGCAAAGGATGCGGATGCTATAACCTCGGTTCTGAAGGAATATGCGGCTAAGCAAACCAAACGTAAGAAATCCATGGAAAAGGATCGTCCAAGTATCTTACAGAAGCTTAAGAAGTTCAAGGAACTTGTGGCAAACCTGCCTCACAAAGCAAAGGAAAAGATAAAGGAGCCGGAACGATGAATAATAAAACCAAAAAGCTCCTTATCCTCAACATTCCTTATGTTGTTGTGGGAGCAATCGCTACAAATATCGGTGAAGCATTCCGTATTGCATCAGGTACAAATGCCTCAGAAAAGGTACAGAGCCTGGTGCTGGATGGATGCTTCGGAACAGCATTTTCAAATCCTTTGCCGAGTCTGAATCCTATAGATCTACTTGTGGGAATTGGTATAGGCGCGGCACTGAGACTAGCAGTTTATCTAAAGGGAAAGAATGCAAAAAATTTTCGTCACAATAGAGAATACGGGTCAGCCCGTTGGGGCAAAAGGGAAGACATAGAGCCTTACATCGATCCGAATTTCCAAAATAATGTGATTCTGTCGCAAACTGAGAGGCTTACGATGAACAGTAGACCCACAAATCCCAAATATGCAAGAAACAAAAATGTGCTTGTCGTAGGTGGTTCTGGATCAGGTAAGACGAGGTTTTTTATTAAACCGAATATTTTGCAGATGCATTCAAGTTATGTTGTTACTGATCCGAAAGGCACTGTGGTAAATGAAGTGGGTAACGCACTTGTAAAGAATGGATACAGGATGAAGATCTTTAATACCATCAACTTTAAGAAGTCGATGCATTACAATCCATTCGCCTATGTGCATGATGAAAAGGACATCCTAAAGCTTGTAACTACCTTGATAGCCAACACCAAAGGTGAAGGTAAGGCAGGCGATGAATTTTGGGAGAAAGCAGAAAAACTGCTGTATTCGGCGCTTATAGGCTATATCCATTATGAAGCTCCGGAAGAGGAACAGAACTTTTCAACTCTTCTTGAAATGCTGAATGCAATGGAGGTTAGGGAAGATGATGAGGAATTTAAGAATCCGGTTGACCTTATGTTTGAGGAACTGGCAGAAAGAGATCCTGATCACTTTGCAGTAAGACAATATGCCAAATATAAATTAAGTGCCGGCAAGACCGCAAAATCTATACTTGTGAGTTGTGGTGCAAGGCTTTCGCCCTTTGATATTAAGGAGCTGAGAGAGATCACAGCCTACGACGAGCTTGAGCTGGATACCTTGGGAGATAAGAAAACAGCACTGTTTCTCATTATGTCAGATACAGATGCAACCTTTAATTTCCTGATCTCAATGGTTTACACTCAGCTTTTCAATCTGCTCTGTGAAAAGGCAGATGATGTATATGGTGGCAGGCTTCCGGTTCATGTTAGATGCCTTATTGATGAAGCAGCCAATATCGGACAGATACCGAATCTGGAAAAGCTAATGGCAACCATACGTAGCCGTGAGATTTCAGCTGCACTTGTACTACAGGCAAAATCACAGCTTAAGGCTATTTACAAGGATAACGCTGACACGATCACAGGCAATTGCGATAGTCAGATTTTCCTTGGAGGCTCTGAACAGACAACCCTGAAGGAACTCAACACCATCCTGGGTAAGGAAACAATTGACATGTACAACACCGGAGAATCCAGGGGTACGTCACAGAGTTACAATATGAATTATCAGAAGCTCGGTCATGACCTTATGAGCATTGATGAGCTGGCAGTCATGGACGGAAGCAAATGTATAGTGCAGGTCCGTGGTGTGAGACCATTTTTGTCAGATAAATATGATCTGACACAGCATCCCAATTATCCACTTACAGCGGATGCAGATAAAAGGAACTGGTTTGATATAGAGAAGTTCCTTGATCACAACTTAATATTGAACCCAGATGATGAATATGAAGTCATCGAACTTGATGAAGAATAAAGCCCACTGAGGTGTCAATAAAAGGCATTTCGGCAAGGGCTTTTTCTTATGCCCAAAACCAGGCCAAAGAGCTGTGAGGGCAGATAAACATGCGCGCATATCCCTGAGTCAGTCGACGGGCTCATGGAAAGACAACTGAATATTGAAATAGCAGGCTCCAAATAAATCACACATTATAAGGAGGATAACCAAAAACGCAGTTAGAAAGAGTTGTTTCGGCAAAGAAGCAGCTCTTTTTATATTTGGAGTCTGCAAACAAAAAACGACAAAATAACAATCATCTGCGTTTTTGGTTTTTGACAATATGGCATTTTTTAATAGCGCAGTAGGCGTACTTCAGACACTCGTTGTAGCACTTGGTGCAGGTCTTGGAATTTGGGGAGCAATCAACCTCATGGAAGGATACGGCAATGATAATCCCGGTGCAAAGAGCCAGGGAATGAAGCATGTTATACCCAGTTTGATGGAACAATAAATACGAAAGGACAAGCATAATCCAGATAGCGGTAGAAGTGGCGTAGAATTATAGCTATTTTTGAAAAGTTCATACAGTAATTATCGTGAGAACGGATTTTAAAAAAGTGTTAATGGAGATTCTTTCATTGACGCTTTTTTATTTTGCATTGTTGCGGTAATTAACGAGGGGTGGTTCTCCTTCTCTTCCCTTCCCCTTCCTTCTCTTTCCTTTCCTTCCTTCTTCCCCTAGAAAGAAGAGAAAAAGAAAGAACCAAAGAAAAAGAGAAGAAAGATATACCCTATTAACTATTCTATCTTATCTCATCTTATCCCATCCTATCTTTTCTGTTCGGTTCTGTTCGTGCCGTAGACTACTGACTAGACCAAGAGGGCAGACAGAGAGAACCACAGAAAGCCAGACAAGGAGAGGATTTCTGAGAGCGATAGAGTGCTTGTAGTGTGTTCTCAAGAGCGGAATTCATGAGTTCCGAAAAACAGAATCGAGGTGAGAAAGCTGAGCAGATTAACCAAGTATGAACAAGAAACGGTCATCAACTTCAATGTTGCTGAACGTGATGCCGTAGTCTTTACAAGAGATAAGGCTACCATGAAGAAACTTGATACGTTAGTTACTGAGTTCCCAGAGGTTTATAAGTGCATAGCTGAAACAGATATCGACAAGACCTATTCCATGCCCAAACAGTACGTTAGTTATCGTAAGCCGAGAAGGATATCTGATGAACAGAGAAGGGCTAAGCAAGACCGCATGAAAGCCTTGAATAATTCCAAATAAATCTTGCTGTTGTTCGCCAGAACGAATATAATAATTTGGTGAGATTTGGAGGAACGCAATGGAATTAATGACAACTTATCAAGCAGCCAAAAAATGGAATATTACCCCTAGACGTGTTGAGATTCTATGCTCTCAAGACCGTATCGAGGGGGCATTCAAGTTTGGCGGGAATTGGGCAATTCCGGTTGATGCTTCTAAGCCAGACGACAAAAGAAAAAAGGTTATTGGAGAGGAGACTGTAAATGCCTAATTTAGTATCACTGTTCTCGGGTTGCGGGGGCTTGGATAAAGGATTTGAATTAGCTGGATTCGATAGAGTATGGGCAAATGATTTTGACAAGGACGCTCAAGCAGTATTTCGGCTTAATTTGGGAGAGATAGACGGAAGGGATATTAGAGAAGTTCCTGTAGAGGAGATCCCAGATTGCGATATACTTACAGCGGGATTTCCTTGCCAGCCATTTTCAAATGCAGGAAACAGAAAAGGTGTTTATGATTCCCGTGGGGAGTTGTATCTAGAGTGTCTGAGAATTATTGAGGAAAAACATCCTAGAGTGGTGCTTTTTGAAAATGTAAAGGGCTTGTTATCATCAAAGCATCAGAGTGGAAAAAGGCTTATTGAAGTAATAAAAGAGGATTTAGAGAAATCTGGATATATCGTTAATTATCAAGTTGTGAATGCTAGTGATTATGGAGTACCTCAGAACAGAGAAAGAATGATTCTGGTCGCGGTAGATAGAGAATATGGTAGAGCATTTGTATTCCCTGAAAAAATCCAGGATAAAACACATCTGACATTGAGAAATATACTTGATATTCCTGCGGATGTGCCTAATCAAGTCGATTGGCCTTTATCACCACAAGCTGCAAGAATGATAGAACAGATACCAGAAGGGGGATCTTGGAAGAGTATCCCTTATGAAAATCTTTCTGATAGATTTAAGAGAATAAGGGATGACATGGTTCGATATCATTCTCCTAATTTCTACAGACGATTTTCGAGAGATGAAATTAATGGAACCATCACAGCATCGGCACAGCCAGAAAACTGTGGAATTGTTCACCCGACGCAAAACAGACGATATACTATTCGTGAGATTGCTAGAATTCAATCGTTTCCCGATGATTACATTTTCATTGACGAAGGACTTAAGAATATTACCGCAATGTATAAGGTTATAGGGAATGCAGTTCCCGTACATTTAGCAGAGGTTATTGCTAATGCTATAATGGAGCAGTTTTTCTAATATTGGAGGTACATCAAAATGATGAATACTGACAAAGCGTATATTATGGGGCTTGTTGTTGGGGGCGGAAGTTTTGGAGCTGCAAAAGATAGCTTTTCAATCAAATTACCATATAAGCAATGGGGAGATGTTGCTAAGAATCCTAGTAGAGCTGGGGAAATTGCTAATGATATCATAAGAGCAGTTTCGCCAGTTATGAAATCGGAGTATGGTTTGACTGTCACCTTTGTTACTAAGCCAGAGTGGAGAATAGTATGCATTGGTGACCTGACTGCTTTAATTGCAGATTTGAAGAGTTATGGAATTACCCCCGCTGTTGAGATAAGGAAAACTGCTGATATATCAAGGCTTGTTCCTGCGTTAGTTGATGATAATTTGAAAAGACGTTTTGTTGCAGGTGTGGCTGATACAATTGGAAGTATGGCTCCATCTCAGAGAAGGTTTAGTGATGATGTGTCCATCATTTCATTTGAAATCAATGGATTTGCATTTAAGTTTGTAAGTCAGCTATGTAATTTACTCTACTCGCTAGGGTGCTTGCCAGATCAGATTCTTTGGCAACAGCCCAATATGCAAAGCGGAAATGACGCATATTATACACAATGGAAAAAAGGCAATAAGCTAAGAGTTACACTTGATGCCTTTTCAAAGTTTGGCGCATTGGGATTCAAGAGCAAAGCTGTAGCGTCAAAGGAAAATCGCGCAAAACAGAGTAAAACAAATATTGCAGAGCGATGTGAAGAGAAGGCTATTACACTGAACGGTGTAACTGCCGTTCACATTGATGAAAACCATAAAGACTTACCAGATGAAATCCGTGGAGGACATTTTATTCATCACAAACAAATCTGTGCTGCTTTAGGTTGTCCACATGCACCATATTCACAGTTGGATAGACTGCTTGCTTATGCTGAAAGATTTATCTCACCTTTTACTGTTTTACATAAGGGTGAGGCTACTGAAGTTGCAGGTATTATTCTTGGTGATCCGCTATTAAGGGCAAGGACATATACCAAGTATAATATTACAGTGGCAGAGATAGTTAGAGCTATAGAAAATGGTAATGAAACGCTGATATTTAATGGCTCATCTTATTCATTTTCAGCAGACCGAAGAAAAGGGTATCCGTTGAATATTATGATTGATGCAATTGCATTTGTTATTGCTAGCAAAACGGGCAAGCTGAATGGTAAAAGAGTAAGAGGAAGTAGAGATGATTTGATAGAGGAGGCTCTAAAGAATAATCCTAAAGAATCAGTTATCATTGAAGCACCAGAACTGTTAACGCCACTTATTGTAACTGATAATAAGGCATCTGCAATGGTGGGACCTCTTAATGAAGCTGTGTATAAGAAACTAATCTCGTTTGACCCTGCAAATAAGTATAAGATGATAATACGGCCTATTACCGAAGCAGATTTGAGGTGATATGATGGCCAAAAGAAATGAGGTTTCATATTATCCAGAGATAATGGATTTTATTAAGAGCCAAATAGAGAGTAACTTCAAAGCGTCAAAGAATCCGCTTAAAGTTTATTGTAAAACAGGAGAGTTAAAGAAGGGTTTAGCCGAGATAATTTCGGAGAATGGCATAACAACTAAATCGATAATAGATTTTGCTAACAGTACACCACCTTTATCTTTAGATATTTTTGCACTAATTACAGATGGAGTAGACTTTGAATTGCTTATCCTTGAAGTGAAGTTGCTTGAAAACGTTGGGTTAGCTCAGCTTTCACAGCTCATAGGGTACTGCATAGTGTCGAATGCTCAGTATGGACTTTTGATAAATGTTAATGGTGGAGAGAGTCCAAGGTTAGTAGATTTACTATCAAATGAACCAGATGTGACGTATATCCGCAGAATGTTAGCATACAGTTCAAGGCTAGTTGAACATAACCTTGGTGTTATGGAGTGGGATAGTGATGTTCAGAATCTTTATTATTCTGGATATGGTAGAATACAATCTATTTCAAAATTGTGTGAAATGTTAGCTGCAAAGTTTACGCCTTAAATCATGCAACAACTACACACGGATACGGAAATTAGGAATCGAGAAATCGGTTCCTTTTTTTATTATTTTTTTAGGAGGACATAGTAATGATTAACACAGAAGTAACAACAACTAAGGGTGTCGAGCAGGCACAGAGGGCAGTTGAGCAAGCCAAGAACAGACTTGCCAACGAGAAGAAGAAAGCCAATGCAGAGCGTAGAAAGCAGGAGAACGCACACAAGTACATGATGGGTGGTGTAGTCCATAAGTACTTCCCAGAGTGCTACTCCTTCGAGGAAGGGGAAATGAACGAAATCCTCAAGACAGCTTTGGCAACTGCTGAGTGTAAGAAAGTTATTTCTGACATTAAGGCGAGGGCTAAGAATCCGAAACCAATTATTGAAGAAAGCGAGGTGATTTCATGACGGCGCGAGTACCGACTACTTCTACCACTTCTCATTCACCCAACTTGTTGGGTGCGCACAGATATACCACTCTCCGAGTGGTATGTGCGCTCTCCGAGGGGTCTTGCAGACGGCATTGCCCACATAGTGCGTGGGCAAAAGGGGAACCTACACTTCCCCTTCGGAGCAAAAGACGCTCCTACCCCTTTGTGCAACCTCAGAAAAGGATATCCACAATAGGACGTGGCTATCCTGATCTGAGGTTTTTGCGTGTGCCCATCCGAAAGGGGGTGAGATGATGAAACATCTGAGCACACGTTTTACCATCGTTAAGCGGAGTAGTGGAGGGTCAGCCGTTGATAAGGCATCCTACATGAGTCGTGAGGATTTATACAACGAGTACGATGGTAAATGGTATCATCCAGACAAGTCTAACGAAGACCTTGTTCATTGCGAAATTAATCTGCCAGAGAATGCACCTAGCACCTACATTGATAGGGAAACTCTTTGGAGCTCTGTTGAGATGGCAGAGAAGGCAAAGAACGCACAGCTTTGTAGACTGATGAAGGCTTCTCTTCCAAACGAGTGGACCTATGAAGTTGCAGAGGAAGTCGTTAGGAAGTATGTTCACGAAAACTTTGTTTCAAAAGGTATGTGTGCGGATTGGGCAATTCATGATTCTGTTAACGCCCTTGGGCAACGTAATCTTCATTTTCATCTCATGCTCACATTGAGAGCTATTGATGAAAATGGTAAATGGATGCCCAAGCAGAGGAAGGTCTATATCCTTGATGAGAACGGAAATAAAATCCGTAAGGGCAAGAACTATAAATGCACTACTGAAAAGACTACCGATTGGGATGATAAGAAGTACGGAAGAATCTGGAGAGAGAATCTTACCAATCTTATCAATCAGACCAACGAAGCTCTGCACATTGAAACGAAGTGGGAGCATAGGTCTTTTAAGGAACTAGGTCTTAACATTGAGCCTACTATCCACCTTGGAAGTAAAGCCAATGCGTTGGAGAAGAAAGGCATCCATACCGAGCGTGGTGATTATAACCGCAAGGTAATTGAGATGAGAGGACTTCTCGATTTCATCAATACTACTTCTGCTACCATTGAGGCATTTAAGCAGAAAGCTGTTAATGTCAGCAATGAGGTTATCAACATGATCAAGGATGTTGTTAAGCGACATGGCAGATTACAGTTGCCTGTTTATAATGGCACTTACCTCAGAAAAGTTAGGAACAGAGAACTCTTACAGAATCCAGATAACATGATGCGTTTTGTGGAGAAAAGAGAGATTTCCGATTTCAAGAAACTTGATGAGTTCAAGGACAACCATGAGGCAACTTACAATGGTCTTATAGATGAGTTTGACACGGGCATAGACCGTCAGAACCTTTTGTATGACAAGATAGAGGCATGGGAAAGATTTGAGCCTTATAGGGATATCAAGAAGCAGAGCGATTCTTTGAAAGGACTTGCAAGGCTTGTGTTTGATAAGGACAACAAAGCCATGCTTCAAGAATACCCAAATGCAGTTAAAGCTCTTAGGAATGTAATCCCAGAGGGTGAGCCTATCACACCAAAGCAGTGGAGAGCTGAGATTGACAAGCTTGTTGCTAGAAGAGGTGAGATAGAAAAAGCTCTTGGTGTTGAAGTAAGTGAGCTTGCTTATGCAGAAACTCTTAAGTACAACGAGTGGAATGAGGCACGAGAAAAAGCTACCGAGGTCAAAGCCAAGGAACCGAAACACGAAAGACAATCAACAAGAAAGCACAGTTATCCAGAGAGGTAATTGTGCTTTTTTCTTTTTCAAGAGAGGGGGATTGAATGGCAAAAACCAACATCAAGATTGTTCGATTCTATGATGGCACTAGAACGGCAAAGGAAGTATTCAACGAGGCTGTCGCTTACAAGGTCAGAAAACGACTCAATGACGATATAGAAAATATCAAAAGAAAGGAATATAATCTAGGTAATACTCAGGACAAAACGACCCCGAGTCTATCTGGATTATGCGGGTGATTGAGTATGAGAATGACAAACTTACAGATGGAAGAACTTCTTGCACCGACTTACAGAGTGGGCGTGTACTGCCGACTTTCCAAAGAGGATGAAGATATCCGAGATGGTGAGAGTCAGAGTATCGGTCATCAGCGTGAGATGATAGAGGAGTTCTGCCAAGCGAGAGGATGGGCAGTAGAGGAAGTCTATATTGATGATGGCTACTCTGGTACAACGTCAAACAGGCCAGACCTTCAGCGTATGCTAAAGGACGTTGAGAACAAGAAAATCAACGTGGTTGTTACCAAGGATTATAGCCGTCTGGGAAGAGATAATCTCTTTACTGAAAACCTTCGTGAGATATGGTTCCCAAAGCATGAGTGCCGTTATGTGGCTATCAACGATAACATTGATACCATGTATGATGATGAGATTGCACCATTCAAGGCTCTTTTCAATGCACAGTATTCCAAGGATATTTCCAAGAAAGTGCATTCCGCTTATATGAACCAAGCTCAGAAGGGGAGGTTTACCGGATGCGTTGCACCATTCGGATATCTGAAAGACCCAGAGGATGCTACACACCTTATCATTGACGAGGAAACAGCTCCTTTTGTGAAGAAGATATTTGATTGGGCACTTGAAGGGCACGGAACAGCATTTATCAAGCGCAGACTTGAAGATAACAAAGTGCCTTGCCCTACGTGGTGGAACAGACAGCGTGGCATCCGTAATCACTTTACAAAGTGGGAGATACAAGACCCAGAGAACGGCAAATATGTTTGGGATGACACGGTAATTGGCGATATGTTAATCAATCCCGTCTACTATGGTGCTATCGCATCACAGAAGAAGAACTACAAGTTCAAGGTCGGAGTAATTAACGAGAAGAAACCAGATGATTGGATTATTGTTGAAAACATGCATGAACCAATCGTAGACCAAGACTCTTTTGACATTGTTCAAGAGAAAATTGAGTCAAGAAAGTGTAGCCGTGGAGATGGCACAACCTCACTCTTTGCAGGTCTTATCAAGTGTGGTGAATGTGGTAAGGCTCTTACGATTCGTAAGACTAATGCCAAGCATCCACAAGATATTTACGCTTGTGTAACCTACAATCGTCATGGAAAGAATCATTGTACTCAGCACAGGGTTGAGTTCGATACTCTTTACAACATTGTCTATGACGAGATTACAGACCTTGCGAAAGAAACCATCAATGCTGGTGAAGTTGCTGAAAGCCTTGCAGATGCTTATGAGAATGAGCGCAGGGAACAGCAAGAGCTTTTGGAACGTGGCATAGCTAAAGCCAAGAACCGCTTGGAAACCTTGGAACGAATGACAACAAAGGCTTATGAGGACTTGCTTACAGAAACAATCACAGAGCCTATGTTCAATTCTCTTGTGGAGCGTACCAAGAAAGAATCCGAGGAACTCATGAAGCAGATAGCTCATGATGAAAGGCGTCTGGCTAAGAACAGCAAGAATGATGGTAATGCCAGAAAGTGGATTGACCTTATCAAGGACTATGCAGATATCACGGAGCTTGATGCCGACACCCTCAATCGCTTGATTAAGCAAATTGTTGTTCACGAAGAAATTACTGCGGACGGAGATAGAAACATCTCAATGGAGATACACTACAACTTCCGCCCAACTGATGAATCTAAGACTTACAATCTATCTGACTATGCCGAGGCAAATTCTGTTGCCAGAGCTATGTAAGACAATTCTATAAAACTTCTACGTGATAGGTAGGTACAATTCTACCTACCTAACACACCCTTATATTTCCATCAAAAATGGTATAACACAGCTCATGGCCGGAGGTGGTGTTGCCCTCATCGGAACTACACTTGTTCCTCTTCTTTCCGGACTTTTTTAATCGGTCCGAAAGAGCCGGAGTCAGGGCATAAAACCCTGGCTCCATTTTGAGAAGAGGAGGTAACAAGTGGACAGCATTATTGAATCGATTGAAGAATGGCTAAGAGGTCTGCTTGTTTCAGGCATTATGAACAATCTGAATAACACCTTCAACTCAGTTAATACTCAGGTAGGTGAGATTGCAACAGAAGTAGGTACGACACCGGCAAGCTTTTCACCGGCAGTTTTCAACATGATTAAGAACCTGTCAGAAAATGTGATTATGCCGATTGCCGGAATACTTCTGACTTTCATAGCCTGTTACGAGCTTATACAGCTGGTCATCAGCCATAACAATCTGGCAAACTTTGAGACCTGGATCTTCTGGAAATGGATTTTCAAAACCTTTGTAGCAGTAACACTGATCACAAATACGATGAATATCACAATGGCAGTATTTGATGTGGCGCAGCATGTTATATCAAATGCCGGAGGAATAATCTCAGGCAGTACAGCGATAGATGCAAGTACCCTGGCAAGCATGGAATCAACACTTGAGGCCATGGAAGTGCCAGAGCTTTTATCCATATTCTTGCAGTCCTTTATTGTGCAGTTCCTGATATATCTTTTGTCAGCTCTGATTTTTGTCATTGTATATGCGAGGATGATTGAAATCTATCTCATGGTCAGCCTTGCACCAATCCCCTTTGCAACCTTTGGAAACAGAGAGCAGAGCATGATTGGTCAAAACTATTTGAGATCATTGTTTGCACTGGGATTCCAGGGATTTCTGATCATGGTCTGCGTCGGAATATATGCAGTACTGATTCAGTCAGTAGCATTCACGACAGATATCATTGGCTCTCTTTGGGGAGTCATGGGCTATACGGTTCTTCTTGCGTTTACGCTTTTTAAGACCGGAGCAGTAGCCAAGTCAGTGCTTCACGCACATTGATGAAGAATACAGTGACAAAAACTGTCACAGTAAATGTCACTGTAAATCAAAAATAAGAAAGGATTTTCAGATATGGCAGCATCGTATATTTCGGTGCCTCGTGATCTTACAAAGGTCAAAAGTAAAGTGATGTTCAATCTGACTAAAAGACAGCTGATCTGCTTCTCTGTGGCGGCACTTTTCGGAGTGCCGTCATTCTTTCTGATAAAGCAGATTGCATCCGTAAGTACAGCAGCCATGGGAATGATGGTTATCATGATGCCGTTTTTCTTCCTGGCTATGTATGAAAAGAACGGTCAGCATCTTGAAGTCCTGTTAGGACATCTCATAGAAGCAACCTTCGTAAGACCAAAACAGAGGCCTTATAAGACAGACAATAACTTCTCGGCATTAGTGAGATATGAAAAAGCTCAGACAGAAATCGACGAGATCATCATGTATTCACAAGCCATGAGAGATGACAAACACAAAAAAGAAGGAGGTAAGGATTCTTGATTTCATTTTTTAAGAAGCAGGAGAAAAGAGATTTCAAAATGCCTGCTAACCTGACAAGGGCTGAGCAGAAAGAAATCAGAGAGATCATAAAGAATGCTCAGAAAAATGATGGCATTCCAAGAACAGCCCAGCAGAGTATTCCCTTTGACAGGATGTTTCAGGATGGCATCTGTAGGATCGGAACAGACTACTATACAAAGACAATTCAGTTTCAGGATATCAACTATCAGCTTGCTCTTCAGGAGGATAAGACAGAGATTTTCGAGGAATGGTGTGCCTTTCTTAACTTCTTTGACAGTTCAGTACATTTTGAGCTTTCCTTCATGAACATGGCTACAGATATTGATGATTTCAGGACCAGCATTGCGATTCCTCATGCAAAAGACGGTTTTGACAGCGTAAGAGATGAGTATAGTACCATGCTCTTTCATCAGATGGAAGCTGGCAATAATGGTCTGACAAAAACAAAATATCTGACCTTTGGTATCCATGCGGATTCCATGAGAGCAGCAAAACCAAGGATTATCCACATTGAGACGGATATCCTAAACAACTTCAAAAGACTTGGAGTACAGGCAAAGATCTTGAACGGAAAAGAGCGACTTGCTCTAATGCATCAGCAGTTTCATATGGGAGACAGGGATAAATTCAACTTCGACTGGAAATATCTCCTGGGCTCAGGTCTTACTGTAAAAGACTTCATTGCACCAAGCAGCTTCAACTTTCCAAATGGAAAGAAGTTTCAGATGGGTAATATTTACGGAGCCATGAGCTTTTTATCCATTGATGCATCAGATATCTCAGACAGGATGCTGGCAGATTTCCTCAATATGGAATCAAGTCAGATAGTGACCATGCACATCCAGTCCGTAGATCAGAATGAGGCTATTAAGACTGTAAAGCACACTATCACAGAGCTTGACAGAAGTAAGATCGAGGAGCAGAAAAAGGCGGTTCGTGCCGGATATGATATGGACATCATCCCCTCTGACCTTGCAACTTTTGGAAATGATGCGAAAGACCTGTTAAAAGAATTGCAGAGCCAAAATGAGAGAATGTTCCTTCTGACATTCCTTGTGATGAATACCGGGCGTACTGAGCAGGAGCTTGAAAACAATGTGTTCCAGGCAAAGTCCATTGCTCAGAAGCATAACTGTAATCTTGTAAGACTCGATTTCCAGCAGGAGCAGGGGCTTATGTCGAGCCTTCCGCTTGCACAGAACCTTATCGAGATTCAGCGTGGCATGACTACAAGCTCAACAGCGATTTTTGTACCGTTCACTACTCAGGAGCTTTTCCAGGCAGGAGATGAAAGCCTTTATTATGGTTTAAATGCTCTTTCCAACAACCTTATCATGGTAGACAGAAAGCTTCTTAAGAACCCTAACGGTCTTATCCTTGGAACACCTGGTTCTGGTAAGTCTTTTGCTGCGAAAAGAGAAATTGCAAATGCATTCCTGGTCACAGATGATGATGTAATTATCTCAGATCCAGAAGCTGAGTATGCACCACTGGTAGAGCGTTTAGGCGGTCAGGTCATTAAGATCAGCACCACTTCAACTCAGTATATCAATCCTATGGACATCAACAATAACTACTCCGATGACGATGATCCGGTGTCACTAAAGGCAGAGTTCCTGTTATCACTTTGTGAGCTGATCGTTGGTGGTAAGGAAGGACTTCTCCCTGTAGAGAAGACTGTAATCGACAGATGCATCCGTAAGGTATACAGAGATTATTATGAGAATCCTGTACCGGAGAATATGCCTCTGTTGGAAGATCTTTACAATGAGCTTTTGAAACAGGATGAGGCAGAGGCAAGGCATGTAGCCACAGCTCTTGAGATATATGTAAAGGGATCTCTGAATATCTTCAACCACAGAACCAATGTTGATATCACAAACAGAATCGTTTGCTTTGATATCAAGGATCTTGGCAAGCAGCTTAAGAAAATCGGAATGCTAATTGTGCAGGATCAGGTCTGGGGCAGGGTTTCCTCCAACAGAAGTGAAGGACGTTCTACCAGATACTACCTGGATGAGATGCACCTTCTGTTAAAAGAAGAGCAGACAGCAGCCTATACTGTAGAGATCTGGAAGCGTTTCAGGAAATGGGGCGGTATTCCGACAGGTATCACGCAGAACGTCAAAGATCTGCTCGCATCCAAAGAGGTAGAGAACATCTTTGAAAACTCTGATTTCGTATATATGCTGAACCAGGCTGTAGGTGACAGACAGATCCTTGCCAAGCAGCTCAATATAAGTCCACATCAGCTTTCCTATGTAACACACTCAGGAGCCGGTGAAGGGCTTATTTTTTATGGCAATGTAATCCTGCCTTTCGTAGACAGATTCCCTACAGACATTGAGCTCTATCGTATCATGACAACCCGCTTGTCTGAGATCACAGAGGCAAAAAAGGAAGAAAAATAAAGGAAAGGATGCGGATAAATGAATGAAGGAATCTACACGAGGGATAAGGGCAGATCCAAAGCTAAGAAAGAACCTGATTATACAGCAAAGAAAAAGTCTCATGCCGGGAAGCTGAAAAACGAAACTTCTCAGGCTGAGGCTATGAGAAAAAAACTCCGTACCGGAAAAGCTGATATTTCTGAAAGTGCAGAAGCTATCAAAAAGCGTAAGAAGCTTCAGAAACAGGGCAGAAAAAAGATCTACTCTGATGCAGCTGTATCAAGGACAATTCACAGCCAGGTTGATAAGGCTAATGAAGATAACAATGCAGGAGGCGATGCAGTAAATTCTGCTACAGAATTAGCGGAAGACCTCGGATATGCAGCAAAGATGAAAGAACTAAAGAGTTCTGGTAAAGGCGGATATTCTGACAAGATTCATGGAAGAACGGAAACAAAAAATGTAAAGCCGGGATCTAAGGAAGTTCAGAAGAACCTCATGAAAAAGGAGATCCAAAGGAATGCTTTTAAGGCTCAGGCAAAAGAAACCGCCAATGCTTCCTACAGCATTACAAAAAGATTCACAGATAAGGCTGAGGATATGGCAGGGCGTATTGCTGAGATGATAAAAGAATTTGCTGAGGAACATCCCCTTGGAATCATCATTGCTCTTATTGTTCTAATTGTTGTTCTTGTAATGTCAGGGACTCTTACTTCCTGTTCCATGATGGCAGGAGGCACCAACAACATGCTGGTTGGTACAAGCTATACAGCAGATGACAGTGACATCCTTGCTGCTGAAGCTGACTACAAAGAGCTGGAAGCTGATCTTCAGGATCAGATAGACAACATTGAGGATGACTATCCTGATTATGATGAGTACAACTATGATCTGGCTGAGATAGGTCATAATCCTTTTGAGCTTGCAGCACTTCTTACTGTTCTTTATGAGGATTATACAGAAGAGGAAGCCCAAGAGATTCTGGAAACAATCTTTGAGGCTCAGTATGAACTGGAAATTGAAGAAGTTGTTGAAACCAGAACAAGGACGGTCACTGATGATGAGGGGAATGAGTCAGAGGAAGAATATGACTACTACATCCTTAATGTAAGACTCACAAATGAAGGAATAAGGGCAGCCCTTGATGAGGTTGGACTTACTGTAGATCAGATCAGACGCTATGAAGTCATTGTAGAGATGAAGGGCAATAAGCCTGACATCTTTGGTGATGATCCTTATGTAGGAGGCTTCTCTCCCGGAGAATATGATGACTACGCAGTTCCGGGTGAATATCTCACCGATGCTCAGTTTGCAAATATGCTCCGTGAGGCAGAGAGATACCTTGGATACCCTTATGTCTGGGGAGGAAGCAAGCCAAGCACAAGCTTTGACTGTTCAGGATTTGTCAGCTGGGTTATCAATCACTGTGGAAACGGCTGGAATTATGGAAGGCTTACAGCAAATGGATGGAAGAATGCTACTGCAAGAGTCCATGAAGGAGATGTAAAGCCGGGAGATCTGATTTTCTTCCAGGGCACCTATGATACGGCAGGCGCAAGCCATGTTGGAATTGTTGTAGATCCTGTTAATAAGATCATGATCCACTGTGGCAACCCGATTCAGTATGCAAGCTATGACACACGGTACTGGAGAGCACATTTTTACTGCTACGGCAGAATCAGATAGGAGGATGATGAAGCATGTATGAGAGATTAGATAAGCTCCGCGCTGAGGTTAAGCGTATGGAGAAAAAACTTGAAGATGATAAGGCAAGGCTTAAGGCTGCACAGCAGAGATTGCAGGAAGCTGAAAACTCACAGATCCTTGCTGATGTTGGAGCACTGAACTTATCACCTGAGCAGCTTGCCGAGTTCCTTAAACTTGTGGCAAATGGTCAGGCCGGTAATGCAGGCACTCAGGCAACTGTTGTAACTACAGCTACGGACAAAGCTGATGTAGCTGAAACAAAGGAAACTGATTCGGAGGATGATTTTGACTGGGAGGATATCGAAGATGAAAAATAAACTGAATATCAGAGGTAGATTACTAGGAGCTGTGGCAATTGTCGCAGTTTCTTTTATTGGAGCGACACCTATCACAGCATTTGCAGGTGGTCCTGACTGCACCTGTGAGCACAAGTGTACAGCGGATAAAATTGATCCGGACTGTGAGCTTTGCAAATACGATTACACCATGTGTGAGGGTGAAGATCTTGTGGAAACAGAACCGGAAGAACCTACAGAACCTGAGGAAGAAAAGTGGGGACCGCTTACACCTGATGGCAACATGACTCTTGTTGATGATTACGGCACTCTTGAAGCAGGAGGCAAGCAGTTCATCACTGTTGTTACAAAGTCCGGCAACTATTTTTATATCATTATAGATCGTGATGATGAGGGCGAGGAGACAGTTCACTTCCTGAATATGGTCGATGAGTCAGATCTTTTAGCTCTGATGGATGAGGAAGAGGTAGATAAATATCTTGCAGCTACAGGTAAGGAAAAGCCTGAGGAAACAACAGAAGAACCTACAGAGGAACCGGAACCTGAGCCTGAAGAGCCAGTACAGCCTGAACCAGAAAAGAAGAAAAATCCTACAGGAGCCATGGCACTGATCCTACTCTTAGCAATCGGTGGTGCAGGAGGCTATATCTACTTTACTAAGATTAAGACCAAAAGAAAAACGGTAACTACCGTAGATCCTGATGCTGATTATAACGAGGATGAGGATGAATATCTTGCAAGTCTCCCTGATGATCTGGATGAGGATTATGAGCTATCTGAGGATTCGGCAGACGAAGCAACAGATGAAACGGAGGAAGAGTAATGGCGAGAAAATCACGATACAGCGAATATGCGAAAGCAGTGTATGGAGAGCAGGGCAGTGTCCCTGCTCTTTCTATTAGGGACAAACTTTCCAGGATGAAAGAAAAGTCCAAAGAGGTAAATAAAAAGCCTGATAAGAAGGGAAAGGAGGGTGAGTAAACATGGCATATGACAAAAATAATTTTGATCCCAAAGCAGCTGCTGAAGCCAGAAAAAAGGAAATGGAAGAGATCACCACAAAACTTGAAAAAGGCGTTAAGGATATCTTTTCCTCGGATAACTTCAAGGATTATCTGAATTTCTGCGCCAAGCTTCCCAGGTACTCTGTGAACAACCAGATCCTTATCATGATGCAAAAACCTGATGCAACCATGTGTCAGTCTTTCACCGGCTGGAAAGATATGAACCGCCATGTGGTAAAGGGTGAGAAGGGAATCAGGATTCTTGCACCTGCTCCTTACAAAATGGAACGTGAGCAGGACAAGCTGGATGCAAACGGCAGGGCAATCCTTGATAAAGATGGTGAGCCTGTAAAAGAAAAGGTTGAAGTGACAATCAATGCCTTTAAGCCTGTCAGTACTTTTGATGTGAGTCAGACTGATGGCGATCCGCTTCCAACACTTGGAATTGCAGAACTTACCGGTAGTGTAGATGGCTATAAAACACTTCTTGATGCAATTACAGAAGTAGTTCCCGTACCTATTACTTTTGAAAATATCGAGTCGGGTGCAAAGGGATACTTCCACTTGGAAGATAACCGTATTGCTGTGCAGGAGGGCATGAGTGAAGCCCAAACTGTAAAGACTATCATCCATGAAGCAGCTCACCAGGCTCTTCATTCCAAGGATGCACTGGAAGCTTCAGGAGAGAAAAAGTCAAAGAATCAGAAAGAGACAGAAGCCGAATCTGTAGCATACGTGGTTTGCCAGCATTATGGCATCGACACTTCTGATTATTCATTTGGATATGTCGCTTCCTGGTCTGAAGGAAAAGAAGTACCTGAGCTTAAAGCATCCCTTGATACAATCCGCAGAACTGCATCAGAGATGATCCAAAAGATTGATGACAAGGTTCAGGCTCTTACCACTGTGAAAGAGATAGATGAGTTCATGGAGGTTCATGGTGACGAGCTCCCTTTCGCTGATCCGGAGGCTGACCAGCCGGTTGGCTATATAAAGATCACACCTCCGGTTGATTTCAGTGATTACAAGAATGATAAAAAGATCACTCTGACGGCTGAAACCAAAGCTGAATCCAAAGAAAATAAGGATGAAACCAAAGAAATCGCTAAGGCTGAGAAAAAAACTGCCAGCCGGAAATCTGCAAAGAAGACTTCCGTAAAGGATAAGCTCTCTGCCGGAAAAGAAAAAGTATCAAAGACAAATAAAACAAAAACTGAGCCGAAGAAAGATCTTCAGGCCGCTATGTAAATGAGAGGAGAAAAACGCATGAATAAGAAGTTGGTAATGGGAATTGTTGCAGGAGTAGGTGTAGTAGGTACGGTTGCAGGAATTGTTCACAGGAGCAATCAGAAAGTACGCAGGGCAAATCGTGCAGTCAGCGAGGCAACAGAGCTTGTAGAGAAATCTATGGATGTAGTGGAAAGGGCAATGAAGCTCCTTGATCGCACTTATGATTTTGAGGATGACTACGATTTCCTTGAGGATGATTATGATGAGGATTTCGAGGATGACTACTGTGATGACTTCGATGAGGAAGGAGACGATGACTGCGATGATTAACCTGGTGGTGGCTGAAAAGCCCTCGGTTGCGCAGTCCATCGGAAAGGTACTTGGATGCACCGGCAGACAGGATGGATACCTGGAAGGAAATGGATATCTTGTCAGCTGGTGCGTTGGGCACCTCGTAGAGCTTGCTGAGCCGGAGACTTATGATAGCAAATACGAAAAATGGAAAAAGGAAGATCTTCCTATAATCCCGGATATATTCAAGTATCAGGTTGCAGCTTCCACCAAAAAGCAGTTCCAGATATTGAAGGATCTGATGAACAGAGATGATGTCACAGTAGTAACAAATGCCTGTGATGCAGGACGTGAAGGGGAGCTAATATTCAGACTTGTCTATGATAAGGCAGGCTGCAAAAAGCCAATGAAGAGATTATGGATATCATCCATGGAAGATGAGGCTATAAGAAACGGTTTTGATAACCTGGCTGATGGGAAGGATTATGACAGGCTTTATGAAGCTGCACTTTGCAGAGAACGAGCCGACTGGATTGTTGGCATCAATGCCACAAGGTTTTTCACCTGTTCTTATGGACAGACCTTAAATGTAGGCCGTGTTATGACACCTACACTGGCTCTCACTGTAGAGCGTGAGGCACAGATCAGGGCATTCAAGTCGGAAGACTTTTATCAGGTACAGCTGGAAGGGAATGATTTCATCTTCACAGGAGAACGTATCCCTGATAAAGCTGAGGCTGATGATCTTGCGGAGAAATGTAGAATCGAGGGCAAGGCAGTAGTAACAAAAGCAGACATAAGTGAAAAGTTGGAAAACGCTCCTGCTCTTTTTGATCTGACTTCTTTGCAGAGAGAAGCTAATAAAAGATATGGCTTCACAGCTCAGCAGACTCTTGATTATGCTCAGAGCCTTTATGAGAAAAAACTGCTCACCTATCCAAGAACTGACAGCAGATTCCTCACAGATGATATGGAGACAACAGCGAGTTCTATCCTTGGAATCATTGAAAACAAGCTCTCCATTAAGGCAACGGATGAGCTTAATTTCAAAAAGATCCTTAATAGCAAAAAGGTCTCTGATCACCATGCAATCATCCCAACTGAAACACTTAGGTCGACAGATGTTGAAGCACTTCCTGAAGGGGAAAAGAAAATATTGCAGTTTGCAGCTACAAGGATTGCCGAGAGTGTATCAGCTCCTTGCAAATATAAGGAAACTGTTGCAGAAGTCAGTTGCCTTGGGAAAACCTTTACGCTTAAAGGGAAATATATAGCTGATCCTGGATGGCGAAGTGTAGCTAATACCAAAGATAAGGATTCTGATGAGGATAGCAGAGTTATTATTCTGGATTTTAAGGCAGGCGATACAGTTGCAATTGATAAAACTTCTGTGAAAGCAGGGAAGACCACACCTCCAAAATCCTATACAGAAGATACACTTCTTTCTGCCATGGAAAAGGCAGGCTGTGATGAAATCCCTGATGAAGCTGAGAGGAAAGGACTTGGCACACCTGCCACAAGAGCTGGTGTTATAGAAAAGCTTGTCCGCATTGGATTCCTGGAAAGGCGTGGAGATAAGAAAACAAAATATCTTGCTCCTACGCATAAGGGCGAGACATTGATCACAGTTATTCCTGAATCCATTCAGTCAGCTTCCATGACAGCCGACTGGGAGCAGAAGCTTTTAGAAATTGAAAAGGGCAGCTATGATGCAGATGCCTTTATGATCGAGATCTCACAGATGGTAAGGAGCCTCATTGATACCTACAAGATAGTTCCTGATGCAGAGGTACTTATGCATCCTGTATATGAGCCTTTGGGAAAATGCCCTCATTGTGGAAGCAATGTGGTAGAGAAGTCCAAGGGCTTTTTCTGTGAGAATAAGGACTGCAAATTTGCTCTTTGGAAGGATAATCGTTTCTTCGATTCTCTCTCCAAGAAGCTTACGAAGCAGATCGCAGTGCAGCTGCTTACAGACGGAAAGGCAAAGCTGAAAAAGTGCAGGTCGGTAAAAACAGGTAAGACCTATGACACTACAGTAGTCCTATCTACAACTGATAATGGTCAGCCACAGTTCACTCTGGATTTCACGAAGGGAGGGAAATAGCCTATGGAGAAAAAGAGAAAGAATAAGATCAGAAAATGGGATGAAGTCGGCGGTGTAGTAGAAGTCGAGGAAGAAGTTTTGTCGGAAAGCCCGACAGAAGATCCCGGTGCCGTTCCATCTGTCAGCAGGAATTTTATG
>JAEEGF010933935.1_pt1 | contig 25038 bp, 25 predicted proteins | sample 9134171 | NCBI WGS metagenome assembly JAEEGF01 (sample SAMN16246542, study PRJNA631951) | gut metagenome | biome: gut microbiome; feature: rumen; material: AP-attached | host: Bos | place: Iran: Karaj | collected 2018-10 | reverse complement strand
GCTTTCTTTCATGTTCTGCATGACTACGGTGTTGATGATTCCGAAGAGGGCGAGCACGCAGATTAGGCTTGTAAGCACAAATATGATGGTTTCTGTTATTATCATTTCGACTACTGCCGGCCAGATTGCACGTTTTCGCAGTCGTTTAATTTTCCTTTCCTTTTTTTTGCTCATAATAGTATTATACTTTCTGAATACATTTTTGCAAGGTTTTCAAAGGGGCTTGTTTTACTCAAAATGGCTTTATTTTGTTCTGGCTTTTTTTATAAGTCTTGCAATTTTAAGATAAAGAAAGCCGATTAAAATCAGAAATAAGAATAAAGAAAGAATCCACCAGACGGTTCCCATAAAAGGCAATTCTTTTGAAAACCCAAAGGCGCCGGCTGGACTTCCCCAGTTGAGGAAAAAATAAGGATAATTAATTCCATCAGAGAACTCCCAACCTTTTATATAACCGATTCCTGCATAAATTGAATATAAAAGGGGTGGAATTATCACATAAAAAATATTCTTATATTCTATCTGCGTGGTGGAGACAATCACAAAAAAGTCCATAACTGCAATTAAAGGAACTACGACATGTGTAAGTGTATTCTGTATATTCCAGGCGCTTGCTCCCATAGTAGGGGCGAGGACAAAAACAAATACAACACCGGTAAGAGTGATGGAAACCGTACCGACAAACTTAATTACCGACCAGACTGGACTTATAGGCTTTTTTTGAGCAAGGATTATTGATTCTGCTGCACAGATTAAGGCAATTGCAAGATTTGATTGAATTGTAAAATACATAAAGACTTTTGAACCGCCCATAAAATAGCGTCTGCCTGCATAAGCGCTCAGAATTGTACCGAGTACTGCCGCAGAAATCACAATGAACTTAAGGATGTAACTTATTAACCTGTCTTTTGGCGAAAGTGGGGAGATTTCATTTGTATTCAGTTTATCTGTCATAGGTAATTATTATTGTTATGGAATTGCTGCGAGAAGTCAAGGGATGTCTCTATGGATTATGTATGGTTATTGCTTCAACGTTCTGAAATGATCATAAATCAATTTTCCCGAATCAGTTAATTCTTCATAAGTCCAGTCACTTGCTTTAATACAAGCTGGAGATATAACGCTTGCGGTTTCAGATTTATTTGCCAGGGACCAGTTCATATGACTGATATTGTATTTCTTTATTAATTCAAACCAGGCTTCTGTCTGACCAACATTAAATCCGCCATTTCCACTGGAATTACAGGTACCAAACTCTGTAATAAATACAGGAAGTCCATTTGCAACACAGCCTTCCACTCTTTCCCGGAAGGATGCTCTGTGGGTATCTGCATAAAAATGGAAAGCATACAGTACATTTTTGTATTTAAGCGGTGTAAGTGCGGCATCGTGAATGTCTTGAGACCAGGTATTTGTTCCGACAATAATGATTGAATCTGGAGCATTTTTTCTGATCATTGGAATAAGATTTTCTGCGTACGGTACAAGAACAGTTGTCCATGGAGAACCGGTTGGTTCATTACACAATTCATAAATTACATTATCGTACATTGCATATTTTTGAGAAATCTCGCTGAAGAAAAGCATGGCATCATCCAGATGCTGATTCGGATTAAAGTTCAAAACGTGCCAGTCCACAATTACATACATTCCAAGCTCTGTAGCGGCATCAATTCCTTTGAAAATCAGTTTTTTAAGCTCATCCTTATTACCGCCGGAACAGTAACCTCCATTTTCCTGAACATAAAGTGCAAGACGTACACAGTTTGTATTCCAGTCATCACGGAGAGTTTTAAAACTTTCCTTATTTACGTATTGAGGATACCAGGCCAGTCCATGAGTAGACATTCCATAAAGCATGAACTTTTCATCATTTTTATCGTAGAGATATGCACCTTCAACTTTAAGCCTGCCATGCTTTGCTGCTGGAGATCCCTCTGGATATGCCGGGGCGGGATTTGCTTCAAACTTAAGCTCTGGAACTTCCGCTTTAATTGCCTTAATTTTCTTTTTAGAAACAAGAGCCGGCTCACACGTAATTTTAGAAATCTTAAGCCCCTGTCCCGTTACCGTCAGACCACTTCTTTTTAATGCCGCCATATCGCGGGCAATCAGAATATATGTAAAGCTTCCGGAGGATTTTTCAGGATAAATTATATTTTTTTCAAACTCTGCACCACGAAGAATGCCATAAGAGAATTGATTTTTTTCTCCTGCCATCAGTTTTACAAAATGCTCATCGGCTTTTACATTTTTATACCGAACAGTCAGATAAAAGCCAGCATTAACGTCTTTAAATGCATCTGCCTCCACAGTGATTTTGTTTTCCGAATCCAAAATTACAGGAGTTTTCAGAAGATTTTCCTCTGCAAAAACCATCCCAAAAAGAGCCATTGTACAAGCTAAAAATATTTTCTTTACTTCCATTATTGTTGATTTCATTTTTACTCCTGTTATTTCTTCAACTATATAATGATTGTAAATCGCTTTTTGATTATTTTATTTTACAAATCTCTATGATTAAAAGATGAAAATAGTTTTAACGTGTGTATGGAGAGTGGGGCAGAACGGTGTTTTTTTGCCGCTCACTTTAGGGTTAAAATACTTTATTTATTACATGTCATCCATGGATAAACTATCAACGTTACAGGTGTAATTGTTTAGATTCTGCATGAATACTGCTGCTTTTGCCTGAACTTTAGAGAGGTTTATGTTTTTTGCCTGGCGCTTTACTTCGTAGATGTTACAGGATTTATCAAGGTCGTTTATTGCAATGATGTCTATTTCGTTCATTGCTTTTCTGTCCCACCAGCCGCCGATTTTTGTGATCTTGCCTTCTTCCTGCAGCTTTGCTGTGAAATATCGTTCAAGTGTTTTCCCTGTGAAAGTTTCGTAGTCGCGGAGAATAAATTCTTTGAGCATATCGTAATTTCCAAGTTCAATTAAATCCTGATGTGAATAAATGAATCTGAAATAAAAGAGCATGTATTCATCTACAATCTGCCAGCGTGTATTACGGCTTTCGGGCTTTGAAAGCAAAGGTCGGATTTGTTCTGTGATTCCAAATACCTTCTGCAAGTTCTGTAAATATGCTCCTGTATTTTTCTGGATTACAGAATCTATTTCACTTTGGGTTGTGAGACCTCTTGAGATTGCCTGGAGAATTGAAAAATAAATTCCGTAGTCTTTACCTATCTCACTTATGAGTATATCGCGTCCATCTGCTAAAAATGGAGAAGCCATATTGCAGACTGAATCTATCATTTTTGCTTTTGTGCTTGCTCCGGCGTTCATTAACAAAAAGATATATTTTGCTACTCCACCGCTGAGCATATAAAGACAGAGTAAATCTTCCGGCTTGTATTTTGGATTGAAGTCATGCAGGATTGTTTTTACAACTGATGGTGTAAAGGGGTTGAGATGGATGTTGTGTGTTGAACGTCCGAAGAGAGGCTCTTTTTCGTCTTTGAAGATTTTAGTCATTAGTGAGTAGATTGAACCACAGACTATGAGATTAATTTTTGAAAGAGACTTCTGACTGTCCCAGATATTCTGCATTTGACTGAAAAAAGCTTTATTTACATACTCGATGTCCTGGAACTCGTCGATTACTAGTATGAAATGATTTGTTTGCGAATAGGACATTATCTGTTCAAACAAGTCTGAGAGATTTTCAACTTTACCGAAGATTTTTAAGCCAATGCTTTCTTCTAGATTTTTCTGCCATTGCTCGCACAGTGATTTTTCTGCGCTGCGTGATGTAAAGAGGTAGGCGCTTTTTTTGTCGCTGATGAACTGTTTGAGAAGTTGAGTTTTTCCGATACGTCTGCGACCGGTGAGAACTGTAAAACAGGCTGTTTTTGTTGACTGCTTTTCGATTTGTGAAAGAGCTTCAAGTTCGTTTATTCTGTCATAAAACTTTTCCATTCTGCAATATCCTTTGTAATGGTTGTTAATTTAATGGCTATTAAGTTAACAACCATTATATAAATATTTTCGACAAAAAGCAAATAAAAATCAATCTTTCCAAAAGGTTCGGTAGCGAATAAGAGAGTCGAAGAAAGGTTTTACAGCTAATTCTAAAACGATTACTAAAATCGTTACTAAAATCGTTACTAAAATCGTTACTAAAATCGTTACTAAAATCTTTACTAAAATCTTTACTAAAATCTTTACTAAAATCTTTACTAAAACCAGCACCTCGCTACGGTGTTTTTAGCGCCCGTTCCAGCAGGAGGGGAAGCTAAACAATATAGAAATAAAGCTAAATCCATACAATATATAGATTTAGACATAAAAAAAGCTCGTCAAAACGACGAGCTGTTCTTTGAGACTGACACGATTCGAACGTGCGACCCCCACCTCCGCAGGGTGTATCAAATTTGAATCTGCCAGGAGCCCCAAAATATATCGATTACAACCAAACTTATTCAGTTATATTTGCGTTAATTTGATTATATTATAACATTATTTAGTGATTTTGCAACTGATTTGCTCTGATGTGCTTTTGAGTGAGAAAAAATCTTTCTGAAATCGTTTCTGAAATCTATTTTGAAGGTAATTCTGAAAAAAAAAGAGCCTCCGACCCCCACCCCGCGAGGGTGCAAGTTCCACCCATTCGAGGTGGGGGTCTGTTTTATTAATTTATCGTGTCTTTCCAAAAGGTTAAGAAATATTAACCAACGGGAAAGCGGATGCGGGATTATTATTAAGCCATAACGGACAGACCGTTGTGGCTTTTTTATTTCTAAATGTTCAGGAGGATTTTTATGACTGAGAAAAAATCAGAAGAACTGGAATTGCTCAGTGTGAAAGAGGCTGCGGCTTATTTGAAGTTCAGCACCACTTATGTTTATAAGCTGGCGCGTGAGAACAGGATTCCGCATATCAATTTTGGAAGGCATATCATTTTTAGAAAACATGATTTGTTTGGATGGCTTGGAACTATGGTTAAAGGAGCTTAAAAAATGTTTGGAGAAAAACGTTCACTGACTGTAAAAGAAGCTGTTAATGAGGCTGCTGAGTATCTTGAGAAAATGGCTTATGAAAAAAACTACGGTGATATTTGTATCACTCTGACTATGTATGAGGGAGAGCCTGTGAAATTGAACACGGCTTTTTGTGAACATTTAATCAAACGCAAAAAGATAAGTTTTGTCGTTGAAAAATAAACATGCTGACTTTTGTTAGTAGCAACTACCATTAGGCAGAAAGGAGGTATTACAGGTGGGAGAAAAGGACACTGTTAAGACCGCAAACAGTGAACTTGTTTTAGCAGAACAGCCTTTGAACTCTTGGGAAAAAAGATTAGATGATGAACCACCCAAGGCGTTCAAGGCCTTCTGTCTTTTTCGCAGTATGGGTTACAAGCGGAGCATTAAGGCGTGTATGGAGATGCACGGTATTGACCCGAAGAAGTACGGAAGCTGGGCGCGTTATGCCAGGCTTTACCGCTGGAATGAAAGAGCTCTGGAATATGACACTTACATTGCGAAAGAAACTGAAAGAGAAATTCTTGCGGAGCGTGTTGAGCGCAGAAAGAAGCAGATGGAAATGCTGAACGGTTTTGACGAGCTTGTTGGTAAGCGTCTTAAAACTTTGAAGCCGGAAGATCTGAATGCTGACGGCGCAATGGATTTGCTTGAGCGTTCTGCAAAGCTTGATTCTTTTATCACCGGAGCGGACAAGGAAAATGCAAAGCCGGTCCAGGGGGAACTGGCGATAAGCTTTGTTGATTCGTTTAAGGATTTGTAATGACTGCGGAAATCTTTAAGCCGACGAAGGTACAGAAAAAAGCTCTTGAACTTTTGAGCAGCGCAGCAAAACACATTCTGCTGTTCGGTGGTTCGAGGTCCGGGAAGACAACGGTGTTAGTTATGGCTATCATCTTCCGGGCCTGCAGGTATCCGGGAAGCAGACATTTGATCTGCCGCTTTCGGGCGAAGGATGCTAGAAGCTCTGTTCTTCATGAGACTTTGATTCCGTGGCTGAATAAAACTGTTGGAGCAAAAAATTATAAGGCTAACGTCCACGACGGTTTGATTACTTTGTGGAACGGAAGCGAGATTTGGATTGGTGGTCTTGGTGACAAGGAACAGGTAGACCGCATTTTGGGACATGAGTATGTGACGATTTACTTTAACGAAGTGAGTCAAATTTCCTACTCTGCCATTACTACAGCTTACAGCCGACTTGCTATGAAAGTTGAAGGCTGCAAGAATAAGTTTTTTTATGACTGTAATCCGTGTTCGCCTATGCACTGGGCGTACAAGGTTTTCATCAGGAAGATTGAACCTCGTACTGATGAGAAGCTTAATAAGCCTGAGCTTTATGCGAGTGCGGTTTTGAATCCAGCGGACAACGCTGAAAATCTTGATGAAGATTACATCAGCGACATTCTGGATAACATGCCGGAAAAACAGAGAGCCCGATTCCGTGATGGTCTTTGGGTAAAGCCGGATGGAAGTGTTTACGAGAAGTTTGAGGAATCTATGATTATTCCTCGTGACAAGCTGCCGGAAAGCTTTGATAAGTTTACCGGTGGTCAGGACTTTGGACTTCATATTGCGGCTGTGAAAGTTGGCTGGGTTGGAGATACCGTTTATGTTGTTGCAGATTTTGGAGGCTTCAACATTACGACTAAAACGAGCGTTGAGCAGCAGCAGTCTAAACACTGGTATGATGACAGCTTTGTGACTTACTGCGACCCTGCTGGCGGCGAAAGAATTCAGGAGGTTCCTGGCGGCGTGAAAGCGAACAACTCTGTGGATGCAGGAATTGATTACATAATTGCGAAGATTGAACGCGGAAAGTTTTTTGTTTGTAAAGACTGTACCGGAGTTCTTGGAGAGATTTGGGATTATTCGCGTGACGAGAATAATCAAATTGTAAAAGTAAATGACCATTACATGGATGCCATGAGGTATGCGATTTTTAGTCCGGTAACGAGTGGCGTGGTTATGGCATAGGCTTTTATGTCTATGGCAAGAATAAGGTGTGGGAGCCGATAAATAAAATGAAATTCTTTGGCAAAAAGAAACCATTAAAAAAAGAGCTGCAAAGTTTTGAGCAGTTGAATAATGAAAGTGTGGCTGAGGATTTTGCTGTGCAGGAAAAGAAATCCTGTACTGATCCCTACCTGCAGCATGCCTGGGTTTCTGTATGCATTGATATATTAACGCGCAACGTTGCCCGTGCGGAATTTGAAGTTAAAAAAAATGGAAAGCCTGAAAAGGATTCAAGGCTTGTGAAATTATTCCGCTACCCTAACAGGGCTACGAGCCGTTTTGATTTGTGGAAGCAGACCTGCGCCTGGTGGAGTTTAGATGGCGAAGCGTTCTGGTGGTTCGGTGAAAACTACTGCTGCGGGATTCCTGATGAAATCTTTATTTTAAATCCTCGTAACATGCAGCATGTAGTTGAAGATGGGAAAGTTATTAAATGGGTTTACACCGAAGGCGGCAATGGTAAACCGTATATCATTCTGCCTGACGAGCTCATTCATTTTAAGGACTGGAATCCGTGGAATGAATATCGGGGTGTAAGTCCATTAGTGAGTTTGGGTCTTGAGGTTGAACAGGATTTGCTGGCGGCAAAACAAAATTCGGGACTGTTGAAAGAAGGTGGAGTTCCTAAAGGGCTTCTTAAAACAGACCAGGTATTGACCGAAGCGGAGGCAGAGATTCTTGCACGAACCTGGGACAGGAAGTACGGACGCGGTATGAAAAACCGTGTAGCTGTGTTGGGTAAAGGTACAGAGTATCAACCGCTGACATTCAGCCCTGATGTTCTGAAGCTTTACGACATGAAATCGTGGAACCTGTATACTCTCCTGGCCAAATACGGTATTCCCCCAAGAGTAGCAAATATACAGGATTCTAAAAGTTCCTTAAGCGGCACGGATACAGAGAGCCAGCACCGTGCATTCTGGAACTTCACACTCATTCCACTTCTGAGAAACTTTGAACAAATCTTGGAAGTGCAGTTTTTCCGTAGGTTTAACTTGCAGGAGACCGGCGAGTTTAATCTAAATTCCATACCCGAGCTGCAGGAATCGGAGGATGCACAAAGCAATCGGGACATCGCTGAAATTAATGCCGGGCTCAAGACAATCAATGATGTTCTTAGGGCACGGGGAGAACAAGAGAAACCGTGGGGCGATATCTGGTACAAGCCTTCTTCCCTGACGGCCATTAATTCTGATTCTATCATTGGAGATTAAAAGCTAATGAAAAAAGTAATGATCGCAACAATTGACGCTTACACTAAAGAAATTATTCGAAACTGTGTTACACAGGCATTGCCTAGAGTAGAGATTATTGATGTCACAACTGATGAAGATATTTTGTATCACATTAAGAGTGCTGAAGATGACATTATCTTTTTTGACAAGTATTTTTTGAGCTATGTTTTAAGATTCAAAATTATGACTTTACGGGCAATAAGTAAAAATCTGCGTATCTATTTTTGTGAAACTGGCGAGTGCTCAAGATATTTTGGGCTGCGTCTATTTAAACTTGGTGTTGATGGATTTGTTGCAAACATTGATAACCGTCAAAACTTTATCCAGAAAATCCGGATTATAACCGGTGCTCACAGATTATTTCCAGATGAAGTAATTGAAAGCATAGAGGCAAATGAACATCTGCTTGAAAACAAATGCTGTGGCGAAGTAACTGAGCTTGAATTTGCGATTGGCATTAAGCTTGGTCAGGGTAAAAGCATGAAGGAAATCAGTGATGAATTAAACACATCTGTGAATGCTGTAGGCAATCATATTCACTGGCTGAAAAAGAAAATCGGCTACAAGAGTATGAATGACTTTACACTTCTTAATCAACAGATGGAAAGAATGCACATAAGGAGCTGGGCATGTTAGTAAAAATCGATGGTATTACAAACAAAGAGTTTTCAAAGGACAACAACCTTTTCTTAAAATTTCTGCGTGAGAACACCTGCTCCGGGAAAGTTACTCCCGAAGTAGAAGTTTTCAAAGGCGCAGAGCTTTCAAGGGAAACCTTTCACTGGGTTATGTCTACTTTTGATACTGACCGCGATTTTGAAAAAGTGGACCAGGCCGGATGGGATTTGAAAAACTATCTTGCAAATCCTGTTGTGTTATGGAGCCATGATTACAGTATTCCTGCAATTGGCGTTGCAAAGAATGTAAAAGCTGACATGAGCCTTGAAGGTGACATTGTGTTCAACGACAAGGATTTTGATGAGTTTGGCTGGAGCATCGGGCAGCGCGTAAAAGCCGGAGTGCTTAGCTGTGGTTCTGTAGGCTTTCGGGTTGATGAAGTTGAATTCCTGGATGCGGTTGACCGCGACTGTGATTTGATTTTCAGGAAGCAGGAGCTTTTAGAGTTTTCTATCTGCTGTGTACCGTCAAATCCATTTGCGAATGTGAAGCTTACAAAAAGTCAGAAAAAAGGAAGTCCGCTTTCTTTTTATGACAGGATATGCGCTGGCTTGCAACAGGTCAGAGCATAGATAAGGGATTGCCGGATCAAGTTCGGCAATGACAATAAATAAAAACGGAACTGCAACCCAACTACCAATTGACTGCGGTTCCGTTATTCAAGCGAAGAACAAAAAAGGAGGTTCTACTTGAACGAGGTTATTATAGGCTTGCAGCAGAAATTAAACAATATGAAAAGCCTGGTACCAACCGAAGCTGCAACACCGGAACAGGTTTCTAAATACTTCAATGAAACAGAAGAACTCATTGACGGTATTCTGAAAATGGCAGACAGTCAGCAGACTGCATCTACATCAGAGCTCGAAGGAATCAAGGATTCCATCAAGGAACTCAGAAATCTTTTGAGAAAGTCGGATGCCGAAATGAAGCCTTTGACTTACCGTGATGTCTGCTACAATCTTGGAAAAGCTTTGTGCGCAGCCTGGAACAAGGATGCACAGACACTTGGAGAACTCAAGTTCTGTCCTAACATCAGAGCTGAAAAGTGGAACAATCCAAAGGACTTCTCCTGGGAGACCGGCAAAGGCTTTGTTCCTTCAAAAGCAGTTCTCGGAGAACCAATCGGAAATCTTGCAAACAATGACCAGTACCTTATCAATCCGATTTACGAAGAGACAATCATGCAGGAAGCTGCAAAGCAGTCTATGATGATGAACCTGGTAACTCACCGCCCGATGAGTGGACCTTCAATCTTTATTCCTGAAAGAGACCGCGGCGGAATTGAGCTTAAATGGCTTACTGCATACGGACAGAAAATTGATGCAACAAAATCAAACATGCCGACAAGAACAGAGCTTAAAGCCTACACTCTTGCAGGCTATGTTCCATTCTTTGACGAGTTTGGCGAAGATGTGTTTGTTGATTTGGGCAAGATGTTCCTCGAAGATTTCTGTGAAGCATACGGCCAGGAGTTTGACCGCCAGTGTCTCACCGCTGACGACGACCCGTTCACCGGAGCTATAAACATGGAAAGCGCAGAAGTGCACGCAGCTTCAAGTGCAGCAATTGCGGACCTGACTTATCAGGACTTTAGAGCTGCAGAACTCAAAATTGAACCGGAAGAAAGAAAGTACTGCAAGTGGTTTATGAACGAAACTGTTTTGAATCACATTACAAATATTCAGGACGACAACGGAAACCCAATCTGGCGTAAGCCATGGGAAGGAATGCCAGGACGCCTTGATGGTTACGATGTAATCGAAAGCAGACTTCTTCCACAGTTTGCCGACATCGAAGCTGACACAACCTTTGCAATCTTCATGAATCCAAAGCGCATCATTCACGGTAACCGCAAGGGAATTGAAATCAAACGCTTTGACGAAACAACAGAGAGCCTTGAATACGGAGAGCTCTTTATGAGATTCCGAAAGCGTGACGGATTTTTGGTTACCCGCCCTGCAAAGAATATGGTTCTTCTTAAGACCGCAGAAGAATAACCCGTGCACACAGCGTGACCCGCGCAGTCAGCTTCCAGACAACAAAATCGGAGAGAGTTTGGAGGCTGATTACAAGCGGAAGGAATTAAAACTTATGAAACCATTCCCTTTTGAAGAACTACAGAAAATACTGGAATTAAAAGATACAGAAATAGAAATAGATGAACTCATATTTGATTCTACTCTCACACAAGTAGAAAAGATGCTCAGATTTTCACTTGAAGACAGAAACTACAACGAGCTGCAAACAGTAAGGGACCATGTTGTTTATACAGACTATGACCACATAACAGAAATGGTAAACATCACAGATATGAATACAAAACAGCATGTCCCTAATTGCATTATAGACGGAAGAAAAATTTTTTTACTTTCTGCAGAATATGAAAACCATGTTTTGTTTCTGAATTACAATGCAGGCTTTACACCAGAAACTTTACCGGCTGATTTGAAAGAAACAATCATTAAACTCTTTCTGATAAAAAAGAAAGAGTTTATAAAGCAAAGAAATCACGAAGATAACCCAAGCTTTGAAATGCCCAAGGACATTACAAATGTAATTGATTTATATAGAAGAAAATCACTGTAATGAATAATTTTGAAAGCGTTTACAAAGAACTTGAAAACCTGTTTATAAACAAGCTCCCTGACTACATAGATAAGATAAATGTAGAACACAATGACGGAATAATCATTAAACCATTTGAAAACACAGAGCTTGAAGAAAACTGCATAAACCTTCCGTCATTTAGTTTTGCTCTTGAACAGGCTGAGTATGAAGAAAAAGACAGGATAATAGAAAACACAGTTTATGAAATAAGCTTAGACATAAAGCTCCACCCTAACACAGATAAACAAACAATTATTTTTTTCAGGTATGCAGAGGCCATCCAAACTATGATTAGAGACTTTGAAAGCGATTATATATATAGAATAAACAAAGTAGATAAAAATGTAATCTATATTAATATCACTGTCTAATATAGAAAAAACTACAAAAAAAGATATAATAACACTTGAGGAGATTTTAAAATGGCAAAGGATTATAAGATTCCACTTTTACCTCTTGATATGGATTTGGAAACAAAGCCAATCTTGAAACAGCTTTCTCTAGCTTCTCGTGCACTTGCCGAGTTGAAAGGTGTTGCTAAGACTATTCCTAATGAAAATATTCTCCTCAATACACTTGTTCTTCAGGAAGCTAAGGACAGTTCTGAAATAGAAAACATTGTGACTACGCAGGATGATCTTTATAAAGAAGATGTTGAATTCAGTGATGCAAAGAAAACAGTTGAACGTGTCGCTGCAAAAGAAGTGCTCCGTTACAGACAGGCAATGCAGAGCGGCTTTGCACTTGTACGTAAAAACAAGCTTTTAACAAATGCAGTTATAAAGCAGATTCAGCAGGAACTTGAAGAAAACAGAGCCGGCTTTAGAGCTTTACCTGGAACTCAACTGAAAAACGGAAACGATGAAGTTGTTTATACTCCACCACAGACAAAAGAAGAAATTGAAAGCTATATGACAAATCTTGAAAAGTTTATAAACGATTCAAGGTTCTGTGATTTGGATCCTCTTATTAAGCTACCAATTATTCATCACCAGTTTGAGAGTATTCATCCATTTTATGACGGTAACGGAAGAACCGGAAGAATTATCAGTGTATTATTCCTCGTAATAAATGATTTGCTTGACTTGCCGATTTTGTATTTGAGCCGATACATCAATCATAACAAAGCAGAATATTACTCTTTGATTCAGGCAATCAGAAATAACGCTCCTGATAATCATAAGGATTGGGAAAACTGGATTTTGTTTATTCTGAAAGGAATTGAGCAAACTTCTAAGGAAACAGTAATTCTTGTTCAGGAAATCAAAAAACTCATGGATGACTATAAACAGAAGCTTAGACCAATGTTTGGCGTAAAGTATAATCATGAGCTTTTGAATAATCTGTTCTATCACCCATACACAAAGATTGAATACATCCAGAGGGATTTACAGATTGCAAGAGGAACTGCTATCAAATACCTTGATGATATAGTTGATGCGGGTCTTGCAACAAAGCATAAGGTTGGCAAGTCAAATTACTATATTAATCAGAATCTTGTAGAATTGCTTATTAATCAGGCAGAACTCTATAAATAACGTGTTCAAAAAAACGGAATTTTTGAACATATCAAATAAAACGTGTTCAAAAAATGCGAAAATTTGAACACGAAAAAATAACGTGTTCAAAAAAACGCAAATTTTGAACATGTAAATAAAGATTTGTACTTATGTCATGGCGGATTAAAAGCTGCTGAGTTCTTAGGATGTGATATATTTGAATTAGCAGAAAGAAAAGTTTCGTTATAAAACCTTAAATTAATTTGAACAAAAAATTTTTACAATGTGATATATAGTAAAATTGATTAAACATAATGATTTTTTAATGTTTTAGAGTTATAATAAAACATTATACTAATCTTCTTATGAGATAATGTAATACAAACGTAGAAGTTTATTAACAATTATAAAAATATAAAGCAATTAATAAGTAGAATTTGAAAATGAGAGAATGTATAGAAATAAATAACCTTTTTTCACAACCAATAACATCTTCTCGGAGCGGAGCATTTTATAATTCATTCTCTTATCCAACAAAAATATCACCAGAAACTATTGCATTATACATAGCTTGCCTTACATCTCCTAATGATACTATTTTAGATGCTTTTTCAGGTAGTGGTAGTACAGGAATTGCTGCACTTCTATGTGAAAAACCGACACAAAAAATGATAAATAAAGCAAAAGAACTTAAATTAAATCCAATATGGGGAAAAAGAAATTCAATTTTATATGAAATAAGCACTTTTGCGACTTTTGCAACAAAAACAATTACAAATCGATTGACTTCTAAGGATTTTAAGATTGCCGTTGAAAGTTTTATAAATAAAGCAAATATTTTAATGGAGGAATACTATTACGCAAAATCTCCAAATGGTGATAATGGAATAATACGATATGCTATTTGGAGTGAAATAATTCTTTGTCCTGATTGTGAAACAGAAATAGAATATTTTAAATATGGAACAATAAGAAATCCTGCAACTTTTTATGAAAAAATAAAATGCCCTTGTTGTAAAAATGACTTCTCTATTGACAATATGAAATACGCAACTGAAAAATATAATGATAAAATATTGGGCTGTCAGATAGAAAGAAAAAAACGTAAACTTGTATGGGTATATGGAACCACTGGCAAAAAAAACTGGAATAGAGCAGCTAATGAAGATGATATAAAGTTATTAAACAAAATAGAAAATAATGACAATTTTAACAATATACCCCCAAAAGAAATAAAATGGGGTGATTTACATAGAACAGGTTATCATTTTGGAATAACTCATTTACACCATTTTTATACAACAAGGAATTTTTTAGTTTTCAATAAACTTTGGAAATTAACAGAAGAGTATCCAGAAAAACAATCAAATGCTTTAAAACTTTTACTACTAAGTTATAACAGTTCACATTGTACTTTAATGACAAGAATTGTAGCAAAACACAATAATAAAGATTTTGTTTTAACTGGTGCTCAAAGCGGAGTGTTATATATAAGCAAACTGCCTGTCGAAAAGAATATTATTTTGGGGTTAAAACGAAAATCAAAAAATTTTGAAGAATTATATAAATTATTAGAAAACTGTAATGGGAATATTGAGATACGGAATCAAACTAGTACAAATATGATAGAAAAAGATAATAGTATTGATTATATATTTACGGATCCTCCTTTTGGAGATTTCATACCATATGCAGAAATTAATCAAATTAATGAACTTTGGTTAAAAGAAAAAACTAACATTGAAGATGAAATAATTATAAGTAATTCTCAAAACAAAACAACTCAGAAATATCAACAAATGTTATCTTGTGTTTTTAAGGAGATAAAAAGGGTTATAAAACAAAACAAACCAGTAACTATTGTTTTTCATGCAGCCAAAGCAACTGTTTGGAAAGCTTTTGCAAATGCCATTGATACAGCTGGATTTAATATTAAACAAACAAGTTATCTTGATAAGACACAAGGAAGTTTTAAACAAGTTATTTCTAATACCTCTGTACAAGGTGACCCTGTATTTTTATTAGAAGAAAAAGATGAAAAACATTTTAAGAATTTAAATGAAAAAACAATTATTGAAAAAATTATTAATGAAAATCCACATGAAACAATTATTGAACAAAGACATTGTTATTCATTATATATTGGAAAATGTTTTGAAAATGGTATAACTATAAAAATGGATGCATCGAATTTTTATGATTATATAAATAATATTAAATCGGCCCATAAAAATGAAAAATAGTATTGATATACAACATAAAAAAAGATATGGACAATATTTCTCAGGATTAGAAATTGCAAATAAACTTTTTTCATTACTTCCTAAAACAGAATGTTGGGACAAAGTACTTGATCCAATGGTAGGTACAGGAGATTTACTATGTTCTGTAATTCAGAATACAAAAAATTTAAAAAATATAATGGGTATTGAAATAGATAAAAATATTGCAACAATATGTAAAAAAAGATTACCAAATATTAAAATAGTTACAGCAGATGCTTTTGAATGTCCCGAAATACTAACAGATGAAGGATGGGATTTAATAATCACAAATCCACCTTATGTTAGATACCAACTACAAAAAAATGATGATGGCATTATGCCTAATGCCAAAAAAATTAGAGAAAACCTAATTAAGCAAATAAAACGTATTCAATATTTATCGAAACAAGAAAAAGAATTGTTTTTACAAATTGCAAATAACTATTCAGGTTTATCTGATATGGCAATACCATCTTGGATATTATGTGCTTCTTTAGTCAAAATTGGAGGATATATTGCTATTGTAGTACCAGATACATGGTTAAACAGAGATTATGCAAGTCCTATACAATATCTTTTAACTAAATGTTTTCATATCGAAACAATTGCAAAAAATAATAGTTCATGTTGTTTTGATAATGCACTAGTAAAAACTTCATTAGTAATTGCAAAAAGAACACCATTAAAAAAACTTTCAAAGAATTTAGAATTTAATACACTAATCATTGAACCCACACATAATTATACAACTAGTACAATAAAACTGTTTCCTAATGTACATATATTAGATGAAAATACACCATGGATTTTGAATGAAGATAAAATATATTTATCAAAACAAATAAATTTACCATATGAATTATTATCTTTACTTAAAAATATAAAAAAAGAAAAACTAATTACACTCACTGAAATGGGGATAAATTATGGGCAAGGATTCCGTTCAGGTGCTAATGAATTCTTTTATTTAAATAAAATCGAAGAAAATGAAAATGTTATAATTGTCAAAAGTAATAATTGGGATGAAGGTGGAAAAAATTATATTTTAAAAAAGGATGATGTTATTTCTGCTTTACAATCTAGAAATGATGTAGAAGGTATAATAATAAAACCTGAATTACTTCCAAAAGTAATATTTTCTCCCAGAAATAATTTGGATGATGAGTTAAAAAAATACATACAATCTGCAGAAAAATATACTGACCCAAAAGGAAAAAAGTTTAAAGAATATAGTGCAGTAAAACCTAATGAAAGAAAAGAAGGAAATAAAATTATACGAGAATGGTTTAGATTACCACAATTTACTAATAGACATTTTCCTAATCTATGTATTACACGAGTGTCGTCCGGAATAACAGAATGTTTATATGTTCAACAATCCAAAACAAATCAAATTGTTATTGATGCTAATATGATTACTCTTTGGAGTGATGACGAACGTAATATATTAATTATATTAGCTTTATTGAATTCTACCTGGAGTAAAGTTTTTTTCGAGCTTTCATGTACTATTATGGGCGGTGGTGCACTTAAAATAGAAGCTAGTCATCTTAAAAAATTATATTTTCCAATTTTTAATAAAAAAGAATATGATGAATTAATGGAACTTGGTAAAAATATTGTTATTAATGAATCAATAAATAATAACATTCAGAATAATATTGATACAATAATAGCAAATTCATTTGGAGATGATAATTTAACATATAAAATGAAAAAATTATTAATTAGAAAATATAATGAAAGGAGAACAGCAAAGTGAATAAAGAACAACTCCAAGATTTTATAATAAATGCAAGGCTTCTTATAGAAAACGGCGCTGTTGAAGATAAAATAAGACATTATTTTTCATCTAAACTGAATTCCATATTTCCTGACGAACCTTGGTGGGTGAAGGAGCATATGCTTGGAACAGAACAATATGTTCATTATGCAGATGGTAATAAAATTAAAAATGGATTTGTAGACGCTGTTGTTGGAAAAACTGTTATAGAATATGAAAAAAATCTAACAATTCAAGATATATTTAATGAAGGTTTTATACAAGTTAAGGAATACTCTGCAGCTTTGTGCAACCTAGGAATACCCGAAAATGAAGTATTAGGAGTCTTATCAGATACATTACACTGGTACGGATATAAAATACATTTAATCAATAAACCAATAAATAATAAATTACTAGGTCCAGATGATATTGAGCTGGAACAAATAGCATATATTGATCTTTCTCCAGAATCAGAAGATGAATATAAAAAATTTGAAACTTTTATAAATACTTTCGTAGCAAGAAATGAATCACGTTTACTAAATTCAAATACTTTATCAATAGATTTTGGTGTTGAAAGTTCATTTTATAATAATAATATCAGTATTTTTTCAGAAATAGTTCATGAGGCCTTTGAGCAAAATCAAGATTATGCAAATCTTATAAAACAAGTATGGCAAAATTTTATTGCATTCCTAGGAGTTTCTGATTATGGCAAATTTTCTGTAGAAACATATGTAAGTGAATTTTATTTAGTAACTGTAGCAAAAATTATTTGTGCAAACATACTTGAAGGAAAAGCTATAATAAGTTCTAGTGATGAAATTAAATTAATTCTTAATGGTAAATACTTTACAAGATTAAACATCCATAATTTTATTGATTACGATTATTTTGGTTGGCTAAACGAAGAACCCTATGTAGATTTAATTTTACATTCTGCATTGGAAATACAAAACAGGCTTTGTGCATATGATTTTTCTAGAATTGCTGAAGAAGATATCTTTGGTAAATTGTTAGCTCAGCTTGCTAATAAAGAACACCGATTAATGCTAGGACAAGAGTTTACACCTCATTGGATTGCAAAAGATATTGTTAATTATAATTTAGAACAATTATCTGAAGAACCTCGTATTATCGATATGTGTTGTGGTTCTGGCATTTTTCTTATTGAATCCATAAAAGCGATAAGAAGAGAATACGATATTACTCCATCAAATTATAATGAAAACTTAGATAACATTATTTTTTCAGCAGTAACAGGATTTGATATTGATCCACTCGCAGTAATGCTTGCTAAAGTTAATTGGATATTAACAATGAGAGATTTATTTGCACAACACAAAGGAGTTATTATTGTACCTATTTATCATGCAGATTCATTATTTGTACCTACACCTATAACACAATCAAAAAGCCATGACGATACGAATTATTATATTACGCTTAATGAACAAAAAATAAGAATACCAGATTTTTTATTTTTTTATGAATATAGAAAACTTTTTGATATATATATTTCAAAAATATATAGCAATGCTATGGTCCGAGCTTCTACCCCACAAGAAAAAGTCGGAGAAATTCCAATTGATTTAATAATTGAAAAAATTATACAAGAAGCAAGTACAAAAATTGATAATAACAAAATAAATGAATTAAAAGAAACTGCTATATCAATGATTTCGCAACTTGAGATTTTACAAAGGCAAAGAAAAAATGGGATTTGGTATTTTATTATAAGTAATAGTTATAGACCTGGATTAACAGAACAGCAATTCAATTGTGTTATTTCAAATCCACCATGGATGGCAATGAGCAAACTTGCTGACAATCCATATAAAGACGCTTTAAAAGAAATAGCAAAACAATACTCTATACAACCCCATGGAGCTGCTCATCCACACATGGAATTAGCCACAATTTTTTTAGTAAGTTCAATTAATAGATATTTAAAAGAAAACTCTCCATGGAGTTTTGTCATGCCTATAAGTTTAATGAGTGGTCTCAATCACGAGGCATTTAGAAATGAAAAATATAGAATATCTCAAAAGCAATTGAATACAAGTGTATCATCTATATGGGAATTACCTACAGATACTTTTAAGAATAAAGCAATAGTTCTTTCAGGAGTAAAAAATAATAATCCTCACAAAACAATTCAAGGAAGATTTTATAATAATCATAATGATTTTAAAAACTGTATATATACTTTAAATCATCAGGGAAAAAGAACAGCATGGACAAATAAAGGTATTGAATTCCTGGTTTCTGATATAATAGGTGAAAATCCACTTAGTTTCATACAAGGATGTGACTTATTCCCAAGGACAGTTTTATATCATGATTATATAAAGCAACCTAATGGAACTTGGAATATAAATAAAATTGATAGAAATGGAAATCTTTGGTTTTTAATAAGTGAAAGTAAAAAAAATCTTTGTAATGATTTGGAAGCATCACAAATTGAAGATATATTTTTATATGATTCATATATTTCTAAACATCTTTCACCATTTATAATGGCAGATACAACAAAGATTCTAATGCCAGGGATAAAAGATAATGGAATTTGGAAAATACTAACTCCAGAATATTTATCACTTGTCAACCCTAGTACAGCATATGTTTTTAATCAAATAAAAGAGGCCGTCAATCAAGATTTAAGCACATATCTTTCACAAACAATAAATATTTATGATAAATTATATAAACAAAATTTTGATCAAGAACAATTTCTAGTTTTATCAAGTGCAAGTGGTTCTAATCCATGTGCAGCATATATTGATTTACATAATTATAATATTGATAAATTAATTATAGACCAAACTCTATATTGGTACATGGTAAAAACTGAAGAGGAAGCTCTGTTTTATACTGGGCTTTTAAATAGCGAAGCTTTAGCATTACAAATTGCAGATTTTCAACCTGAAGGAGCCTTCGGAAAACGCCATATTCATACTTTACCATACAAAATTATTCCACATTATAACGAATCAGAACTTCACAAAGAAGTCGTTGAAAAAACTAGAATACTTATTAATGAATGGAAAAATATTTGTGTACAAGAAGATTATAAAAAACTTCTAAATCCAAATAGTGGAAATTTAAATGTAAGAAGAAAAATACAACAAAGAAGAATACGTACATTAGATTCTTATATTTCATATAATGCAGCTTGTGAGAATATATTTCTATAATTAAACAACTTTTTAAAATATATCTATATATAATAAGTTTAATATACTCATTCTTTCCCAAAAGTTAATATTTCTTAACCATCAGGAAAACCACTCACATCTTATAATTCACCTATGAGCATTCAAGGCAGAGACTGCACACTGACTGTGGCAAGAGACGGTGAATTTATTCCATTACCATACAGCGAGGAAACTGTAAGATTAGCGTCCAAAGGCTATTCTTTGCCAGGATGTATTGGCGAAAGAAACAGGGAAAAGACTGTAGTAACGCACAGGGAAATTGAAGGCTGCTTTGTAACGAGGCTTGAATACCTGAACGTTCTGCCCCTGTTTCTTTTGTTTTTTAACAGCAGTGAAAAGTTTGACCTTTATGCAGACAGAGGATTTGAAAAGACAGTTTATAAAAATGTGCTGCCGCAAAGCTTTGAACTTAGAGCGGATAATAAGGATGCATTTAAGATAAGAGTGAATGTAAAATCTAGCAGGGATTCTTATGTGACGGAGTGGCCGTTGAATACACCGAGGCTTTCGTGGACTAAAGCACACACATATTTTTATGACGGACATTATGTTACGGCGGACTTACGGACCTTGCCGCTGGTGTACAGGTTTGAGCTGAACGGAAGCTTTACTGAAAAGACAAACTTTAAGATTACTCTTTATTTTCCACTCTCTGAAAAACATTACCCTACTCAGGGGAGAATTGAAAAGCTTAACATTTTGATAGACCACACAGACGGAATGAGTATTGATTTATTTGACCTTGTACCAGTTACGGACTTGTGTGACATAAACTGTCCGGACACGGTTTTGTGTTTTCAGACTTTTAACATTCTTGGTGATGTAATTTTGAACATAAGGAACCAGGAACAGAATACTCATGTACTTTTATAATCTTTCCCAAAGGTTAATAAATCTTAACCAACGGGAAAGTACATCTGGGCTTAAACTAAACTCATGAAGTTTTATGAGCTGCCACCAGAAGTAAACAATAGAATCTCGGACACAGATATGCGACCATATGTCCGCATTGCTTTTGAAAAACAAGGCGGCGATGTTTTTGTAAATGACAGCGATATTCTTGAATGTGTAATTACTTCCTACAAATCTACAGATGGCGGAATTATCAATTACGGTGAAATTACTTTTGACAACACTGGCGGCAGCTTTGATACAGAGAATGATGAAGAGCTTGCGCCTGGACTTGGCGTTGAGGTGTGGTACTGCTTTGGAGACAATTCTTCTACGTTCTTCCGTTTCCACCTTTTTGTTGATGATGACGGATTCCAAAGTGAAGCTACAGGATTTTTAGACAGGACCTGTAAGATAAAGCTTGTTGATTTGAGCAGCAGACTTGATAATGCAAAATTGCAGAGAAACTGGACTGACAGCGAAACAGTTGTAGACAGCGTTGTATGTGATAAAACAAATCCTACAGAATCTCTTGTTCATATAATTGCAAGGCGTGCCGGGATTGAAGCAAACCAGATAAACTGCGGCTACCTTCCTTTTAATATTCCTTATGTAGTTTTAAACAACACGGTATGGAAAGAGCTTTGTGCTCTAGCACGTGCTTACGATGCTGTTGTGGAATGCGGCCGCGATATGACCTTGAGTTTTATTGAAAGCCCTTATGACACGGAAAATGAATATTCAGAAGAAACTGGTTTTGATCTGACTGAAAAGGAAATTACTCATTATAGATTCTTTAGCCGGAATGATAACTACGCAAATAATGTACGTCTTAAATATACACGTTATGTGAGAACTGAACGCCAGGAGCTCTGGCAGTACAGTGATGCTCCTGCCTGGTATGATGAGAACATGCAGCCTTATTATCCGTTTACAGATGATAACCGTTCAATTATACGCGATACAGATTACCAGGCAATTTATGTTGCAAAGAATGAAGAAGGAAAAACAAGGAATGTTGTGTGGGCTGACAGTCTTACGACGGAACAGGAATTCATTGATGACATGATTGTTTTGGAAGAATCTGAAAAGCTTGGCGTTATTCAATTTGATACCACAACATACAAGGACCGTGCTGTTATTCAGCTTACAAGAAACAACAATCTGATTGCCTTATACAAAGCTGCAATTTATGGAAGTGCAATTATAAGTGAAACAAACTTTTCTGTTTATGTAAAAGATGACCAAGAGATTGCACAGTACGGACAGATTGCAAAAAACATTACATCCAAGTATTTGAGTGATGATGAAATTGAAGGTACTCCATTTTACGAGCGACGTGCAAACGATTTACTTCGCGAATGCGTGAACAAAAAAAGCGGCTGGTATGTGACTACTTTTCTTTGTCTGGTTGGAGCCCGCGTTGGGGCTTTTATGAATATAAGGCTGAATGAAAACAAAGCTTTTAAGAAAGTAAGAATTGATGAACTTACTTTGAGATATAAAAAGGATTGTGCATTCAGCACTGAATTGTGGCTTAGTGATTAAGGAGGACTACCATAGAAAACTTAGAGGTGCTTGTTAAGTCTATCAATGACTTAAAGATTGAGCTTTCCGGATTCAGGTCGGAAATGAAAGAATTTAAGAAGGCTGTTGAAAAGAGAGTTGATTCTCTTGATAACAGGACTGTTGCCTGCCAGTTTAATCCGAATGTGTGTGCGACTGCCAGAAGACTTGAAGAACACATCAAGGCGGATGCCGGAAAAGGTGGGAAAATTACAGGGATTATTGCATGTGTGATTTCCTGCTTTAGTGTTGCGGTTACACTGATAACTCTTGTGGTTAAGGGGATGTAAATGGATAACAAGAATTTGAGAATGCGGCTGATGCTGGAAGCTGAAAAGGAAATTGTAAGTGGACTTAATGAAGCTGAACGATACCGCTACTTTTTGGGAAGAATGCAGTTTTTGCGTTATGAAAGCGGAAAGGAAAATATGATTAGCTCTGACTGTTCCGGCTCTGTTTGTCTTGCCTTACTTCTTGCTACAGGCTGCAGCATTAGGGTTACTGCGGATGCATTGTTCAAAAAATATTTTACAAAAAAGAATCCTGAAAAGAATGATATTCAGGCAGCGTTCTTCATCACTCTTTATGACAGAAAGCTTGGGACCAGGCTTTATAAAGAAAATGAAGTCTGCCATGTTGCCGGAGTCTGCGGAACTGATGTTGTGCTTAACTGCGTGGAGCCTTATTCGGTTTTGAGAAGCCTTAGCGACATGAAACCTTTTTACCAGGCAAATGATTACCGTGTTGTTGTTCGCGGCCTTGACCGTGAAGCTTTGCAGAAAGCAAGCGATGACAATGTAGATTTGTTTGGAGCTGACTATCAGTTTATGCAGATTCGGGAAGCAATTGATGGAGACAGGAAATGATTAAGTTTAGATTCCAAAGGTTGATTGAAAAGATGCTGAGTATTAAGTTTGTGATTTTTATTGCGGCTACAGTACTCAGATGTTTTGGAGTGATTGGCTGTGCTGAATGGCTGACAGTTGCATTGGCTGTGATTGCCGGACGTGAGGTTCAGAAGTTTAAGGATTTTGGTTTTACCAAGAAGGTTGAGAATGAAGAAAGTTTGGGAAGTGATTAAGAAGATTTTGATTTGGATTGGCAGCTTGTTTGTTGCCATATTTACGGTTCTTCTTGTGAGAGATTCCCGGGTCAAGCCCGAGAATGACAAGGTAGAACAAGATATAAGGGAGGATGATATTGATGAAATCAATGCTAAGGCGGCTAAAAAACGGGAGGAAGCGGTTGCTCGTATTGAGCGTGCTGATGCTCGTACTTTGTCCGAAGGTTATGGCTCAGTCTGTGACGCAATCTCAGACGGAAAAGCAAGATTCAGAAAGCGTTGTGGAAGAGCTGACGATTGAGGAAGTTATGGAAATTGCAGAAGAAGAAATTGAGCGTACAGCTCAAGAGGCAGTTAAGGCTGCTTTACTGGAAGTTGGTGGCGAGCTGGCGTATGAAAAAGAGAGAGCTGAAGAACTGGAAAGACAGAAGCTGGCTCTGGAAATAGAAAACAAGAAGCTTAAGGAAGAATGCCAGAAGAAAGACAAAAACTTTCTTTATGGTGTTTTGATTGGTGGAACTGGTGGCGTGGTGCTTATCAGTGTGGTTATGGGATTGTTGGGAGGAATAAAATGATTTTTGATAAAAACAAGGTTAAGGGAATGGTGACGGTTACTGTTCGTGATAAGGACGGTAATATTAAATGTTTTGAAAGAAGTTTGTGGAGACGAATGTTCGGACTCAAAGCAAGACCGATGATTTTCAAACATCACAACACCATCACTACTCAGGGCGATGGACTTCTTGCGGATCTGATGATAAGTAATCCTGTTCAGAACAAGGTGGATGCAACTTACGGTTATATGATTGTAGGGACCGGCTGGACCGGAAGCAGCCCGAAGAACAACACGAATGTAAACACTTCAACTGGAACATACAAAAAGCTTGATTCAACTTTCCCGAAATTGCAGGCAGCATTCGGGCAGACAGGACAGAATGTTGTTTTGTACCGCACAAGCTTTGCTGCAGGAGACTTGAACGCAAACGGAATAAATGAAGTTGCACTTATGAACGGAAATAACGCTCAGGCAAAATGTCTTGCTTATGCACAGATAAGCCCTGCTGTAAATGTAACAAGTGCGGACAGTCTTCAGATTGACTGGCAGATAACTGTAAGCGGAAGCTGATTATGAGCAACACAGTTCTAGGAAACAAACAGGAATATACATTCTATCAGGAAACTCACGAAATTGAGCTTGATGATGATGAATGGATTGAAATGGAAGGTGAAATTGTTGATGAACAA
>JAEEGF011057117.1_pt1 | contig 25039 bp, 16 predicted proteins | sample 9134171 | NCBI WGS metagenome assembly JAEEGF01 (sample SAMN16246542, study PRJNA631951) | gut metagenome | biome: gut microbiome; feature: rumen; material: AP-attached | host: Bos | place: Iran: Karaj | collected 2018-10 | reverse complement strand
GAGCAACGGCTCATGATAGGACTCGCCGCGAAGCCGGTCCACCACATCAGAGGTGATGTGCCGCCCGATGGAATCCATGCCGCCGAAGATGATGGCATCGTCCTTGGCCGTGCGAAGGATGAACGGACAAGCCCGCCCCAGGCTCACTCCCTTGACGGGCGAGAATCTATTCTTGCCGTCATACATCTCGATGGCATCCTCGTGATGCCAGTTGCCGGCTATGACAGCACGATTATCGTCCAACGCCAGGGCCGATGCTATCGCCCGTTTGGTGTCGAGGCTTGCAATGCCCTCGCACGTGTGCGTCACGGGGTCATAGAGTTCTGCTTCATAGGTTTGGCCGATGCCCAAATTCTTCTCGTGACCGCCAAAGATGAGCACCTTGCCCGTTGAGAGTTCCACGGCAAAGCCGTCGTCATGGGCGTAAGCCATTTGCACCACGTGCCACTTGCCGTCCTTGAAATACTCGATAGTGGGCGTGGGTACGAAGTTGGTGGTATGGCTTCCTATGACAGTAGGCTCACCGTTCAGGCACAACAGCAAGGTACCCTCGCGGGGAATATTCAGGTCGGCCAGCCGCTCGGCCTCAATCTTCACAACGGGACACGACGCATCGCCCTTGGCCTGAACGGCCAATGGCAACAGCGCCAAGAGGCAATACACTACTGTGAGAACTCGTTTTCCTCCCGTTGACATCGGTTTTTTGGGGTTAGTGTAAATTTGAAGAAAAATTCCACGCTAAATCACCGATATGTTGTCATTCAGTGGTTTAGCGTGGAATCAAGTGTCTGAATTAGTCAGATCAGTTCTTTTTGGCCTTTTCCTTGCAGTCGGGGCACTGCTGGTCGGCGGGCTTGTCACACTTCTGACCTTCACCCTTCTTGCACTCGTGGTTGGCAGCAGCCTTGTCGCACTTGTGGCCTTCACCCTTCTTGCACTCGTGGTTGGCGGCAGCCTTGTCGCACTTCTGGGCCTCGCCCTTCTTGCACTCGTGGTTGGCAGCAGCCTTGTCGCACTTCTGGCCTTCGCCCTTCTTGCACTCGTGGTTGGCAGCAGCCTTGTCGCACTTCTTGGCTTCGGCGTTCTTGCTAAGCATCATTGCAGGAGCCTTGTCGCACTTCTGGGCTTCGCCCTTCTTGCACTCATGGTTGGCAGCGGCCTTGTCGCACTTCTGGGCCTCGCCCTTCTTGCACTCGTGGTTGGCAGCGGCCTTGTCGCACTTCTGACCCTCAGCCTTCTTGCACTCCTGCTTGGCAGCAGCCTTGGCCTTGCAGTCGGGGCACTGCTGGTCGGCGGGCTTGGTGCAGGGCTGTCCGTCCTTGTGGTCCTTGCACTCGTGCTTGGGAGTGTTCACCACCTGGGGGCTGTCATATCCAGTGGGGATGTCGGTACCCGAGGGATTCTTGGAGAATGCCTTCATCTGTACGCGGTCGGGTTCTTCGATTGCGCCATTGTTGTTCTGGGCAACCATCGAAGTTGTGGCGATAGCAGCCACGGCAAGCATCAAAAAGAATTTCTTCATAATGATTTTACTATTTACTTTTTATAGATTGATAATTGATTTTGCGGGGCCAAAATTAATGTAAATCACCGACAAGACAAAATGAATAATGTCAGTTTTTCGTTTTTTATGTTATATCGCGGCCCAAATTATCAAAAATTAGCAATTGCCACCTAATATTAGGGCGTTTTCATCGTTTTTTGGTTGAATGGCAGTGCAAAATTTTGTCCTTTGCTTGCAAACGAGTACATTTGCAACCGTTTGAATGTTCATTATTAAAAACTGAAATAAGAAAAATCATGTCAACCTATACCGTATCAGACCCCCGCAAGGTCACGACCAAGCGCATCGCCGACATGCGCCTCGCGGGAGAAAAAATCGCGATGATCACCGCCTATGACTACACCATGGCCACCCTTGTGGACCAGGCCGGCATCGACATCATCCTTGTGGGTGACAGTGCCAGCAACGTCATGCAGGGCAATGCCACCACCATCCCCATCACCATCGACGACATGATCGTGTACGGACGCACGGTGGTGCGTGCCGTCAAGCGTGCCATGGTCATCGTGGACATGCCTTTCGGCACCTATCAGGGCGACCCGATGGAGGCACAGCGCAATGCCGTGCGCATCATGCAGGAAACCGGCGCCGATGGTGTGAAACTGGAGGGCGGACGCGAGATGCGCCCGGCCATTGAGATGATACTGCGCGCCGGCATCCCTGTGATGGGACATCTGGGCCTCACGCCGCAAAGCATCAACAAGTTCGGCACCTACTCCACGCGTGCCCAGGACGAGGCCGAGGCCACGCGTCTGCTGGCCGATGCCAAGGTGCTGGCCGAGATAGGCTGCTTTGGCATCGTGCTGGAGAAGATTCCAGCCACGCTGGCCGCCAAGGTCACACAGTCCATCAACGTGCCCACCATCGGCATTGGCGGTGGCGGTGCCTGCAGCGGACAGGTGCTCGTGCTGCACGACATGCTGGGGCTTAACCGCGAGTTCAAGCCCAAGTTCCTGCGTGTGTACAACAACCTGGGTGAGCAGATCATCGACAGCGTGGGCAACTACATCACCGATGTCAAGAGCGGTGATTTCCCCAACGCCGACGAACAGTACTAGTTTAACGTGCATGCGATGAGACTATACGCTATATCTCAGCGCGTCAGCCATCTGAGGCAAAATTCGATGAGTTGAGCATCAGCGTTTTATTTTGTCAAACTCGCATTAGTTCAGACTACCGATAATCAGGAATAAAACAGTAACCATTCAATAAATATAGATAGAAGACATTATGTTTAGCAAACAGACCTACATCAATCGCCGCAACGAGTTGAAAAAGCGCGTTGGCGACGGCGTGATTCTGCTTTTTGGCAACAATGAGTCGCCTTGTAACTATCCCAACAACGCTTACTATCCCTTCCGCCAGGACTCGTCGTTCCTCTACTACTTCGGGCAGCAGCGCGACGGGCTCGTGGGTGTCATCGACATCGACAATGATGTGGAAACGCTCGTTGGCGACGACATCGATATCGAGGATATCGTGTGGTATGGCTCGGTGGACAGCGTGGCCGACATGGCTGCCCAGGTGGGTGTGGCCCATTCGGCGCCGATGAAGCAGCTGCAGGTGATTTGTGACGAGGCGCGCGCCAAGGGCCGCCGCATCCATTTCCTGCCGCCCTACCGCCACGACACCAAGATTCAGATCATGGACTTGCTGGGCATCCACCCCGACAAGCAGGCCGAGGCCGTGTCCCATGACCTGCGCATGGCAGTAATCAACATGCGCGCGGTGAAGACGGCCGAGGAGATTGTTGAACTGGAACGCGCTGCCGAGGTGGGCTACATGATGCACACCACAGCGATGCGCCTCATCAAGCCCGGCGTCACCGAGAAGTACATCGGTGGCCAGGTGGACGGCATTGCCGAGAGCTATGGCGCCAAGGTAAGTTTTGCCACTATCTTCTCGCAGCATGGCGAAATCATGCACGGCAATCCGTCGATGGCTCCGCTGGAGGCTGGACGACTGGCTCTGTGTGACTGCGGTGCCGAGACAATGGAGTTCTACTGCAGCGACAACACGCGCACGATGCCCGTGACCGGCAAGTATGACCAGCGTCAATTGGATATCTACCGCATTGTCGAGGAGTGCCACGACCACGCTCTGGATATCTCCAAACCCGGTGTGAAGTATATGGACGTGCATTTCTCGGTTTGCCGCCTGATGACTGAGCGCCTCAAGGAACTCGGCCTGATGAAGGGCGACGTAGACGAGGCTGTTGCAGCCGGTGCCCACGCCATGTTCCTGCCTCACGGACTGGGACACATGATGGGTATGGACGTGCATGATATGGAAGGATTGGGACAGATCTATGTGGGCTTTGACGACGAAACCAGGCCTAACCTGGAGCAGTTCGGCACCAACTGCCTGCGTATGGGACGCCGCCTGCAGGAGGGCTTCGTCGTGACCGACGAGCCGGGCATCTACTTCATTCCCGCCCTCATCGACGACTGGCGTGCCAGCGGCCACTGCGCCGAGTTCCTGAACTTCGACAAACTGGAGACCTACAAGGACTTTGGTGGCATCCGCATCGAGGACGACATCCTCATCACTGCCGATGGCTGCCGCTTCCTGGGCGAGAAGCGCATCCCCTACCATCCCAAGGATGTGGAGGACTTCATGGCTGCCAACTGATGACGCAACACACTGGCCTAAGGGCCCGAAACAAACGAGGAAATGCCGCAGACTCCTGCGGCATTTCTCTTTATCATATCAATCTGGATTGTCCGTGTGAAGTTATGTCGGCATCTCGATGCTGGCCCCGGCGATGACGATGTAAACGAACAGCAGTACCAGCAGCACGATAATCGTGTAGGCAACGATTTTGAACACGGGCCCCGGCATCGTGCCGCGTTGGTGCAGATGCGGGTGCATGTTGGTGTAGCGGTGCGTCATGGTGCGCAGTTTGTCCTCAACCTGGTCAGGCTCGGGCTCGCGGCGAGTGCTGACGGGTGCCGATGGCTGGCGCGAGGGTTTGGGCTTCTCGGCGGGCTTGGGCTTTTCCTTGACGGGCTCGGGCTGGCGGCTGGTCGGCTGCGGCTCATTGACGGCATGTGGCTTGCCTCCCGCAAACGGCGCCCTCAAGTCGGCACCGCAGTAGGGGCAGAAACTGATGCCGCTGGGCAACTGCTTGCCGCAACTGTAGCAGAACTTGGTGCTCTCGCGCGGGGACATCTCCACGCTGGCGTTGTGGCGGTAGGGTGCGTCCGAGTCGTCGCGCGGCACGAGCGCCCCGTTCTCATAGAGGCACACCGCGAGACACTGCGGGCACACGACCTGACTGCCGTGAATCACAAGCTCTTCCTGTGACACGGCCATCCATTTTCCGCATTGTGGGCACTTGAGTTCCATAATGTATCTAGAAGCGGTGGCAAAGATACTGCTTTACAATGAAAATCGCAAAAAATTTTTTACGCTAAACGTTGTCACGGGGTGTAGATGAGGTGTGTAAAGCCGCCAAAATCACCCAAAAATCAAAAAATGTTGCCATTTTGCTTTTTCATTTTAAGAATAAGTTATACTTTTGCACCCGCTAAACTGTCGAATACATTATAAATAACGCAATAGAAATGGCAAAAAAACAAGATCAGGGTGCCCGCACAACCCTTGAAGAAGTGAATGAATCACTCTCAACAGCGGCACAGCGCATTGAAGAAAACAAGAAGTACATCTACTGGGCTCTCATGGCCATCGCTGCCGTGATTCTGCTCGTGTTTGGTTACATCAACTGGGTAAAGAAGCCCAATGAAGAGAAGGCAATCACCGAAATCGGTAACGCTGACCTCCAGAAGCTCCAGGGCAATGAGGATGAGGCTCTGAAGATCTACGAGAAGGTCGCTGCCGAGTTCAACAACAAGCCCGGTGAGCGTGCTCACCTCAACGCTGCCACTATCCTGTACGGCAAGGGCGAGTATGAGAAGGCTATCAAGCACCTCGAGGCTTTCACGGCCGAGGACGTGCTCATCGCTCCCGCATCGCAGTGCCTGCTGGGTGACTGCTATGTCAACCTCAAGAAGTATGACAAGGCACTTGCCGCCTACGATAAGGCTATCGCAATGGCTGGCGACAACGAGGACTACGCTCCCGCCTTCATGCTCAAGAAGGCCACCGTGCTGCATGAGCAGAAGAAGTATGCCGAGGAGGCTGCCGTTTATCAGGCTATTAAGGACATGAATCCCACCTTTATCCAGCAGAGCGGCTTCAGCATCGACAAGTATCTGGAGCGTGCCAATGCTCTTGCAGGCAAGTAATTTCTGATCATGTTGATTCAGTAAAGATTGAGTTGGTCTTAACATGTTGTTGGGCCAGCTCATTTTTTTAACCCTAAAACCGACAATTCAATCATGAAACCTATCTATCATCGCATATTGCTCAAGCTCAGCGGCGAGTCGCTGGCAGCAGAACAGAGTAGCGGCATCGATCCGCAGCGTGTGGCCGACTATGCCACCCAAATCAAGGAAATCGTGGACGCTGGCGTCCAGGTAGCCATCGTCGTGGGCGGCGGCAACATCTTCCGCGGCCTCAAGGGTGCCGCCCAGGGTTTTGACCGCGTCAAGGGCGACCAGATGGGTATGCTCGCCACCGTCATCAACGCGTTGGCACTGTCGTCGGCGCTCGAGGGCATCGGCCAGCCAGCCCAGGTGTTCACCGCCATCGGCATGTTCCCCATCGGTGAGCCTTACAGCAAGTGGCGCGCCATCGAGGCCATGAAGGCCGGCAAGGTTGCCATCTGCTCCTGCGGCACGGGTAGCCCCTTCTTCACCACCGACACGGGCAGCACGCTACGCGCCATCGAGGTCGAGGCCGACGTCATGCTCAAGGGTACCCGCGTGGACGGCATCTACACCGCCGACCCCGAGAAGGACCCCACGGCTACTAAGTTTGACCGCATCACCTACGACGAGATCTACAACCGCGGTCTCAAGGTCATGGACATGACCGCCACCGTAATGGCACGCGACAACAAGCTGCCCATCCATGTGTTCAACATGGACGTCGTGGGTAACCTGCGCAAGGTGATGAGCGGAGAGCCCATCGGCACCGTCGTCACCCTCTGATGCTCGCTAACGCCAGCAGTTTAGAGGGGTATCCGCCTCAGGGTTGCCTATGCCGTGACTCTGTCACGGCCCAAGGACCCGAATAAGAGAATCTCCTCGCTTTTACCAGTTCGCGCCTCACGCTAAGCCGCTAAGAATATAGAACAACAATAAGTACAATAAATACAAATTATTGGTCGACAAACAATTGTATTTATTGTACTTATTGTTTTCCTTTTATTCTTGTTTTCCTTTTCTTGTTTTTCTTTCGGTTTGCGGGATTACTCGAGGCTAAGGGCCTTACGGATGAGCGGCTCAAGCTGCCGAGCATCGTTTGACGTTGAGAGGCGGTGATTTCCTGCGTTTTTAACAGTTTGAGATTGTTAAAAAATGTAATAATGTGGCGATTTGGGGCAAAATGGCCATTTTTTGTGACTTTTTGCCCATTATGTTGCGCCATAGCAGTAATTTTGTTGTCCTAAAAGTAAAAAATCTCCACTTCAGGTTTGATTATTATAAAATAGGTATAGCAATGAAAAGGATTACAACATTATTACTCGCAGTTGCAGCTGTTTCTATGACCTCTTTTGCAGGTGGACTGCTGCATAACACCAACCAGCATATTGCCTTCATGCGCATGATGGCTCGCGGTGCCAGCCACGAGATTGACGCCGTTTACACCAACCCCGCCGGTCTGGCCTATATGGACCACGACGGCTGGACCCTGTCGCTCAATATCCAGAGTGCCACGCAGTCGCGCGACGCCCTCACCACGTTTGCCCTCTTCCCCGAACCCGACCACACCCGCCTGTACAAGGGTAAAGCATCGGCTCCCGTGATTCCGTCGCTCTATGGTGCCTACAAGAAGGACCGCTGGACGTTCTCGGGTTTCTTCGGCTTCACTGGTGGCGGTGGCAAGTGCTCATTTGACAGTGGCCTGCCCGTGTTTGATGCCAGCATCATGGCCGGTATCTATGCTCAGACCGCTGGCCTGAAGAAGACCCTGGCCGATAACCCTGCCACGGCTGCTATCCTGGCCGATCCCCGTGTGGCTGGTCTGTTGCCTCTGACGGCCGACAAGTATGACATCAACTCGTCGATGAAAGGCCGCCAGTACATATACGGCCTGCAGTTGGGTGCTACCTATAAGATTCTGGATTGGATGAGCGCCTACGTTGGTGGCCGTATGAACTACTTTGACGGCAACTATACCGGCTTTGTCAAGGTGCTGCCCAAGCCCGAATTGTCAAGTGCCGTACAGCAGATTGCCATTGCCTATCCTCCCCTTGCTCCGACGTTGAGCTCGCTGGTTAACCAGAACGGCGAGATGGCCAATATCGACCTGAACTGCTCGCAGACGGGTTGGGGTATTACGCCCATCATCGGTTTGGATCTTGTGTGGAAGGGCTTTACCCTGGCCGCCAAGTATGAGTTCAAGACCAACCTCAGCATCGAGAACGATACCAAAACCGCGATTGCCGAACCTGCTGCGTTTGAAACGGCCCTTGCCGACTACAAGCATGGCGTGAACACCCCCAACGATCTGCCCGCAGTACTCTACACCGCCCTGGGCTATGAGTTCATCCCCAACAAACTGCGCGCCACCGTCGAGTACCACTACTATGACGACAAGCACGCCGAGATGGCTCACGACAAGCAGAAGGCCCTCAAGCATGGCACGCATGAGGTTCTCGCCGGTGTGGAGTGGGACATCAACAAGATGTTCACCGTGAGCGGCGGTTTCCAGAATACCGACTACGGCTTGAGCGACGCTTACCAGACCCACACTTCTTTCTCCTGCGACAGTTACTCAGTCGGCTTCGGTGGCGCTGTCAACGTGACCGAGAAGATAAAGGTCAACGTGGGCTACTTCTGGACCACCTACAAGGACTACAACCGCAGCGAGGAGAACTACTTCAACACCACGCTGCCTGGCAAGGATACTTACAGCCGCACCAACAAGGTGTTCGGTGCTGGCATCGACTTCAAGTTCTAACCGGCGAAGAGAAATAATAAGAATCTTTTCCTATGGAACGCCGCCGTCCGACAATTAACAGTCGGGCGGCGGTGTTGCCTATTTTTGGCCTAAAACCTAACGCCTAAAACCTAAAACCTAACGCCTAATGCCTAAAACCTAACGCCTAAAAAGCCTACCTCAGCAGATTGGACATCATCGTGTTCCAATCCTGGGCGTCCGAGATGCTGCCCAGCATGCCCTCATGCACGGGGAACGCTAGGCTGTCGTTGAGCGTATAGGTCACCTGAGGAATCTTGACATACAGGCTCAGGGTGTTGAGCGTCTCGCCGGTCTTGTATTGCTGGCCGAGTCGCTTGAAATCCTCCGAATTGATGTAGTACAGGCGGTCGCCCTTGTTGCACAGGAAGATGCGGTCGAAGTCGTGCTCGCCCAGTTCCTGGGCACACTGCAGCAGGCAGCGGGTGACGTCAAAGCGGTCGAAATTGCGTTCGTCGGGCTCACCTACGTTAAAGGCCAGTTCCTTGTGGGGGTTGAACCACGGCTGTCTCACCTCGATGTTGATGCCGTTGTTGGCCGGGTCCAGGTTCTTGAGTTCGACGCGCGAGATGACCTTGCGTCCGCCACGCACCACGTCCACCGACAGGAAGGCATGGGCTACGACCAGTGCTAGCACGCCTACAATGGCGAGCAGCAGGAGTTTGTCTTTTCGTGTCATGGTTTCTTAAAGGTGAGCGTCACACCTTCGGGGGTGACCGAGAGCGTCGCGGGGCAGCCCTCAATCATCGGGTAGTTCCAGTCCTCGTCGTGGCTCACGGGGAAGTCGTAGCACACGGGGATGTTGTACTTGTTCAAGGTCTCGCTCAGCATTTCGGGCATGTCGGTATAGCCGTCGCGGGGCTCATACTCGGTGAAGCGGCCCACGATGATGCCCTTGACGTGGTCGAGCACGCCCTTGAGGCGCAGCTGTTGCAGCATGCTGTTCACGCGCGGCATGTTTTCGCTCACGTCCTCAAAGAACAGGATGATGTCCTTACCCTTGATGTTGTCGCGGTCCAGGAAGTCCCACTCGCGGCTGCCGCCGATGTTGCTGAACACCGCCATGTTGCCGCCGATGACGATACCCTGTGCCTTACCCATCTTGTTCAACGGGTGGGCGGGGATGCTGTAGCTGGGCAGATTGCCCATCAGCAGGTTGCACAGCATCAGATTGACGCTGTCGTCGGCACCGCGGCTGCCCAGGGCACCGCCCATGTTGGCGTGGATGCTCATCACGCCGCTGCACACCATAGCGCTGTGCAGCGCGGTGATGTCGCTATAGCCGATAATCCACTTGGGATGGAGCCTGAAATCCTCGTGTGTCATCGTCCCGAGCAGCATCGACGAGCCATAGCCGCCTCGTGAGCAAACGATGGCCTTGATCTCCGGGTCGTTGAGCGCCCAGCGCAGGTCGGCGCAACGCTCCTCGATAGTGCCGGCATAGGAGTGATAGGCTGTGAGCACATGCTCACCGATGACAGGCACGAAGCCCCACGAGCGCAGCGTGGCAGCCGCCAAGATGGGGTTCTGGTCACCGGGCGTGCTGGCCGGCGAGATGATGGCGATTTTGTCGCCCGCCTTGAGGAACGGAGGCATCATGAGAGCCTTGCCGCCAGCGAGGGCGGTCATGGTAATACACATAGCGAGAGAAATGATAGTGATAATACGCTTCATATCGATGAAATTCCTGATGATTTGATAATCGAGGGGCCAGACCCAATCCTAAAGCCTAAAACCTAAAGCCTAAAACCTAACGCCTAAAACCTAAAACCTAAAACCTAACGCCTTATTTCCCGAAAAAATGGAAGAAATAGTAGCAGGCTATCCAGTCCACGCGCACGCCGCGTGCAAACCCGATGGTCTGTTTCTGGGCGTCGGTCACCTTGCCATCATTGATGTTGATGTAGCCCAGCACATTGCTCTCGCCGTCGCGCACCGTTCCGTCGGGGTTGATATAGCCGATGCGGTTGCCCTCGGTGTCAAAGATTTCCAGCTGCTTGATCGTGCCCACAGCCTTGCCCGTCACGTCGCGCACCGTGCCGTCGGCGTCAAACGAGCCCGCCGAGCGGCCAGCCTCGTTGCGCACCACGCCATTGCCATTGATGCGGCCGATGCTGTTGAAGTCCGCATCGCGCAGCACCTGAGCGCTGGCCCCGGTTGCCATCATGCCAGCCACTGCCAGCACCGCAACCATCACATATAATCTAATCTGTTTCATAATACTCTCTATTGTTAAAAACCGTGGAAATTTGTCATTTAGACTTATAATGAGGCACAAAGTTAAAATGAATTTCCCAAAAATACAAAATTTTGTCAAATATGGGGTGTTGAGGGGGGCGTTTTAAAAGATTATGAGTAATTTTGCCGTTTGGATAATTTGAGGGGCGCCTTGGCAGATGTGGTCAACGTTTTTGCCGGGGAGGGCCTCCTGCTATCCTGGAACGTGAAAATCAACAAACAACAAGATAAAACCTAACTATTATTTGACAAGTATTAGACGATGAAGAAGTACAATCTCATCAACAATGCGCTGGGATGGCTCATCTTTGTGGTGGCGGCAGCGACCTACCTGCTGACCATCGAGCCCACCGCCAGCTTCTGGGACTGCCCGGAGTTTATTGCCCAAGGTTTTAAGACTGAAATCGGTCACCCGCCCGGCAACCCGATATTCATCCTTGCCGCCAACTTTGCGAGCCAGTTTGCTGGCGGCAACGTGATGGCTGTGGCCAAGTGCGTGAATGCGATGTCGGCGATCTTCAGTGCGCTGACCATCCTGCTGCTGTTCTGGTCCATCACCCACCTGGTAAAGAAACTGGTGGTGAAGGAGGGCCAGGAGGACAGCATGACGCTGGCCCAGTACCTGGTGGTGATGGGTAGCGGCATCTGCGGTGCGCTGGCTTACACATGGAGCGACACGTTCTGGTTCAGTGCCGTCGAGGCCGAGGTGTATGCCTTCTCGTCGTTCTGCACGGCGCTGGTGTTCTGGCTGATTCTGAAGTGGGAAAACCGCGTTCAGGAGCCTGGCAGTGACCGCTGGATTGTGCTGATTGCCTATGTGTTCGGCGTGTCGCTTGGCGTCCACCTGCTGAACCTGCTGTGCATCCCTGCCATCGCGCTGATATTCTACTATCGCCAGTGCCGCCTGAAGGGCAAGGAGTCCTCGGCAAAGGGCTCGTTGCTGACGCTGCTGGTGTCGTTTGTGATCGTGGGCTTGATTCTCTACGGCCTGGAACCGGGCTTTGTGGAGATGGGCCAGAATTTTGACCTGTTCTTCGTGAACACGTTGGGCATGTCGTTCAACTCGGGCGTGCTGGTTTATGCCATCGTGTTCCTGGCTGCTTGTGCATGGGCTCTGTGGGAGCTGTACAGCAACAAGAGCGCAATGCGCATCAAACTGTCGTTCGCCTTGGCGATCGTGCTGTCGGGCATGCTGCTGCTGGGCGAGAGCCTGTGGCTGCCGCTGCTGCTGTTGGTAGCACTGATCGTTTACCTGGTGAAGTTCTGCAACCGTGTTCCCGTCCGCGTGTTCACCAACATCGTGTCGTGCATCCTGGTGATCTTCATCGGTTTCAGCAGCTATGCGCTGATTCTGATCCGCAGTTCGCAGAACACCCCTCTTGACGAGAACTCGCCGAACAACACGTTTGCGCTGGCCAAGTACCTGAGCCGTGAGCAGTACGGTGAGACGCCGCTGCTGTATGGCCGCACGCTCTACAGCGACGTGATGTATCAGCAGACCTCCGGCGGTGTCATGCAGCCCGCTGTCACCGAGGGCCCGATGCAGTATGCTCCCGAGGTGAAGACCAGCCCCGACCAGCCTGACCGCTACAAGGAGCTGGGTTACAAGAAGAACTACCGCTACAGCCCGGAGCAGAACATGCTGTTCCCGCGCATCCACGACGACAAGCACGAGCGTGAGTATGTCGAGTGGCTGGGCATGGAAGGCACCCAGGTCGAGGCAACGACGCAGCTGGATGCCAACGGCAATGCGGCGTCCAAGGAGCTGAAGACGAGGCCGACGATGATGGAGAACCTGCGCTTCTTTGTCGACTATCAGCTGAACTATATGTACTGGCGCTACTTCATGTGGAACTTCGCCGGTCGCCAGAACGACCTCCAGGGCATGGGCGAGATCACCCACGGCAACTGGATTTCGGGCTACTCGTTCATCGACAACCCGCGCCTGGGCGACCAGAGCCTGCTGCCCGATGATCTGGGCAAGGGCAACAAGGGCCACAACGTGTTCTACCTGCTGCCGCTGCTGATGGGTATCATCGGCCTGTTGTGGCAGGCTTACCGCGGCCGTCGCGGCATCGAGCAGTTCTGGGTGGTGTTCTTCCTGTTCTTCATGACGGGTATCGCCATCGTGCTGTACCTGAACCAGACCCCCAACCAGCCTCGTGAGCGTGACTATGCCTACGCCGGTTCGTTCTATGCGTTCAGCATCTGGATCGGTATGGGCGTTGCAGGCCTGTGGAGCCTCGTGATGTGGGCCCTGAAGAAGAAGGACAAGAAGCCCGCCAAGGGTGAGGCCGCCGTGGCGCCTGCCAACGAGAACCATGGCCTGGCCACAGCCATCGCCGCCGTTGCTGCCCTGATCGGTATCCTCGTGCCGCTGCAGATGGTGAGCCAGACGTGGGACGACCACGACCGCAGCGGACGCACCGCGGCGCGCGACTTCGGCCGCAACTACCTGTCGAGCGTGGCTCCGAACGGTGTGCTCTTCTGCAACGGTGACAACGACACCTTCCCCCTGTGGTACCTGCAGGAGGTGGAGGGCTACCGCACCGACGTGCGCGCCGTCAACCTGAGCTACCTGTCCACCGACTGGTACATCAACCAGATGCAGCGTGCCGCCTATGAGTCGGCTCCGCTGCCCATGCAGGCCGGTCTGGACACCTATGCCTACGACAACCGCCAGTTCAGCTACTTCATCCAGCCCGACGAGACGCCGACCGATGCCTTGAAGTCACTGGCGTTCATCTACGGCCCCGAGAGCAACCGCAACGACTACGGCATCAACGAGATCCGCTATAGCAATGTGTATATCCCCGTCAACGCCGACCAGGCCATCAAGGCCGGTGTCGTTCGCGAGGAGCAGCGCGACATGATCCAGCCCACCATCAATCTGGACCTCAAGCGCATGGGCTCGGGCATGACCGCCAGCCAGCTGATGTCGTTCGACATCATAGCCAGCAGCATCACCGATGGCTGGAAGCGTCCCTGCTACTTTGCCATCACGGTGCCCAACAGCTATTACCTGGGCTTTGACCCCTACCTGCGCCTGACGGGTCTCACCTATCAGGTGACGCCGATGATCGACCCCTATGCCGACAGCCGCATGATCGGCGTGTCCACCGACGTGATGTATGACAACGTGGTCAACAAGTTCCTGTGGGGCGGTCTGGACACCGCCAAGCCCGGCGAGATCTACCTCGACGAGACCGTGAGCCGCATGGTGACCACGATGCGCAGCACCCTGGTCGACCTCGCCGATGCGCTGGTCAGCGAGGGTGACCGCGCCAGCCGTGGCGTCCTGCCCATCCCCGCCGGTATGACCCAGGAGGCCTATGTCGCCGACCGCTACAAGAAGGCCCGCACCATCCTCGACCTGATGATGGAGAAGCTGCCGTTGTACAATTGCCCGTTCACCGTGCAGATGGGTGACCAGGTGGCACGCATCTACTACAACCTGGGTACACTCAGTGGCGACAGCACCAGCATCGACAAGGGTAACAAGATCCTTGAGGACGAGATGATGCGCTATGCCGGCTACCTGCGCTTCTACCAGTCGCTTGACCCGTCGCAGTACAGCCGTCTGAACACCTACGACAAGTTCATCGACCAGCAGTACATGGTCTACATGCTGCACGACTACTACCAGCAGTGCGGCGAGGCCAAGTACAAGGCCATGATCGACAAGATGTCGGCCGCCGGCGTCAACATTGAGCGCCTGCAGAACAACCTCAAGCAGTTTGACCGCGAGATGCAAGCCGAGCAGGCTGCTGTCGAGCAGGCCGCTGCCGAGGAGTGATGTTCAACCTCATGACCTGCTGCCGTGTTAGTTGAGCGTCCTCCGCTGCTGTATCGCATGTTATTCCCCGAGACCGTGTGGCGCATCCACAAGCGCGACCACACGGTCTACTTGACCTTTGACGACGGCCCCATCCCTGATGTCACGCCGTGGGTGCTCGATACCCTCGACCGCTACGGCATCAAGGCCACCTTCTTCATGGTGGGCGAGAACGTTGAGCGTCATCCCGAGCTGCTCGAGGAGGTGCGGCGCCGCGGCCACTCGGTGGGCAACCACACGATGAGCCACCTGCAGGGCGCCCACGTGGGCACCAAGCACTACCTGCACAACGTGTTCCGTGCCAACGAGCTGATTGGCAGCACGCTCTTCCGCCCGCCGCACGGCCTGCTGCGCTGGGGACAGTCCAAGGTGCTGCGCTCCCGCTTCACGATCATCATGTATGACCTGGTGACGCGAGACTACAGCCGCAAGCTCACGGGCGAACAGGTGCTGGCCAATGTCAAGCGCTATGCCCGCAACGGCTCCATCATCGTCTTCCACGACTCGCTCAAGGCCGAGAAAAACATGAAATATGCCCTCCCGCGCGCCATCGAGTGGCTGCAGGGGCAGGGCTACAAGTTCGATGCCATCCCCGAGCTGTGACATAGCAACACTGATCAAATCCCAGGCCGCAAGCCTGGGATTTGACGCTTGTGGCTTTGCCGCCGCCACTCCCGTCGCGTCCGCTGCCGTGGCGCGCTATGACCACTGGCTGGAGCAGGGTCGCAACGGCTGCATGGCTTGGGCGGCACGTAACCGCGACCTGCGCTGCGACCCGTCGCTGCTGCTCGAGGGGGCGCGTACGGTCATCAGCCTGGCTCTGAACTATTATCCCGCGCGGTTCCAGCCCCAGGGGGCGCCGCGCGTGGCCTATTATGCCTACGGGCGCGACTACCATGAGGTGCTGCGAGAGCGCCTCAGCAGTCTGGTCGCCTACATCGAGCAGCTCACGCAGTGCGCCACCCGCCCGTGTGTCGATTCGGCCCCCATCCGTGAGCGCTACTGGGCCCAACAGGCCGGACTGGGCTTCGTGGGCCGTAACAACTGCCTGATCATCCCTGGCAAGGGGTCCTATTTCTTCCTGGGCGAAATCGTCACGACGGCCCAATTGCCGCCCGACAAGCCGTGTACCCTCACCTGCGGTGACTGCGGTCGCTGTGAGCAGGCCTGCCCCACCGGGGCTCTCGACGGACAGGGTGCTGCCGACTGCCGCCGCTGCCTGTCGTGCCTGCTGGTCGAGAACCGCGACCTGGAGCTGCCCGCGTGGGTGGCCCGCGTGGCCGGCGGTCGCGTGGTGGGCTGTGACGCGTGCCAGCAGTGTTGCCCGCACAATGCCCATGCCGTCCCGACAACAATCGAGGACTTTGCCATCACCGATGCCGTCAGCAACCTCACCCTCGAGGGCCTGCAGACGATGACTACGGGCGTGTTCCGCCGCACGTTCGGGCACAGCGCCATCTCCCGTCTCGGCCTCAGGACGCTGCGCCGCAATGCCGCCCTTGCCGCCGCTGACGACGGCCGCGTCGGCTGATGTCGAGTGCTAAAACGTAGCGTATTGCCGAAAATGTGTGGCAGAAATGCTATAAAATGCAAAAAAAGGTGTATATTTGCGGGCTATATGTCCGTGAACCATTACACTTTCGGCACTAGCACCTTCAAGCAGAAAAAACCAACAAAACAACTAAATCATAACGACAATGAAAAGAATATGCTTGTTACTGTTCGCGTCGGCCCTGGCATTCATCCAGGCCCTGGCCTCTCCTGCCCACCCCGGCAGCGTGTTGATGCCGCAACCCGACGGAACACTGGTCACGGTCTGCCTGCACGGCGACGAGTTCTATCACTTTAACACTACAGCCGACGGTTACACCATCGTGCTGACCAAGGCGGGCGCCTATGAGTACGCCCAGCGCGACGGCATGCATCTGGTGCCCAGCGGCGTGCTCGCCCACGATGCCGACATGCGCACGCCCGCGGAGCAGGCTCTGCTGTCGCAGTTGTCCAAGCAGATGGTCGATGAGATGGCAGTGGCCCAGAGCCATGTGCTGCGCGCCAAGCGCAACGTGGACCTGTCGAACTTTGACCTGGAGCACTTCCGCGGTCTGGTGGTCCTGATCGACTTCTCGAACAAGCAGTTTTGCATGGACGACCCGCAGGCGTTCTACACCACGATGTTCAGCAGCGAGAATTTCACGGGCTACCATGACCCGATCACCGGTCGTGACGTGAGCTGCCCCGGCAGTGTGCACGACTACTTCAACGACCAGTCCAACGGCGCGTTCAAGCCCCCGTTTGACGTGGTGGGTCCCTATCGCGCCTGCTATGGTGCCAACGGCGAGACCGAGGCGCGCGACAACCAGTGCCAGAGCATGGCGTCGTCCATCTTCAACAATGTGCTGAAGAAGGCCAACCCCGATGTGGACTTCTCGCAGTATGACAACAACAACGACGGCAAGATCGACATGGTGTACTTCCTGGTTGCCGGTTACTCGTCGAGCTACTCGGGCAACAATGCCGGCTACCTGTGGCCCCACGCATCCAACCTGAGCTGGACCTACAGCAGCTATGACGGCAAGCGCATCGACCGCTATGCCAGTTCGACCGAGCTCTACGGCTTCGAGTCCTCGCCGAGCACCGTCACTGTCGAGGGTATCGGCACGGTGGCCCACGAGTTCAGCCATGTGTTGGGTCTGCCCGACTTCTACGACACCGACTACGACAAGAGCGGTGGCGAGAGCCACCACCCCGGCGGGTGGGACCTGATGGCCGGCGGCGGCGACTACAATTACGGCCGTTCGCCCGTGGGCTACACGTTCTATGAGCGCTATGCCCTGGGATGGGCCACGGCGCACGAGATTACCGAGCCCGGCAGCTTCACGCTGGGGCCCGTGAACACCTCGCGTGAGGGCTACATCCTGCGCACCCCCGTCGAGAACGAATTCTTCACCATCGAGAACCGCCAGCGCACCGGCTGGGACGCCTATCTGCCCGGCCACGGCATGATCGTGACACGCGTGGACAGCACCAACGCCAGCGTGTGGAACGACAACAAGGTGAACTGCAACCCGGCGCACAACTACTTCGAAATGCTGCGTGCCGGCAACTCGACCAGCGGAGAGTCGGGCAGCGACCCCTTCCCCGGCAACTCGGGCAACGTGATGCTCACCAACGAGAGCACGCCCGCCCTGACGACCTGGGGGGGATATGCCAACCCGTTCAATCTGGTGGGCATCGCCGAGCAGGACGGCATCATCACCTTCAAGGCGGTGGAGGACGGCTCGCTGCAGGCGCTGGTAGAGGACTTTGAGTCGATGCCCGTCTCGACGAGCACGACCGACAAGGACGTGGAGGGTGCCTTTGCCACCTGGTCGTTCAACAAGTCGGGCGTGCGTGCCCCGGGCGAGGACAAGGCCAACGGCGAGAACAGCGTGATGATGAAGCTGCCCAGCATGCTCTACAGCACCACGCCGGTGTACTACAACATCTACCTGGCCAGCCTGACGGTGTTCAACCCGTCGTCCACCCTGGGCAAGTACTCGCTGGAGTACTCGGTCGAGGACGATGCTGAGGGCAACCCCGTGTGGGTGACCGCCCAGAGTTCCAAGGGCGATGCCACCGCCGAGGCTCCTGCCAAGTCCAAGACCATCTGCTACTGGAACCTTGACCTGCAGAATACCCAGGGCGCCAAGTTCCGCATCTACATGCGCGCCGGCAACAAGAACACGGCCAGCTACGTCGATGACTTCACGCTGTACTACAACGGCGAGGAGGGCGGTCCCGGCATGAAGCCCCAGTTTGACGTGAACGGCGACGGCGAGATTTCGGTGGCCGACATCGATGTTGTGATCCAGCACATCTTGTCGGGTGTGTTCGCTAAGAATTGTGACGTGAATGGTGACGGTGAAATCACAGTTGCCGACATCAACGCAATCATCGATGAGATTCTCCATTGAACGTGCACTTGACGGCAGGAAACTGCCCGAATCATAAAGAACAGAGGCAATGATATAGCGGCCAGTCATCAAACCCTGTGGGGCTAATGCGAATGCCGCGAGCCTTTAGCTCGCGAAGCCAATTAGACTAATTTCACGAAGATATAATACGATTCGCAATCATTAGAAAAATTCGCGGAATTCGCATGAGCCATTTCACAAGGCCGGCTGCTGTATCGTTCACATAATAAAAAACCCAATTAACTATATCCAATTAACCATCAAGAGAAAAGCAATGAAGAGAAAATTGTTCTTGTTAGTGGCGGGATTGCTGTGCCTGGCGGCACGGGCAGTCCCAGCTGACCCCACGCCCATGCAGGTGCTGCAGCCCGATGGCACGACGCTGACGGTGCAGCTGCATGGCGATGAATTCTTCCATTTTGTCACCACGCTCGACGGCTACACCGTGGTGAGGAACCAGGCAGGCTATTTCACCTATGCCCAGCTCGACGGCGACCGCCTGGTAGCCGGTGACTGCATCGCCCATGACCTGGGCAAGCGCACGGTCGCCGACCATGTGGCGCTGGCCTCGATTCCCAAGGGCCTGACCAGCCGCTCGATGCGCGAGGCAGGCATCCAAAAACTCACCCGCCGCAACAGCGCGATGCACCGCGTGGGTGCCGACGGCGCCATGGACTACGACAATTTCCGTGGCCTGATTATCCTAATCAACTACAAAGACAAGAAATTCACGATGCCCGAGGCCAACAGTTTCTATGACGACATGGTCAACACCCACGACTTCAAGGGCTACACGCTCAACGGCCGCCATGTGGCCATGACGGGCAGCGTGAGGGACTATTTCTATGATAACTCGAACCAGCAGTTTGATCCGCATTTTGACGTGGTAGGCCCGGTCAACGTGCCCTACTCGTGCCGTTATCCGCAGTCGACCGACAATGCCGATGTCATCTTCCACGCCGCGCTTGACTCGGTGGACGCCCAGATTGACTTCAACGACTACGACATCAACGGCGACGGCTATGTGGACATGGTGTTCTTCTTGGTGGCCGGCTACTCGGCCAACTACAGCGGCAACAGCGAGAGCTACCTGTGGCCCCACATGTTCTACCTGTACACCGCTCCCCCGCACGACGGGGTGCGCTTTGACCTGTATGCCTGCTCGACCGAGATTGCCGGCTGGGAGAACTACTACAGCGACGTGAACGGCATCGGCACCTTCTGCCACGAGTTCGGCCATGTGCTGGGTCTGCCAGACCTGTATGACACCGACTACAGCGGTAGCGGCGGTGAGAGCCTGAATCCTGGCGAGTGGTCGGTCATGGCAGGTGGCAGCGGCGGCAACTTCGGGCGCAACCCAGTGGGTTACAGCCTGTATGAGCGCTATGCCCTAGGCTTTACCCAGCCCGTGCTGCTCGACACGGCCGGCGATTATACAATGGAGCCCCTGGACCTGAGTAATATGGGCTACCGCCTGAATACGCCCAACGAGAATGAGTTCTTCCTCATCGAGAATCGCCAGCCCGGCAAGTGGGACCGCTTCCTGCCCGGCCACGGCATGATGGTGGCGAGAGTGGACTCGACCGATGCCGAGGTGTGGTGGTACAACAACGTGAACGCTAACCCCAACCACATGTACTACGAGCTGCTGCGCGCCGATTATATCGGCCATGACAGCGACCATGATCCTTTCCCCGGCGCTGCAGGCGTTACATCGATCACCAACTTCACCAACCCCAGTGTGAAGACATGGGACAAGTCGTTCAACGACTTCCTGTTTATGGACATTGCCGAGGACAACCAGCTCATTACCTTCTCGCTGCAGGAGGAGAACTCCATCCTGACCATCACCGAGGACTTCGAGGCGATGGAGGTCAGCAGCGAGTTGGGCCTCAAGAACGTGCCCGGCGTGTATTGCAAGTGGAACTTCTCGAAAAGCGCCGTGGCGAGTCCCGGTGAGGGCCAGTGCAGCGGCGAGCATGCCGTGGCGATGAAGTCGCCGAGCATGATCTCGACCAGCAAGCCGTTGAAGATCATCCCCTATGCCGTGCGCTATGTGGTGTACAACCCCACCAGCACCCGTGCCAAGTTCAGGCTCTCGTACTCGACCGACAACGGCGAGACGTGGCTTGAGGGCGAGCAGGGCCAGCTGACCGTTGACGGCAACTCATGGGGCGCATCCACCGTTCCTCTGCCCTTTGATGAGCCTATCATGCTGCGCATCAACCAGATTGGCGGCAGTTCCAAGAATTGCTGCTACCTGGATGACGTGATGCTGTACTACCAGAACATGTGGCCCGACCAGCCCCCTCTCGGTGACGTGAACGGTGACGGCGAGGTGTCGATTGCCGACATCAACCTCGTGATCGGCATCATCCTGGGCAGCGAGGTCGATGAGTCGGTGCTCCAGAACGCCGACGTGAACAGCGATGGCGAGGTTACCATTGCCGACGTGAACGTGATTATTGACGCAATTATCAGCCAATAAAATCCGCGGCGGCTATTCAGTCATGTTGTAAGGGCCTCTCTCGCTGAGTGTGAGAGGAAGGTCTCCCCAAAAGATGGCTGAATAGCCGCTTTCTTATTAACCATATATCTAATAATCATTGTTATGAAAAAAACTGTAATCTTACTTGTGGTTTTACTGGTGTGCATAACTGCACGCGCCGTTCCCGCTGATCCAACGCCCTCTAAGGTGGTCCAGCCCGACGGCACCACCCTGACCGTGCAGCTGCATGGTGACGAGTTCCTCAATTACTTGACGACCATCGACGGCTACACTGTGGTCAAGAATGCGGCAGGTTACTACACCTATGCCCGTCTTGACGGCGACCGTCTGGTTGCTGGCGACCGCATTGCCCGTGATGCCGATTATCGCACCGCTGCCGACCGTGCAGCCCTCAGCAGCCTGCCCAAGAAGTTGGTCAGCAACGAGATGCTTCAGCGTGGCAAGCAGATGCTCAACCACCGCAACAGCCTGTTGCGCGGTGTGGGTCACGGTGGCCACATGGACTACAGCAAGTTCCGCGGCTTGATTATCTTGATTAACTACACCGATCGTAAGTTTGTTGACTACACGCCCTCGAACTACACACCCTACGACTTCTACGACGAGATGATCAATAGCCATGACTACAAGGGCTTCACGCTTCCCGCTGGCACCAAGGTCGATTGCATGGGCAGTGTGCGTGACTACTACTACGACAACTCTTTCCAGCAGTTTGACCCGCACTTTGACATCCTGGGCCCCGTGGACGTCCCCTTCCAGTGCACCGACGCCCATCAGTTCAAGTGTGATTCCATCTTCTTTGCCGCTCTCGAGGCACTTGACCCCGAGGTGGATTTCAGTCAGTATGATACCGATGAGGACGGCACTGCCGACATGGTGTTCTTCCTCGTGGCCGGTTTCGGCTCGGACCACAGCGACAACAATCGTGACTACCTGTGGCCCCACATGAAGGATTTCGTGGAGTCGCCCGTGCTGGATGGCGTGAACTTCAAGCTCTACGCCTGCTCGACTAATATGACCGGTGCTGAGGGTGATTATGTCTCGATGGGCAGCCTCGCCGGCATCGGCACCATCTGCCACGAGTTCAGCCACTGCTTGGGCCTGCCCGACTTCTATGATACCGACAATGACGGCAGCGGCGGTGTTAACCACGCCTATCCGTTGACTTGGTCCATAATGGCCAGCGGTTTCAAGAACAACAACGGCCGCAACCCTGCCGGCTACAGCCTGTTTGAGCGCTATGCACTGGGTTTTGCCCAGCCCACCGTAATCGAGGGCGAGGGCACTATTACCGTGCCAGCCCTTGAGAACAGCAACACGGGTTACCGCCTGAACACCGCCAACAAGAACGAGTACTTCATTATCGAGAACCGCCAGCGCATCAAGTGGGACAAGAACCTGCCTGGTCCCGGTATGCTGGTTTGGCGCGTGGACTCGACCAATGCCGATGTGTGGGAGAACAACCTGGTCAATGCCAACCCCAACCACAATTACTATGAGTTGCTTCGCGCCAGCTTCAACGGCATGAACGACAGCCCGCGTGACCCGTTCCCCGGTACCAGCAATGTCACCAGCATCTCTAATGCCACCCAGCCCAGCCTGAGCACGTGGGACGGCAAGATGAGCCCGTATGCATTTATCAACATCGCCATGAACGACAGCATCATCACCTTCGACGTGGTGAAGGACAACTCCAGGAAGTCTATCGAGGACTTCGAGAAGATGCCCGTGGGCGCTACTCTCAACGAGTGCGGCGTGGCTGGTGTTTATGCCAAGTGGGACTTCTATAATTGCGCCGTTGTGGACACTGCCCAAGTGGGAAGCGGCCATGTCGTGGCTATGAAGAGTGGCGGCTACTTCAACACCGCCGAGAACCTGAACAAGATTCCTCAGGTAGTTCGCTTCAAGATTTTCAATCCCTCGTCAGCGGGTGTTTACGTTACGCCGCAGTACTCGGTTAACAACGGCCAGCGATGGAAATCACTGGATACCTATCCCTACGAGTTCTACGTTGCTGCCGGTGGTACAGCCAATGCTACAATCACCTCACTGCCCACCAACCAGCCCATCATGCTCCGTCTCAAGGCCTCGGGCAGCTCGTGCTTCATCGACGACATCGAGATCTGCTACGAGAGCACTTGGGAGCCCGAGTATATCCTTGGCGACGTGGACGATGACGGCGAGGTCGCCATCAGTGATGTCTCGGTTCTGGTAGATTACCTGTTGGGTCTCCCCGACGTTAGCATCAACATGCTGGCCGCCGACGTCGATGAGGATGGTGCGATTGAAGTGTCCGATTTGTCGGTACTCATCGACATGATTCTGAACAAGTAAACAGGCTAATCTATTGGTTTCTAATAGGGAAAAATCAACTGAGTTTGATAATACCCTACCGAAATCAGTTAACTAATTATAACAATTTTTTGCATTCAAAATTTGGTGCGTAATTTTAAAGGCACTATCTTTGCAGCAAAGTTGGAAATATTAATACTATTCATCCTAAATGAACATCGCGTTGTGAAACGCGGTGTTTATTTTTTTACTACACTGCTCCTTAGCGCATCTACAGGCTTGCATAATCTGCGCGTCAAAGTCTTGAAGACAAGAAAGACTCTAGGTTTTAGGTTTTAGGTTTTAGGCTTTAGGTTTTAGGCTTTAGGTTTTAGGTTTTAGGTTTTAGGCTTTAGGTGGCATCCGACCATTCCTGATGCCTACGAATTAATCGTATCCGCCGACTATAAAGGACAATAAATTGTATTGATAATCAATAATTGTATTTATTGTTTTCCCATTATGAGGGGTGGGTGGGGTAGTGAGAAAATATTAGCATTTGTCGTTGTTTTATTGGATATACGGGAAATTATCGCTAAATTTGCGGCACGACTTGAATATTGAAGCATTTATTAACTTATAAACGATAACGATTATGAAAAAATTATTACTTTTTTCACTGGCTGCACTGATGGCTGCACTCGCAGCCCACGCCGATGTGACCATCAACAGCACGAACTTCCCTGACGCGAACTTCCGCTCCTACCTGTTGAGCGAGTATCCCAGTGGCACCATCACCACGGCGCAACTCAATGCCCGCACCGAGCTCGTGGTGGAGAGCAAGTACATCTATGACGCCAAGGGTGTCGAGTATTTTACCCAGTTGACAAAGTTGGATTTCTACAATAATAAACTCACTTCGATCGACGTGAGCGCCCTCACCAAGTTGACTTACCTGAATCTGGGTAAGAACCAGTTGTACTCTATTAATGTGAATAATAACACGCTTCTGCAGGAACTGTATCTGCAGAGTAACTACCTCACCTCGGTCAATGTCGTCAATCACAGCGCCTTGAAAACCCTGTGGGTGAATAACAACCTGAACTTGAAGTCATTAACGTGTTATAGCAACGCGTTGACCAATCTGGATGTCTATAATTGTACAGCGATGACCAATCTCAACTGTAACAGTAACCCTAATCTATCATTTATTGGCAATTTGGGGTCCTGTACGGCCATCACCTATCTGGACTGTGAGGACTGCAAGATTGGCGACTTGAGCGCGGTCATGAGCATGCCTAATTTGGAATCCCTGTATGCCGCCAACAACAAATTGACGTCACTCGACGTTTCGGGATTAAGAAAACTGAAATCCCTCAGGGTGTCTGGAAACCAGGAGTTGACCGAACTGAAGTGCAATGGTTGCGCCTTGCAGTATCTTAACGTGTGGGGCTGTAGCGCATTGACACAACTGTCTTGCAATGACAATTACAATCTTTCGGCGATTAGCGGTTTGGGTGAGTGCCCGGCGCTGGAGAATCTGAGCTGTTATTGCTGCGCCTTGACCGACCTTAATGATTTACAAGGCCTGCAGTATTTGAGGTTCGTTGTTTGCTCTGCCA
>JAEEGF011608325.1_pt1 | contig 25042 bp, 24 predicted proteins | sample 9134171 | NCBI WGS metagenome assembly JAEEGF01 (sample SAMN16246542, study PRJNA631951) | gut metagenome | biome: gut microbiome; feature: rumen; material: AP-attached | host: Bos | place: Iran: Karaj | collected 2018-10 | reverse complement strand
ATATTCTCCAGTTTCTATGCAAAGGCGGCGGCAACATCATCCCCACCCAGAACATCCTCCTTTCCCTCTGGGGCGATGACGACTTCTTCAACGCCCGCAGCCTCCAGGTCCTCATCACCCGCCTGCGCCGTGCCCTCTCCAAAGACCCACGCATCCGCATCGTCAACGTCCGCGGCACCGGCTACAAGCTGATCGCAGAATAAACTCAGCGAGGGAGTCCGTACACCCTCACATCCATCGCCTTCCCGCCCTTCACCACGGCCCCGGCCCTGGTCTCCTCCAGCAGGAACCCATTCTTCGCCAGCACCGCTTGAACCCGCTCAGACCGAGCGGGTTTCTTTTTTTGGTCCCACTTTTTCGGAAATTAAACTCCATTTTAATGCCCTCTAATGCCTTTTTTCGATACCCGACCGAGACGGAAAAATAGAGTTTTTCGCGCCAGAAAAAAGTGGGACGGAGCAAATAAAAGTGTCAATCAATCCTTCAAGAATTCCTTCGAAGCATACACTTTTCTTCTTAAATATACGGCCAGATTATACACTTTTCCTTTTACGAGTACAGCAAAGTAGTAAGAAAACTGGGAAAAGTAGGAAGAAAACGATGAAAAGTAGTAAGAAAATTCTCAACCTGCTTAATGAGCATCCAGCTAATTCAGCCCGAAAGCTAGCCTTGCATTCAGTGAGTGAATGAATGCATTCATTCTTTCTTTCTTTCTTTCAGTGATTCAGTGATAGCATTCACTCATTCATGTCGTTTTGTCGTTAAATCGTGATATCGTTACATCGTTATGTCGTTACTTTGTGACTTTGTGACAATGTGATGTTGTGACATTGACTTTGAATGACAATGATTTCCCTGTCAATCCGAGAATGACAATCTTTCTGCTAGGTGCAGCAAAATCCTCACTTCAACTTCGGCCCGCCGACATCTTCGGTGAAGTCCGCATCTATCCGGCCGGCCTGGCCGTCTTGCCATTTGTCTTGACGCTGCTCTTTTGTGGGTGCGACCTTGCCGCTCCAGGAGGCGCCGTGCGGTTGTCCTACGGGATAGAGGATGCGGGCGATGGCTGAGAAGGATATGGGTTGTGCCGCCTGTACCTGGGCGGATGCTTTCAGGATCTTGTTCTGGAGGGGAAGCGGAAGGGCGCGGAGGTCGATGACGGCCATGTCTTTATGGCTGATGAACTTCACAGTCCGGATGTGCCCTGCGGCGTCATTCACGACGACGGGCTCAATGCCGAGCCTCTTCAAGTATTGCATCAAACCGGCTGCGGTACGGGATTCATCGAAAGCCAGTTCGATCCGGTACTTCAGTCCATTAAAGCGAGAGTAATTGACGTGGCTGTGGACGTATTTCATGACTTCGTAGCCCTTGTACCAGTCCCTTTTGGCTTGGGCTTCGGAGACGGGCGCCGTCACCGGATTGCCATCGGCATCCAGCCCCCGGAGAACTACCTTCGGGGCATCAGGGGTGCCTCTCAGTGTTGCCCGGACTCCTTTGAGCTCCAGTACGGCCGCAAGGTCACTGAAATCGGAGAAGCCGTACTGAAGGGCATGGGCGTATATCCCCCTTAACTGAGGATAGACGCCTTTGCCCGGCACGAAGCGGCCGGGAACGAGCGTATCTCTCTTGACGTACTTATTGGCAGCCTTCTCTGCAGCCCCATCCGGAACAGTGAAGTTAAACTCCGGTCCGATACTTCGGGTGTAGTCCGTGAGCCTGCGCTTCTCGTTGTGGTTGTTGATTTTCCGCCCGGTGATGGCACTGATCCTTGAAGAGACGACGTGGTAGTGGGTGCGATCGATGTCGTTATGGCGGAAGACCAGGAAGGGCTGGCTCTTGTAGCCCAGCTTGTACATCGTCTTGTAGATGGCTTTGATAATCTGAGCCTCGGTGCAGGTATCATCTGGGCCAGGATTCACGGCCATGTGGAAACCGACCTCCTTCACGGGGTAGTCGGTGTACTCCAGTCTCGCGAACGTATCGTACACTCCGGACCGGCTGAGGTTGGGCAGCCTGTAATGGGCAACGATTGTAGCTGAGCCGTCGGCTACCTTGCGATAGTTGTAGTCCAGGGTGGCTGCAGCCGAGCTGCGGGATTCCAGCATCTTGAAGACCATGGCTCAAAGCCGCTTGTTGGGGTCGGTAAGATAAGCATGCAATGCATCGCGCGCCTGAGCAAGAGACTGCTGCACTTCACGAAAGGTCTTGTCACTCTCCTGAAGCGCCTGCGCCATCGGGATGGACGCCGTGTTCACCTTGACTACAACCTGGTTGTAGTTGTGCCCGATCCGGTTGAATTCATTCACCAGATCCACCATCTGCTGCCATATTTCCAGGTCGGTGGGAGACGCGGTCCGTATGACTATCGGCCTGACCTTGAAGACGGCGTCACGGATGAAGTCGGCCTCGGATTTGTGACCGGTTTTTGCCATCAGTGTGTGCAGGTCTTCACGCTCTTTTTCCGTGACCCTGCACTTGACGAAGAGCCGCCTCGGCTCCCTGGCTCCGCAGGTGTGGCGGGCCACATCTGCACATCTTGCACCTTTACTAATTCCTTTACTTGTTCTGTTCATGCGAAGCCATTGGTTTTAAGAAGTTAATAAACTGTTATTTCAATGTTTTCTTGATACAAATCCCACAACTTGAAAAACTGACAAATCAGTGAATTCCTGTTAAATTCTCAATAACTTATTTACTTGTTGACTTGGTGGTTAGCTATTGAAATCTCAATGAGCTGTTAAGGTGCTGAATTACGGGTTCAATGACTTCTGATATTCTTGAAAATCCTTGTTTTTCCGGATAGCGGAAGTAAGGAGTTCGACGATGATTTCGCTCCTGGAGTAGTGGCGCCGGTCGTGGGTTGTGCGGTAGAAGTAGTATGACTCCAGAAGCTCTATGTCATGAGGATTCCTGAAGGAGAATGAGATGGTCTGGTTGGCGGGCGCTGCGCCCTTCTTCTTTGTGTCTTCCATGGTTCGATTTTTCTATATTTATATATTTCTATAAAAATTCCCTATTTACCTTCCGGGTCATGGCGGTAGCTGTCGGTGCCCAGATAGATGCAGGTATAGGCCTGTGTGAGCCTATCCATCACCCTGTCACCGTAATGGCTACGGAACTCGACGGAATCCAGGTTGGTAGCAATAATCGTTGTCTTTGAATGGTCGTATCTTGCGATGATGATATCGCGGACGGGCGAGCAGCGCTCGCCCCAGATGGTGCTGGACAGCGGCTCCATCCCGACTTCATCAATGAGCATGACGGGGGCCTTCACAAATTCGGCCATCGGGGCTGGAAGTTGATTGCTCTTGAGAATGTCAATGATTTCAAAGGGGTAATACCGCCGGACATGTCCAGGATCGAAGTAATCCTTTCTGAAGATATCCTCAATGCATGAAAGCACGGTGGTCTTGCCGGTGCCATAGCCACCGAACAGGAGAAGTCCTGTTTTATATGGAGTTCCGAGCCATGCGGCAACCTCATCAATGATATCGGCGCTGTGTTTATCCCAGGTCATGTACATACCACCCTTCTTGACGCGATCCTCATAACGTGCCTTTAGGAAAGACCTGACGTTTTCCAGAGACTCATTTTTTAGGCGCTGGAATTTTGGCTCCAGTGAATAAACTATATTGCTTTCCATGAATATTAATGTTATTATCCTCTATTCTATCTCTCTTATTATCGTGGGAACTTATTTCACGTGGAGATGTGAACTTTGTTCTCATAGAGACGCGAACTTTGTTCTCATTGGGATGTGAACTTATTTCACATCTTGGGTCGCTTAGATTCGCCACATATGAGTAGGTATTACCGGGTTGGTGGCGTTGTTCGCTCCGGATAATCAAGCCGTCCCGAAGAAGAACCCGCAGGCACTTTCCTGCATGCTTCCGGGTGTAGTCGAATCGTTTTGCCAGGGAATCTACACTTTTGAACATTTCCTGGCCATTGATTGTGTAGTAATAGATCTCCGCGTACAGCAGGAGGGTGCAGCCTTTCAGCTTCAGGCCGGAGGCAAGCATAAATTCATGTATGAAGACTCCTGTCTGTGGCATTATCGCTCGTTTTTATCGCCCGCCTTGGAGAAAAGTTCCATCGCGTAATCGGCATCGGTGATAATCTTGCGCCCATTCTGCCGGACTGCCGGCCTGAGGATGCCGTCCTTATACTTCTGGGCGGTCTTGTGGCTTACGTGGAAGAGTTCCTCGATGCCCTTGAGTCCGTAAACATGCCGGCCGGATTTCCTGGCGGAATCCGCTTTGTCTTTCTCCCTTTTCTTGTCCTCTTTCGGGGCGGGGATCACTTGCTCCTTGACGAGCTGCTTCACTGTGGCAGCGACTACGCTGGCAATCAGTTCCTGGTCTTGTTTGTCCATGGTTGTGCGTTTTTGTGCGTTTTTAATGGATTTTGTTTGATTTTCATGTTTTTTTATTCTACTTTTGCGATAGCATAAAATAAACCGGGTTATACTATCAAATAAAAGTGTAGCAAAGTAAAGTATAATTTTTAGTATTACCAAATTTATTTAGGTGAATTTGAATAAAAGATTACAATTTCTCGAATCACTTTTACTTGCTACCGGAACTAGCAAGTCCCGTCTGGCGGAGATAATGGGCGTCTCGGCCCAGAATATCTTCGTCTATTTCAAGCGCGACGACATGAAACTCTCCGTCGCCCAGGAGATGGCCTCCCGGCTCGGATTCAAGCTTGGGTTCACTTTGGAGAAGGAGGGCGCACCGTCCTCATCGGCCACCCTCATGGATATCGAGAGCCTGGTGAATGCGAACGGGCTGTCCCGCCTGGCTTTCCTGCGCGTGGCAATGGGCCAGTACGGAATTCAGAGGAAAGACATCGCGGAGAAGCTTGGCCTGAACTACACGGGCGTGAACCGCTGGTTCAAGGTGGACGACATCTCTATCTCCTATATCTACAGGATAGCCGAGCTGTACGGGCTCGATGTCAAGGTGAATCTGCATCCAAAATCGGCCTCCCAGGGTATTGGAAGGCCGAAGGTGTTGGAATTTTGGTAACTAGAACTGTTGGGCTATCCGCTAAATGAGCACAACCCAACTGCCATCTTTGTCCCCGCCTTTTCGGTCAAGTGCCTTTTTCTTTTTCAGGGCAGCAATCTCACGGTTGACTGTGGAGATGGAGACACTAAGTTTCTCTTTCATTTCCTCTGTCGTTACTCTATCATTCTCTTTCATGAGAGAGAGAAGCAATTGTTGCCTGGAGGTTAGCACAATGGGTTTTTCTCTATCATCTTCTCTATCATTTTTTCTATCACCACTGAGCCTCGGCGTGAGCGGTTTGGCGAATCGAATCGTCAGATAGACATACCCATTTGCCAGCTCGAATTCCGGCTTGGGGAGGCCGCTTTCCTTGCAGAGATCGAAGATGTTCGGGATACCTCGGCCCCAGGCTTCCATCAAGCCACTCTTGAAGAAGACTTCGCTGATGAGTTTGTTGATGGGCTTGGACTGGGGCCTTTTGTAGAAGGTTTCCGGGGAGGTGCCTGGAGGAAAAGCGCCGGGGTTGGCGAATTCTACACGGTCGTCGAAGATAGCCACGGAGAGGACCGCGCCATAGGACCACCACGTCCTGTGAATGAGGATGTTAAGGGCGGCTTCCCGGATGACTTTATAGGGAACGGTGAGGGTGTCGATTCGTTCCTTCTGGTCCATGGTGCCGGAGAGGAACATGTGCTTGCGGCAGAAGTCCAGGATGGCGTCGTATTGATCAAAGAGATTGCCTTCACAGACGGTCTGGTCGCGGAAGACGCGCATATTGGTTCCCTCGAAGCGTGCAAGCTTGAGTTCACACTGGGAAATCTTCCGGGTTGGATTCTTGCCGAATAGCGCAATGGCGGCGTTGGTTAGGTATCCTTCGGCGGTCCGGAGGTTGAAGTGATCCAGGCGCTGGTCTATGCTGCGCAGGGAGGCTGCAGAGGCAGGAATTCTGCCTTTGTTGATACCGGCGTTGATGACATCGACCAGGCGTTTGTTACTGATGTCTTTGTCGGTTGCGCCGGGGAGCATGGTTTTCTCCCAGCTGAATTTCTCCGGGTCGCTGAGGCGGATGCGCTCATCGAACATCTCCCGGGGCATCGGGGCCGTGGTATTCTCGACTTTGTACCAAGGGCGGCCGTCGAAGGTATAAGGGGCCTCGAAGGCTTCGGGAGCCTTGAAGTAGATGGCGATAACGTATTTCCCAGGCTTATCCGGGACATCGACGTACTGGGCGGAAAGGTCTATGGCCGGAGAGAACTTCCGGAAGGCATTGGCGATGTCCTGGCGTGTCTGGTCAGCTATGTCCTGTCCGAGTATTGTCAGTTTCTTGGGATGGATGCCGAAGAAGAGCCAACCGCCCTCGGTGTTGAGGAAGGCGCAGCCGGACTGCATGCCAGCGGTGAGTTCGCCAGTGGTTTGCTTAGCTTCCATGATGCGGTTCTCATCCCGCTTTACAATGGTCTCTATCTCTTGTATGGTCAATTCTGTCATGGCCTGGTTCTCGTTAGGTTTACAAAGATACAACTTTTCGGCGGCTATTTGGCATCGAACGCTTTTTCCATCAGGCTGATGGCGTCGCGCTTGGCAGCTTCCGTGATGTCGATGTATGGCTTCATGGACTTGTAGTCTGAGTGGCCCGTGAATTTCATTACGACGTCCGGAGGGACGCCGTTGGAGAGGGCGAAGCAGATGAAGGTCTTGCGGCCGGCGTGGGTGCCGATGAGCTCGTACTTGGGATAGACTTCGTCGTAGCGTGAACCTTTGCGGTAGCCGGTTACGGTAACGGGCGTGGTAAAGCCGCAGATCTCTCCGAGGTCCTTCAGACAGCGGTTCATCTGCTGGTTGGTCATATAAGGAAGAGCCCTTCCGCCGGGGAAATCCTGGTCTTTGTACTTGTCCAAGATGGCAATCGCATTCTTATGGAGGACAATCGGCAAGCGGTCGTGCGTTTTCTGGGTGGTGATGGTCATCACGCCGTTCCTAATGTCCGTACGCCTGACTTCCACCACGTCTGAATACCGAAGGCTGGTGAAAGCACAGAAGCAGAAGAGGTCCCTGGCCCTGGCCATCCCGGCCGATTCTGATACCGTCTTTTCGTACTCCCTTCCGTTCATGTCCTTGAGCTTGAGCACGGTGCCGTTCTTGGGGATTTCCAGCTTGTAGAGCTTTTCCAGTTCCGGCTGCGTGAGGAAGATGACAGGCTTCTTGACGGTCTTGAAAACGGGCTGGTAGTCTTCAACGTCGCGCACCTGAGTGTAACCCTTGCGGATAGCCCAGCGGAGGAACCAGGCCAGGTTCTTGTATTGCTTGAGCACGGAGTTGTCTTCCAGGCCACAGTCACAGCGGAGGTAGTTGATGAACTTGTCCAGTCCGTCCTTGTCGTAGAAGTCCAGCCCGGCGCTCTTCTTGAAGCGCAGGAGGTGATTCTTGAAAGACTTGACCATCTTGAGTGTCTCCCAGCTCCATTCCTTCAGACGGCTTTCCTCCCGGATGAACTCGTCCATGTACTCTGCGGCAGGCTTGACCTTGGGCTTGCGTTCTTTGTTTTCGGCCTCTGCTTCCTTTCTCTCAATCACTTCTTCTGATGCTCCGTTATTGATGGCAACCACCTTTGCCTGATTCTTTGCAATGGCTATGGCTAGTTCAGCCCGGAGTTGCTCCATTGAGAACTTTTCTGTTGTGCGCAGTTCCAGATTTGCGAAGTGAGCCTCAATGTCGGTAAGACGGGATTTTATGATGTCGCTATCCACACCGTCACTGTTCACTGCGCCCTTTTTGAACTGCTTTCTTTTGGCATCCCACATCGATATAGGAACATTATATCCAATTGTCCCGACCATGCGGACACCCCGCATTGCTACCGTTATGCGGACCTGATGCTCTTTTTTCTTGTTTTCTTTCTTATCTAAGTAATAATGGAAATTCATAATAATCAGCGCTTTGCCTTTAGGTCAAACAGTTAAAATTTTTGTTCACACTTTTGTTCACACTTTTTCAACTTTTGCAAAGATAAGGCATAGCAGCGAATTATCCAAACAATCCTATTAACTTATTGATTTATTGATAGTTTGCGTAAACTTTATTACCACGTAAGAAACGGCAAGAAATTCGTTTCGATAGTTCCCAGCACCACCTCTTTATAAGTCGCTGATAATCAGCGGCTTATTTGTTTCTAATAACGCCTTATTTTGAGTAGTAAATATGGGGCTGGAAACGCCTGTATATCGTATTTCACTCTATAGTTCCTGGATTTAGTATAATTATCGCAAATTTTGCCATATTTTAATCAAGAAAAGGCGTAACTTTACCAGACAAAAGAAAAAGAATGTCTTATGGATAAGGTAACTGCATACTCTGGCTATAGTGAACTTGTTGAAAGTATCGGGGCCTTGCTTTCATCTGCCCGTGCCCGGATCGCCAGTTCCGTGAATACGGTTCTGGTCCAAACGTATTGGAATATCGGCAAGTACATTGTGGAGTATGAGCAGAAAGGGTCAGAACGTGCAGAATATGGCAGCAACCTCCTTGAGCGGCTTTCTGCCGACCTTACCAACCGCTACGGGAAGGGTTTTAGCCGGAGTAACATCCTCTATATGAGGAAATTCTACGTCTACTTCCCAAATAGTGAGACACTGTCTCACGTTTTGAGCTGGAGTCATTACTTTGAGATACTCAAGTCCGACGATCCGCTGGAAATCAGTTTCTACACAAAGGAATGCGAAGCCCAAAAGTGGAGCGTCCGTGAACTCAAGCGGCAGAAGAGTACGGCGCTGTTCCAGCGCTTCGCAATGTCCAAGGACAAGGAAGGTATTCTTCAATTGGCAAATCAAGGAGTAGAAGTCCAAAAGCCGGAGGACATCATCCGTGACCCGTTTGTCCTGGAATTCACTGGCCTGCCCGAACTTCCTACTTGGAATGAAAAGACACTGGAAGATGCGCTTGCATCCAATTTGAGTATGTTCATGCTGGAACTGGGTAAGGGATTTGCGTTCGTTGCCCGTCAATATCACATTCCGCTCGGTGGCCGTCACTTCCACGTGGATCTGGTTTTCTACAACGTTATCCTAAAGACATACTGCCTCATCGACCTCAAGAAAGACGGCGTGCAGCACGAGGATATCGGCCAGATGAACCTCTACCTCAATTACTTCAAGCACGAAGTCTGCACCGAAGGAGACAACGAACCTTTTGGCATCGTCTTAGGAGCGGAAAAAGACAAGCTAACCGTGCAATATGCCTTGGAAGGCATTACCAACCAACTCTTCGTCAGCCGCTATCAGCTTTATCTCCCAGACCGAGAGGCCCTCAGTCGCGAGGTTTACCGCATCATCGAGGCCCACGCCGAATCCGAAAACACCGAACAGAAGTAGCTTCCCAGCAGACCCGTGACCATCCCTGTCTCCGAGGTGATATACCCGCCGGTAAGGACCGTTTTCTCCCCGAAACGGACCACAACGCTGTCCACTATGAGCCGATGCTTATCCATGGAAGACAAGAACTGAAGTTAGCAGGATGGCAAGCGAAAGGAAATCTGCCAGAATCACGTTGGCTTGCAGTTTCCTGCGCGAAAGGCCCAGGTTGATGTAGAAGAAGATGGCATCCCGGTCCCGAAACATACTTGTCAGGAACATAATAATGGCCGTTAACACCACCTTTACAATGAAGCAATCCACAAAGAACGTATAGGAAATCTCGCTCAAGAGGAAGTTCATGCATACCAGGTTATACACAGCGCCGATTAGCAGCTGCGCTCTTCCGTAGCGCCAGGTAAGTGATATACGGTCACGAAGGGTCATCCAGAATGAAGAATCAATTCAGTGCGGATTGTGTAACAAAAATCAAGCCTACTGAAAAAGGTCCTGTAGAATACTGTAATACACAACAATGGCTTTTTCTGTTCACACTTTTGTTTACACTTTTAGGGTAAACCTTGGGAAACCAATAGAAACCAGAAGAGACTCTATTGGATATAAGTCACTAATAGTTCGATAGTTGCATCAGTTGAAAGGGAACCATAACCTACCCAAGTAAACGGAACTCTGAGGTTCCCAGCACCACCTGCAACCCGCTGATTATCAGCGGGTTTTCTTTTCATCTGCGTCTAACGGCCGAAGCGCAGTTCGAAAGTATCGAGACTCTTCATGCCGCCATATTTGGATACGGCGCAATTGACAATCTCTCCTTTGTATTCGTAAATCCACTGGAACCCGGTGAAATCATCGAAAGTATTGACAGGTTCACCTTTGTGGATGCCCTGCTCGGCATTGGACTCCAGCTTGTAGATGATGCCACCGTCGGCTACTGCCTTGCAGCGTTCAAAGTACAACTTCTGCAGATCCCGCTCCTCGATACCCTTGGCGCCCTTGAACTTCAGATTGGCATTGCCGGGGCTTCCGTACGCTTTGTCCAAGGTCATCCCTTCACCGGGGACAGGGTCGACACCGCAGCGTGCTTTGATCAGGTCAACGTAGTTTTGGTCATTGACATCGGCAAGGGTCAGCTCATTTTCTGCTGCAGCAGCATCAGTAGCGGCGGGTTCGGCCTGTTTCGCCTCACTCTTCTTGTTCCCGTTATTCCCGCAGGAAACCAGCATGATGGCACAGGTGACAAGCGCCAGGGTAATGAATGTCTTTTTCATTTGAATGAATGTTTATGGAGTTATTATTTTTCCGTCAGTCCGTCAAGGCTGATGATGAAGCCTTCATAGCTTGGGTTGGCGCTGAAAGCGGTGATCTCGAACACCTTGCCGTCGGCAATCACCTTGTCGCCGGACTTTCCCACGCCATACTTGTAGTAAGGCAGATTGTTCTCTTTGTCCACCCACTCGGTAATCTTGGTGTAGGTCTCGACTCCGAAGTTGTTCTCAGTCTTTTCCTGAACGATCACATAGGCCGGACGACCGAAGATGGTGGTGTCCTTTGCCGTGCAGTTCTTTCCGTCGGGTTTCAGGATGTCGGAGAAAACATTATCGCCCATCTGGCCCTGGAGGAGCATACGGACGCCATCATCCATGATGGCGAAGTCCGATCGCTCACGGCCTTTGACAAACTGACCGGATGCCTTGTCCAGAGTATAATCCGTCCGGGTGGAATCCGTGAAGACATAGAGTTTCCGGGAACTGCCGTCTTCAATGTTGCAGGCAATTACGTTCCCCTTGCGGGCATAGGACCGTGTAGCGCTGTTGCCCAGGACATACTGCTTGTAGGTGAGCGAGAAATCCTGCTCGTACCACTTCTTGGCCGGGCCTTCAGGCGCTACCTGTTTCCCGGGTACATCGGCCTGCTCTTCAACGGCAATTGCAGCATCCTCTTCACCCTCGGTCCGGGTGTTCTTGCCGCTCTTGTTTCCTCTTCCGCCACAGGCGGCCAGGGCAACCAGCCCTACGGCGACTGCTGCCACAGTGATCAGTTTGAATGTTTTCATAAAAGATTATATTTCAGATTGACACATACAAAGTTCGACCATTCAAAGGAGAAAAACACTAAACGAAAGTTTAGAAATGACGCAGTTTCCGGCCATTTTCGCCTCTGAATTCGTTGATTCGCCGCGATTATGCTAATTTTGCGATATGAAAAAAGCGCCCCTCATTCTCACCCTATTCCTGCTCTCCAGAACAATATCCTACGGTCAATACACCGACCATCGAGACCATGAACTTGACTCTTTGGAGACCGTCGTGGCCCCCTGGACGGAGGCCCGGATGGCCAAGGCGACTCCGGAAGAGAGAAGTATGATTGCCGACGCCTGGCACGATCTGATGTGGGGCTATTCCAACATCAACCCCGGCAGGTCGATGTACTTCGCCAGAAGGAATATGGAACTCTGCCTTCAGGAATCATGGCTGAATCAGGCGCTCCAATCCGCCAAGATGATCGGTCAGCACCATTGGGCCGCCGGGCAGACCGACAGCGCGATGACCTATTTCAACAAGGCCCTTGCCATTGCCGACAGGATGGCCCTGAAAGAGCCCCTTCCCGGGAAGCCGGACGGATATAAGGATGCGACCATCGACGATGCTTATTCCGGCGTTTACGGCGCCATCGGGAACCTCTATGCCAGCATCGACTCCATCCCCCGGGCAATAGAGTATTACGGGAAATGCGGAGACCTTCTGGAAAAGAATGGATGGAACGAGAGCAGTTCCGTCCTCTATCAGAATATGGGGGAAACCTGGCTGGATGCAGGTCGGCTCAAGGACGCGGAGGCCTGCTACGACAAAGCCCTCCGGTTTGGCCAGGCTGCCGGAGACTCACTCCTGATTGCCAATGCCCGGGCAGGCCTGGGCGCCCTGTATCTGGAGCAAGGCAAAACCGCCAGGGCCTTGCAGCAGCTGAAAGCCGCTGACGAATACTTCTCCACCCATGAGGACCAGGAATACCGCAGCCGCCTCTATACGCTGGATGTAACCGGCAAGGTGCTTGAAGCCCAGAAACGCCAGACACGCACCATTGCCATTGGAGCCGTGGTCCTTGCCGCCCTCTTGCTTTGCCTGGTACTTCTGCTCCTCGGAGCCCTGCGCCTGCGCAAAGAAAAGAGAGCCGCAGATGAAGTGATCGGTGAAATCATTTCCGACTCGAAAGAAAAGGCCCCTGCGACGGGAGACATCCCCAAACTCACCGACCGCGAACGTGACATTCTCGCTCTCGTAGCCGCAGGCCTCACAAACAAGGAAATTGCCTCCAAACTCTATCTCTCTGAGCAGACCATCAAATGGTACCGCATGCGCCTGACCGCCAAGTTTGAGGCCAAGAACGGCGCTGAACTCATCGTCAAGGCGAAGGAACTCGGGATCGTCTGATGACCTGGCCGCAAGGGGCTCTCCGAACAAAAGCGTCCCGATAAGAATGGCCAGGAGACCGATTTCGCGCCGGCCGGCCCGGAACGACTCCTTCCGGAGGAGCATCCATACAGCCAGCAGCAAAGCCGCAAACCCATAGCGGAAAAAGAGCATGACCATAACGGGGACGCCACTGTCCATCAGGGCCTTCCCGAACAGCGGATTGGTCCCATAAGAAACACCGGCCAATGTGCCGGCCACATAGCCGACGAGGCGTCTCCTGTCGATATGAAGTGGCGATTTCACAGTCACGGGCGGAACAGCAGTGCAAAGTCACATCATTTCTTCGAGATACCGCGCGAAACGGATGCATTCGACAAGCAAACGCGGGTTATCCCCTATGAGCAGATCAGAAAGAATAGCGTTCCCCGGAAATGCTATCGCATGTTCAGGCTACTACTTGTATTTCCATCAGTTCGGCACCAATGGCACGGATCGTTGAATAGATTTCATTCAACCGCTCTTTTGACGGTGTCTTGATGCCGCTGATATACTGCGCGAAAAGGCTTTGGGAGATACCCATGCGGCGTGCAACCGCCGATGCATTCAATTCCGGGTGTGCTGAGAATATCCGATACAGGGCCGTCCGGGTTTTCTGTTGAAAAAACCCTTCGAAACTGAGGTCCTCGTCAATATCTGGCCAGGTGATACCGAAGGAATCTGCCTTGTAATTTGCGCGTTGCTCCATCGTCGCGTATTTGAGACGTGGATAATCCGCGAAATACTCACAGGCTTCGCGTCCGTCCTGGGTGCGAAGCCACACAGCATCCGCCGTAAGCCAGATCTTTTCAATCGTAATCATCGTTTACTTGCTTTTATTGAAAAAGCGATTCCAATGCTCTGCAATCACCATCTGATTCTCTTCTATAATCGATTCGACAAGTTTTATTTCGGCAGGCTTAAATCCGATATTTTCAACCAGTTCCACAGGGAAAAGCGAGAATTTTGCTTTACAGCCCGCCTTTATCACATGGACATGTAGGGGTTCATGGTCATTCGAGTAGAACTTAAATACAAAACCAAAGAGAACAAATACTGTTGGCATATCTTCTTCCTGTGCAAAGATAGGTAATAATATTATTACCGCAAAATTTATGTGTTTTTAATACGAAACATTTCCCTCGGCAACTGCATCATCCCAGCCGTCTTTTCGGCAAATATCGCCTGATGGGCGCAGAAGTCCATCCAATTACAAGCTTGTCGTCATTTGGATTTGTCGATAGTATTTCTATGCGGAGATGTCTTGAGAATTCCAAATAAAAACAAGCTTGTAATCTTATGGGCAGGTCGTTTTTTTCTGCCGAAATTTGTGCAAAAAGGAATAATTATGCTATATTTGTGGTATCAAATCAATATACATTATGTCAACAACTGCCATTTCTATCCGCCTTGATTCTGAAATCAAAGAACAATTTGAAAAACTGTGCAAGGAATTTGGCTTAAGCACAAACGCGGCCATGAATCTATTTGCCAGAACGGTTGTCAGGGAGAAAGCCATTCCCTTCCCTATTTCTCTCTCCATCAGAGATAACAGCGTTCAGGAACGCTCTGCATCGGCGCAACAGGCACTGAATGAATCCCAGTATCTTTCCTCGAAAGAAAGCCACCAATGGACAGATGAGGAAATCGATGAATTAATTGCATCTGTAAGAAGGAAAAAGTCACCCAAGTAATTATGATATACGCAGTTATTGACACAAATGTTTTAGTCGCAGCCGCCAAATAGCACCTCCCCGGCCACAAACTACGCACCGATAACGCCTTCTACATCCTTAAGTACACCTACGCCGCCTGCGTCCTTACCGAGAATGGATTCATGGATTCACCCCTCAGCCTCGCCTTCCTGGAATCCGGCGAAGGCAAAAAAGCCATCATCGCCCTCCACGTGGACGGCATCATAGACTTCATCAACCAGCGCGCTAAAGAGCCACTCTAATTCCACCCCGCCCTATCCTTCTGCCTCGACACCATACCGTGCCAGGTCTTTTTACACTCTATGCAAGTCCTTTGCACAGTATTACACGATTTTTGTGGGCCTTTTCAAGAAAAAAAGCTAAATTTGTTTGTTTATAGCACTATAACCCCTTGGCAAGTAACAAACACGCACAAATTCGCTACAAAGTGCTGGACGATTGTTTCAGCAACTTTCGGCGTAAGTATTATATTGGGGACCTCATGGAAAAATGCAATGAGGCCCTGCGTGAATTGTATGGAGAGGACCACTCTGGTATCAAGATGCGGACGCTCCGTTCCGACATCAGCTACATGCGCGACCGCGCGGGTAAAGAAGGAGTAGAAGTAGAGACTCTCGAGGACAATACCGGCTTTTATTACCGCTATTCTGAGCCGGATTTCTCCATCTTCAAACGTGGCCTTGGGGAAGATGACCTGGCGCAGCTCAAGGAAACCATCCTGATGCTCCAGCGCTTCAAAGGGATGCCCAACTTCAACTGGATGTCCGAGCTGGTCGTCAAACTGGAAGACAAACTGGATCTTCGTGGCGTCTCTAAGAGCGTGGTGGGTTACGACGAAATTAAGTCTTACACTGGCCTCGACTGGTTCCAGGAACTCTTTGACGCCATCATCAATAAAACAGTCCTGCATATCCAGTACAAGACTTTCTATGATGTAACCTACGACTGGACCATCCATCCGTACTACATCAAGGAGTATAACAACCGCTGGTTCCTCTTTGGCCTCAACGAGGAGCAGAAGACCATCTACAATATCCCGCTGGACCGTATCTGGGACCTGGAACAAATCCAGAAAGAGTACATTCCTTCAGACATTGACTTTGAGTCTTATCTGGACGATGTCGTGGGCGTGAGCGTGTATTCAGCAGAAAAGGTGACCATCCGTCTCCAGTTCTCTGAGCACCGTTTCCCTTATGTGACCACCAAAGCCATCCACCAGTCCCAGCGCATAGTGGACAACGAGAATCGCATTGTTGAGATTTCAGTCATCCCCAATAACGAGTTGGAAGCCCTCATACTCTCCTTTGGTAAGGACGTTGAGGTGCTTTCTCCGGCCTCTTTCCGTGCGCAGATTCAGAACGTAATTCGCGAATCTTACGAGAAATATTTCCCTGTGCAAGTTGATTGCACAGGCGAGTCTTAACTTTGCAGCGTCAAACCAAAACAGACACCCAGACTATGGCACAAGATTTCTTCACTTCTTCGGTTTCTGAAAGTGCGCTCGCAATCCTCAAGAAGCACACTTATATGGATTGGTATAATGAAAAACCGTCCAAGATTATTGCTTCCCTATATGCTCATCGCGGAAACGCAGATCCGAAGGTTCTTAAATGTCTCCACAACGACATCTATTCCTTCACTAAAGAAGAGGGTGATGCTTTATGTGCCGAATATACTGAGGTAATCAAGCATTGCTTCGAGTCGATGAGGCATCATAATGTCAATTCCCGCAAAAACGGGTCAATTGAGCTTCCTCAGTCACTTCTGAATATTGTCAGCGGTGTTATTTCCGCAAATCCTGAAACTCGGGTCTTTATTCCCTTCGCAGGCAAAGGAGACCTTGCTCTTTCGGCACCAGGTTGCATCATTGATGGAACCGAGATTAATCCCCGGGATTGGGCTCTTTCACAGATCTTGTTTGACGCTCTCGGCTTAAAAGGTGGCATACGTCTTCTCAAAGATCCGGAGAAGGCACTTGACTTCAAAGGAAAGGCAGACGTCATCTTTTCCGCACCCCCTATTAGCGACGGTCGCAAAGAATACAATCGTTGTGAGGCCTTGGCTTTTACAATTGCCAGTAGATTGTCTGAAGGCGGCACGGCTTGTATTCTCGTCCCTACCCCCATATTGTCCGGCAACACCTGGAAACCGCTCAGAAAGTATATGCTGAGCAACGTCGACGGACTCGTATCCACCGTTGTCGCACTCCCTTCTATTCTCCGTCCCATCACCGTAGTGGAGCAGAGTCTTGTCATCATCCGCAAACAAGAGAATCCGACTGGCACAATCAAGTTCTTTAATGGACTTGACAAGAGTTTCTATCAGCCAAGGCGCTTCAATGATAGTCCGTATGTGCTGAAGGCGGCCGAGATTCTGCAGGAGCTGAATAATCCCACATCCGCATATGCGGCATTGGTCTCTTCGTCAGCCATCAATGAGGACTCTAATTTTACAGCTGATCGTTTCTTCGTCCAGCAAGTCCTCCCTGAACTCAAAGAGGGAGAACGGTTGGTCAAACTCTCCGAATTAGTTGATGTCCCTGCTCCAGAAAAACCCGGCAAGGATATTGAGCGTGCCCGGATTGTCTCGATGCAGCTGCTTTCCTTCAAGTATCTGACTTCCGCGATTGATGTCACCAAGACCTACAAGGATGCGCCAAAAGGCTGCTATAAACTGTTCCCTGGCACTATTCTCGTTGGGTACATGGGTGGCAAGTTTAAAGTTGGCCAGACTCCTGAAACTCTCTCGGAACCTGCAGTTCTGCGCCCCGAGGTTGTGCAGTTCTATCTCAAGCCCGACGCACCCATTTCAAAGGATTTCCTCCTTCGCTCCTTGATGTCGGAGTATGTCAGGAATCAGGCTCACATGCTTGATGCCGGCGCTACCATCACACGACTGTCCAAAGACGACCTATTCTCATTGCAGATAATTGTTCCTTCCAAAGAGGAACAAGACAGGCTGGTCTTCTCCGACGGTGTCGCAGGGATGTCGCAGGCTGACCAGGAGAAAGTCAAATTCTTCTCCGAGTTCCGCAAGGACATGCATATGAAGAAGCACGCTATTGGGCAGACTATCTTCAACCTCAACAACTGGCTTATGAACCTGGCGGATGCTCGCGAAGAGTGTCACGGTATTCTGGATGACAATGCCGAGGTCGGAGGCGTGGTCAAGATCAAGGTGGCAGACATCTACGAGAACATTTCTCTGGCAATGCAGATTCTCGATAAGCAGATTTCTACCCTCGATGTGGGATACGGGATGAAATCTACGTCCATCAAATTGGATGCTTTTATCTCTGACTACATTGCGTCTCACCCGATTCCGTTGGTTAAGTATGATTTCAGTCGGGCAACCACATCTTCTGATGCGGAAGGCTCGGGCGAAGAGTCTCTTTCTGGCACCATTGAGTTCCCCAAGGAGGCGCTTACAATCATTTTCGACAACATCATTGCCAATGCCGTATCACACGGTTTCTCCAACGATGCCGAGCACACTATCCGCTTCTCTGTTGAGGTAGAAGGAACTAATATAGTGGTCTCTGTTGCCAACGACGGATCTCCTCTCCCTGCCGATCAGAATCCGGAAGACATCTTCATTTATGGTGTTTCAGAGGGGGGCAGAAACCACCTTGGCATTGGAGCATATCAGGTTCGCAACCTTATGCGTGAATTCGACGGCGACGCTGAGATTATCAGCACTCCTGAAGAAGACTTCACGGTGACATATCGGCTTATCTTTACAAAGACAACCCTCAACGATTCAGAGTAGGCTTATGGAAGACGCCATATACAAAGTTTTGTGGGTCGATGATGACCCTAACATCGTAGAAGGATACCGACTTGCTGCTGGCAAGAGGAATATCATTCTACTTCACGCACTCCATTGGTCAGATGCTCAAGTCATTCTTGAAAAAGAGTTTGACGAATTGACGGCTATCATTCTCGATGCCAACTGCAAATGGGATGCGAAGTCTTCCATTTACGGAGAATTCTTGCGGGATGTCCTGTCTCAACTTAACAAACGTCAAGGCAGAGCCGACAAGTATATTCCCTGGTACATTCTTTCAGCAGGTACCATGGAGAAGTTCGATGAGGTCGTTGGCCACGCCATTGATCGAGAAAGGAAAGAGATGGAGCCGGAGTGGGGTCAGACACTCTACTTAAAAGACCAGATTAAGTCTGCCGGCAAGAACAATCCTCTGTTCGACAACATCCGTAAAGTCGGGGCCCGGCGCAGCAACAATATTATACTTTATCGGCATCGGTCTGCTTTCCGCTATTTAGGTGATGGCTCATACTTTTCTGCGGAAGCAAGGCATATTATGCTCAAGGTGCTTTCAGCAATGTATTACCCAGAGGAGAATTTGGGCTATACCTATGCCGGTAATCCTATTCGCAAGGTTATCGAGTATATGTTCCGCGGCGCTAACAAATGGGGGCTGCTGCCGAATGATTTCTTTGATGATTTGGGAAATGTCAACATCTGGGACTCGATGCAGTACCTCTTTGGTCAGAATCCCAACAATATCCCTATCCGATTCGGAAACGTAGGCACCAAGAAAGATTACTCCGACTATGACTCTATTCTGCCGGTTTCCTGCCTGAATCTGTTTAAGGGCATTCTGAACTTCCTGAATGTAGATTCTCATACGAAACCTGTCGAGGACAATGAGCCTTACACAATCAATGTACCGGCGAAGGATCTATTCTTCGGTTATGCAATGCAGATTCTCTATCTGATTTCTTACCTGGGTAACTACATCGATTCTCACCAGGACGTTAAGGCCAACCTCGCCAAAGCAACTAAGTTGGAGACAGGAGTAAAGGAAGCGCGCGGAGATGACCAGCTAGCAAAATATAAGAACTTCACTGGCACGATTTGTCAAGACTCATTAGGAAACTATCACATTGATAAATGCCTGTTAAGCTACAACGGATATCATCCTGTGGGCAAGAAGGCAACAATCACAAAGGTTGATTGGAACACTAAGCAGTCCAAAGACTTATATCCATTATTTGCAGTATATATAGACGTTTTACCATAACACTATGATCACAGGCGAAATAAAAAACCGCATAGACCAGATTTGGGACACCTTCTGGACCGGAGGTATCACCAACTCACTCACCATCCTGGAGCAGATGACCTATCTGTTCTTTATGAAGATGCTTGACGATGCCCAGCTAAAGCGCGAGGCAACGGCCGGCCTTTTCGGTGGGAAGATTGACAATCCCACTTTCCGCTCCGGCGAGTCCTGGCACAATCCGGAAACCGACCGCGATGTGCCTTATGACACCCTCCGCTGGAACATCTTCAAGGACTACGAGGCCTCCAAGCTGTTCAATACGGTTCGCAACGACGTTTTTCCGTTCATCAAGAATCTGGGGGACGCCAAAGAGTCCGCCTATAGCCGCTTCATGAAGGACGCCGTATTCCTGATCCAGAACCCGCGCACGCTGGTGAAGGTGGTGGATGGCATCAACTCCCTGGACATGAACAACAGGGACACGATGGGCGATGTCTATGAGTACATCCTGGGCAAGATGGCCGCCTCTGGCACCAATGGCCAGTTCCGTACCCCGCGCCACATCATCCGCATGATGGTGGAACTGATGCAGCCCACCCTCAAGGACCAGATCTGCGACCCCGCCATGGGTTCCGCCGGCTTCATTGTGGAGTCTGCCAAATACATCCAGGACCACTTCAAGTCCGAACTCCTGAACAAGGAGAATGCAGAGCATTACCGCGGCACCATGTTCCACGGCTTTGACACGGACTTCACCATGCTCCGCATCGGAGCCATGAACCTGATGCTGCACGGCGTGGACAGCCCGGATGTCAAATACCAGGACAGCCTCTCCACATCCAACACGGATGAGAACAAATATACCCTCTGCCTGGCCAATCCACCGTTTGCCGGTAGCGTGGATAGTGACGATATTGCCAAGTCACTTCTCACTGTGACGCCCACCAAGAAGACCGAGCTGCTCTTTGTCTCGCTCTTTATCCGGATGCTCAAGCTGGGTGGCCGTTGTGCAAGTATTGTCCCAGACGGCGTGCTCTTTGGCGACAGCAAGGCCCACAAAGCCCTCCGTCAGGAGCTGGTGGATAACCAGCGGCTGCAGGCTGTAATCTCCATGCCATCCGGCGTGTTCCAGCCTTATTCCGGTGTTTCCACCGCCATCCTGGTCTTCACCAAGACCAATGCCGGCGGCACAGACAAAGTGTGGTTCTACGATATGAAGGCCGACGGTTTCTCCCTGGACCAGAAGCGTACCGAGGTAGCAGAGAATGACATCCCTGATGTCGTCGCTCGCTTTACAAACCTTCCGGCAGAAGAGTCCCGTACCCGTAAGGAGCAGAGCTTCCTGGTACCGGTGGACGAGATCCGGGAGAACGGCTATGTACTCTCCATCAACAAGTACAAGGAGATTGAGCGAGAGAAGGTTGAGTACGAGCCGTCCGACGTCATCCTGAGCCGCATCGAGAAGACCGAGGAAGAGATTGTGGCTGCGTTGAAAGAGTTTAGGGCTAAGTATGTTGGCTAACGATGAAAAGTGGCTGGACAATAAAGTGTTTAGGAGAGATAACAGAGGTTTTAGACTCTCTGCGTAAACCCGTCACAAAGTCGGATCGGAAAAGTGGACCGTATCCATACTATGGTGCATCTGGAGTTCAGGATTTTGTCGATTCCTACCCATTTGATGGTAGATATCTACTGGTTGGTGAAGATGGAGCGAAATGGGGCGCCGGAGACAAAAGTGCATACATAATCGAGGGGAAATCTTGGGTGAATAACCATGCACATATCCTCAAAGTCAGAAATAGTATCTCCGATAAGTATTTGGAATACTATTTGGTTTTTTCTGATCTTAATGAATACATAACAGGAGCTGTCGTGCCAAAATTAACACAGAAGGCGTTATGTACAATACCCATCCCCATTCCTCCCATTGAGGAGCAGCAGCGCATCGTCGATGAACTGGACCTTCTCACTGGCATCATCGACAAGAAAAACGCCCAGCTCCGAGACCTCGACGCCCTTACACAGTCGATCTTCTACGAAATGTTCGGTGACCCTATTATCAATGACAAAGGTTGGCCAAAGAGAATGCTAAAACAATTGGGGCTAGTTATAACAGGCAATACGCCATCAACGAAAGATGTGAAGAATTATGCTTCAGAGGATGTGTGTTTCTTCAAGCCAAGCGACATTTGCAAGGATAGTGTGTCGTTTTTGAAAAAGTCTGAATTCCATATTTCATCTTATGCTTTTGAGAAATCGCGTAAACTGCCTAAGGGTAGTGTATTAACAACCTGTATCGGTATTGTCGGGAAAGTCGGTATTCTGACAAAATCGGCTACGTGTAATCAGCAAATTAACGCCATTATTCCCGAGAACGTGGAATCGCCATGGTTGGCATATGCAGTTTTTCTGCAGAAAAAGCTTATGGAAGAAATAGCGAATGCACCTGTTGTCCCAATTATCAACAAAGGAGATTTTTCGAGAATCCAGGTTCCGGTTCCGCCTATCGAAAAACAAGAACAATTCTCACAAGCATTGAAAGAGATTGAATGCCAAAAACAGATGATTCTGCTTTCTAAGAGTGAGACAGAGAAGTTATTATCCTGCCGTATGGCATCTTATTTCGGATAATCCTATGCGTAACTTTGACTACCTGCAAGAAATAGAGCCGCTTCAGGACCTTCGTTTCTGTAATTCAACTTTTGGTTAATAACTTTTGGTTAATTTATTCCAAAAGCCTATATTTGCAGAAAACAAAAGAATATGCAACCGAATCCGTTTATACTCGAACCGTACAAGAGCAAAGAACTCTTTTGTGACCGCGAAGCGGAAACAAAACAGATAATTGACTACCTTAACAATGGCAGGAACATTACCTTGATTTCGCCGAGGCGCCTTGGGAAAACGGGCCTGATCTATCGCATATTCGAAGAAATCGGAGAAAAACAAAAGGATACGGATACCTTCTACCTGGACATCAGTTCTTCACAGAGTCTTGAGGATTTCATAAAGCTTCTTGCAGAATCCGTTGCACGCGTGCTGAAGCAACAAAACAAGATATCGTCTTTCTTTAAGGCCCTAGGCGGACTTCGGCCCTTGATATCTTATGACGCTTTGACTGGAGCGCCAGAGATAAGCATTACATACAGGAACGACAACGATAAAACACTCACATTAAAAGGGATTTTTCAATACCTGGAGAAACATAGCAAGAAGGTTATCCTGGCAATAGACGAATTCCAGCAGATCCGGGAATATGAAGCAGTGAATATGGAGGCACTCCTTAGGACCTACATACAACCTCTTCATAACGTGCGGTTTATCTTTTGCGGGAGCAAGAAGCATACAATGACGGATATATTCTCCAATGCAAAAAAACCCTTTTATGAGAGCACGACTTTCGTTCCGCTTGGAAAACTGGATGTCCCTGTTTATGAGAAGTTCATAGCAAATCTTTTCCGAACAAACGGGAAAAAGATTGATCCGGAAAGTGTAGAACATATTATTGACTGGACGCGGGATCATACTTTTTATACGCAGACGCTTTGTAACGAAGTGTTTTTTAGAGGCGCTGAAAACATAACAATTACAGATATCTTTGAAGCCGAAAGGAGAATTCTTGACGCAAACCGGGACCGTTTTTTAGAATTGCAGCGGCTCCTGACCGTGGCTCAATGGAAACTTCTGAAAGCAATAGCCAAAGAAGGAAGCATTCAGCATCCGACTTCATCTTCTTTTATTCAGAAGTATCATCTTGGCTCCGGAGCGGCGGTTTCTAAAAATGTAAAGTCCTTGGTTGAAAAAGAGTTGATACTTGTCGATAATGACGGTAGTAAAGATACTTATTGCGTATATAATGTATTCCTCTCCAGATATCTGGAAAAAGATTGAAGCCTATGCGTAACTTTGACTACCTGCGAGAGATAGAGCCGCTTCAGGACCTTCGCATCTACTGCGAGGCTGCTGAGGCGGAGTGTCGTAGCAAATACGACGTGTCGGCCCTCAACTGCCGCCGGGCGTTGGAATGGCTGGTGAAGACGCTCTATCAGCTCAAGAGCATCGAGCTGCCGGAGCGGGCCAGCCTGTATGAGCTGATGACGGGGGCTCCTTTCATCGAGTTCGTCTCCGATGACCGGATGATGATGGCGGCGCACTATATCCGCAAGGTAGGCAACTTGGGCGTACACAATGGAAAGACCACCCGCAAAGAAGCATTCTTCTGCGTTCTCAACCTCTATAACTTTGTTGGCGGCGTCCTCCTGAAACTGGGTGTCCTGAAGACGCTCGCAAAGTTTAACGAATCTCTCCTTCCTGATTCCATTCCTTTCCACGTTGCTCCTGCTGCAGAAGTCAAGCCTTTGGTCTCTCCTGCTCTCCGTGGAGCCGTTGCTGAGGCGAACCTTGCTTCGGTGCAACCCATACAGTTCTGCGATAACTACACTGAGGCAGAAACCCGTCGCTTGTTCATTGACTTGATGCTCAAAGATGCTGGATGGGACGTGCTGGAAGTGAAAGGACAGATTATGCCCAGCAGGGCCTGCATCGAGGTGGAGGTGACCGGTATGCCCAACGAGCATGGTGTTGGCTATGTGGACTACGTTCTTTTCGGTGCAAACGGAAAGCCGCTTGCAGTCGTTGAGGCTAAGCGCACGATGAAAGACCCGGCCATAGGCAAGCACCAGGCGGAACTCTACGCAGATTGCCTGGAGGCCCAGTATGGCGTTCGCCCGGTCATCTACTACACTAATGGTTTTCAGACCTTCATCATCGACGGCCTTGGTTATCCGGCACGGCCGCTCTATGCCTTTCACACAGAAGAAGACCTGGGTCTAATCATCAAGCACCGCAGTCGTGGCGACATTACGGACTTCCGAGTCAACGATGATATTACCAATCGTGACTACCAGAAGATGGCCATCCACAGCATCTGCGACCACTTCAACAAGATGCATCGCCGTGGCCTTCTGGTGATGGCTACCGGTACCGGCAAGACCCGAGTGTCCATTTCGCTGGTGGATGTGCTGGCCAGGAATGGTTGGATCAAGAACATCCTCTTCCTGGCAGACCGCACCTCGCTGGTGAACCAGGCCCACAAGAATTTCAAGAAACACCTGCCGGATTTCACGCGCACCATCCTCAACGAGAGCAAGGAACCGGACCTCAACGCCCGCATCGTCTTCTCAACCTACCAGACCATGATCAATTATATCGACAAAGAAGACAAGCGCTTCTCTGTCGGCCGTTTTGACCTGGTCATCATCGATGAAGCCCACCGCAGCGTGTTTGGTAAGTACGTAGCCATTCTGGACTACTTCGACGCCCTGATGGTCGGTCTTACCGCCACGCCGCGTGAAGACGTGGACCGCAGCACCTACGACCTCTTCGGTCTTGAAGGCGGCGAGCCCAACTTCGCCTACGAACTGGGCCAAGCAGTTGATGAAGACTATCTGGTGCCACCCACTTGGATTTCCAA
>JAEEGF011645784.1_pt1 | contig 25046 bp, 21 predicted proteins | sample 9134171 | NCBI WGS metagenome assembly JAEEGF01 (sample SAMN16246542, study PRJNA631951) | gut metagenome | biome: gut microbiome; feature: rumen; material: AP-attached | host: Bos | place: Iran: Karaj | collected 2018-10 | reverse complement strand
CCCTGAGCCTTTTGAGGTGGTTACAAAATGGTCGAAAAAGTTAGAAAAACCGGCCATTTCGTGAGAAATGACCGGTTTTTAGTGGTTGCGGGGGAGGGATTTGAACCCACGACCTCCGGGTTATGAGTCCTGAAAAAAGCGTTTATCAACATTGGGCAATGTGCCGTATACCCTTGAAAAATAAGGGGATTCCGCGAATTACCATATATTACCGTTAAGTGAAATTTGTTGAATTTTAGCATCGTAGTTGAATTTTTGTTGAACTCAAATCAGGGGGGATGTGGAGAATTTGGCTGCGCATTATTATGAGTCGTTTCTCTGGTTTGAAAAAGCCTATCGTCATGGAAAAATGCCGGGAACCTGCTCTTCCAGATTCCCGGTTTATTCATTTACCGTGCTTACCGTAGCTTCTGAGCGTAGGTTACATTCATACCATATTTCTGAATGATTTCTTCTGCACCCTTCCGAATATCCTCGACAATTTCAGATCGAGTCATTCTTGAATGGCGCTGTGAGTTATAATCCCTGATCTTCCTGATGTCCTCCACATCGAATCTGGAGCTGATCTCAGGCTTTTTGATCTCGTCCATTTTTCACTCCTCCTCGTTCAACAACGCCGTTGGCTGGTAAATCAGCAAATCCTTATAACCTTCAACTGTGGTGATCACCTTGATCCCACGAATGGTTTTAACATTCACAATGTGCTTGAAATTCCAAGAAACAATAATGTCACAATCAGAAAGAATCGCAGCCGCGATATGTTGACAATCATCAATGTTCTTTTGCTTCAGAACGCCCTTGGTGACGATTTTTTCAGCCAGCTTTGCGATATCGTCATCCACAGCGATCAGGTTATACTTGATCTCAGCAAGATGCCCGATCAGTAAATCTCTTTTTGCTTCTTCCTTGCAGTCAGCCAGTTCGCGAAGCACGACATCAGAAATGAAAACTTCATAATGACCAGCTTTGATGCGCTCCCAGACCTCGCGTGTTTCCTTCATTTGTTCGGGGGCATCTTGTTGATCAAGGTAGCTAATCACTGATGTGTCCAAGTATACCTTGATCTTTCTGTTTTCATCCATCCGCAACCGCCTCCTTCCAAGGCTATCACGACAGGTGGGTATGCAACACCTATCCTATGTGCTATAGTAAGGAATGGAACCCAAAAAGTCAAGAATATCAATGTTTCCAAGTCCTGAACTTTTCGTGAACTGCGCCTTCTTTTCACAGCCCGGTATAATTTCCTCAACAATAGAGTGTATCCTTCGATTCGGCGGATTATCGATCCGCATTACGGTCGGTAATCGAACCGCCGTCTTCGGTAGATGCTGTTTGTTCTTCGGCCCGGACCTCTGCTGAGTCGCACAGAATGCTCTGCATGACTTCCTGCTGGTAATCATGGCAGGGTATCTGCTTCTGCGAATTCGACGGACCGCGTCGCAGAAATGCTTATGTGAAGGTGATGGGCCCGTGTGCTGATACTCCGTAACCGGGCTAATACGATTGCGAAGACTATAGTTGTGAAAAGGAAAGACTGCAAACCGTACAAAAGAGTGTGCGATGAAGAGTATTTTCAGAACATGCCGCCATACCCGTCAAGAAGAATCCTGCTTGCGCCGGGAGCGCCTTTCTTGTAATATTGAAAGCAAAGGGGTGCGAAAATGCCGCTGCTGAATGATTATGAGGATCGGGAATACAGGGAAAGCTTTGAAGTATCTGTGGTCGTCCCGGCCCACAACGAAGAAAAATACATCCGCCGCTGCATCGGATCCATCCGCGCCGCGGCAACAGAATACGGCGGTAGCGTGGAGATCGTGGTGGTCTGCAACCGCTGCACGGACCGGACGGAGTCTATTGCCGAAGAAAACGGGGCGACGGTGGTCCGCAACGAGGAACGCTGCATCGCCGCCGTGCGTAACGCGGGCATCCGAGCGGCACGGGGAAATATCATCCTTACCATGGACTGCGACAACCGCATGACCCCGGGGACTATCCGGGAGGCGGTGGAATTGCTGGACAGCGGGAAGTATATCGGCGGGGGCGCGCCCATGCGGTTCGAGCGGTATTCCTTCCCTCTCAGGCTCAACGACTGGATGTGCCGCCTGGCCTTCCGTATCACGGGCCTCTGGTGCGGCGTTTTCTGGGCCGGAAAGGAGACCTTTCTAGCCGTTGGGGGCTTCGTGGAACTGAAGGCCTTCGAGGACACCGCCACAGCCAAGGCCTTGAAAAAGTATGGGAAAGCACAGGGGAAGAAGTACGGCGTCCTCCGGCACAATCATTTCATCAATTCCACCCGGAAATTCGACGAACTTGGGGATTGGCTCTATTTCAAGCTAATGGTCAGCAACGCCGGGGCTCTGCTAAAGGCAGCCTTCGGGAAGACGGAAGCTTATGACAAGCTGCTGGACGAGCTCTTTTATGATTATAATGATAAGCACGTCTGAGAGCCGCAAGCAAAAGACTTTGTTTTCAGAAGCCGTCAAGCGCCTCAGATCTAAAGAGTAATACAAATCGCAGTCTATACGGCAAAAGGCAAGGACAGTTTTTGGCTGACCTTGCCTCAATTCGTTATCACTCTCTTTCACCACCAATAGTTCGGACTTCCGCTGTGTCCTGCAGAATGTTTTCCATAGCTTGACGCTGGTAATCGAGGCAAAGCATGATGGGCTTTTTCTGGAAACCATAGCGCTGCTGCCGGAGCGAATCCAGCACCCGCAGGTCGCAGTCGTAGCCAAGGAGTACCGGCCGCCCGGTGAGCGGTTCCACCGCATCGATGACCCGTTTGTAGTATTCGGAAGGCTGATAGGCTGCCAGGGCATGCCTGTTGAAATCCAGATAATCTGATGTGCGGAGGATCATGGGCAGAAGCGCATCTCCCGCAGCGTCATTTGTCACGAAGTAGCAGTTGTCGAAGAAATCGGAGACGACGAAGTATCTGTCTCCGTTGATGCGGGGACTTCGGCAGAGCTTTTCCGCGACGTTCATTCGGTTTCCAATGACGATTTGTGACATCATGGTTTTCTGGAATCCTCTTGCCTGCAGAAGACCCTTGATCCCGATGGCATTATTCTCTTCGGAGATCCGCTGCCAGTAGATCCGCTGCTTTCCGGCATAATACATAAAGAAACAGCGGTTGTCGCGGACGATGATCCCGATGAGCCGGGAAGTCTTGGACTGGGCCCTGTCGTCTAACTCTTCAAATGCCGCGCGCAGCTCGAAGGGGGAGTAGTAATAGAGCTGTTCGTTATCCACTGGTCTTCGCTGAAAATCGCGGGAGGGAAACAGCAACGAGGGTTTATCCATAGGAGGGATCAGTGCGCCCGCCGCTCTTGCCATGACCAATCCCGTCGCAATCGCGTGGAGCCGAAGGATCTTGGCTTCCCTCGATGGGAATATCTGCGGCACCATGTCCTTTCGGCCATAGATCATCGCCAGCGCGCTCGGGTCCCGTTCGGCAATGTAATCCTCGCCCTTTTCCGTGAGCTGCAGGGAGCGGATCACCTGCCGTTTACTCTCCCGGCGGATAAGGACTACATATCCCTTACGGATTGCCCGATACATCACGTTGCGGTCATATTGCTCATGACCGCTGAGCCGCTTGGCCAGCGCGGCGGGAAACGAAATGGAATAGCCCACCAGGATCAGCAGATCCAGGAGCCTGTCAACTTTCCTCATCATGATCTTCACCCTTGCTCCAGATAAGCTTTCATCCTTGGGCCGTGGCCGCTGCAAGGCTGTTCAGGCTGATTTGGCTGCTCCTGGCTTCCGTTCACGTTCTTGTTGTTCTCTGTCGTTTTTCGATGGTTCCCGTGTCGATCGGTGTACCATTTCGGGAGGACATCAGGTTCCATAAGATAGAATATCGTGGCGTCCGCATCACCGAAATCCGTGCACTGCAGAACTGAGGAGAGGAGCCCGGTGTCATTGATCAGGTACAGGGACTCGATCACGTCCAGATACCGCTTGGTCTCGATATTGTCATAATCGCGGACCCGTCTGGGGCTCAGCGACGCATTATACTGATGCACGATGCAGATCGCACAGTCGTGCAGGCGGTCCCTTGGATGCTCCATCAGAAAAGCTATCAGAGATTGACGCAGCGGTGCAACCAGAAAATCAGCCGCATAGTTACGATTCCGTTTCGGCAGAATCGCAGGCAGCATGATCCTGATCCAGTCGGGCTCCTCCGTGATCTCAATGTGCTGCGCATCGGATATTTCCTCATAGAACTGCAAGACTGTCGATCCGTCCGTTCGAGCCGCAAGATCCCGCAACTGAACAGCATTCGCTTCCACCTTTCGGATCAACGGATAAAGCTCACTGACGGGATTATACCTCTCGATCGTCTCCATCCTTTTTATAATCAGGGATAGCTTGTCGCCCACGAAGCTGAAGTCAGTCGACGTCTGCCGCATGAGATCTAAGTAAGTTTCGTTCATGTCTACCTCCTATAATTCTGAGATGAGAGTACTATTATGCCTGTCGATTCACACCTGTGCGAAGGCTGACTCGGCTGACTTCACATTCTGGATCAAAATGGAAAATTTCTGACCAAACCACATACACCCGGCCATTTTTGCCCTGTCGGCAACATAACAGTTTTCGCACTCTCATCTCTTGGTCAGGGAAAAGGGACGGAATGTATATAAAAAACCGTCGATTTTTCCAATCGAAATCTGATATACTTTTTTACTGCCTTTTAGGTGAAAAACAGCCTGTGAACAACTCCGGTTTTGATGACAACCGGGGGAAATGCGGCTTGCAAAGAGATCCTCTCACTATGAATGTCCAATAATGAAGGGTGAGACAGCCCGATTTGAGCGAATAAAGGCGTAGACCCTTGTATTCCAAGGCTCTGCTTTACTTGACCATGTGGACGAATAAAGGGGTCTGAGCTTCGAACCTCTGTTTATTCGCTCATCATAGACGAGTAAGCTGAACCCTTGAGTTGCAAGGCTTTTCCCGCTTATTCGCTCATTTCCCTCAATCAAACGGCGACGCAAGATAAATGCGCCAGACCTTTGTGTCCCCGAAACCGCCATTTTCCACCTTGACCATTCCGGTGGCTGTAAGTTCGTTCTTTGCTCGGCGAAGCGTGCTGGCTGAATACCCGGCTTCGGCAGCCGCCTTGTCCAGGTCGCAGATATTCATTTGCCCACAGTCCGACAGTTTGTTGACGATCCAATCCTTGCATTCCTCGCGTTTTGGCTTCGATGTGTTCGCAGCATAATCCGCCATGAATTCCCGATCCCGCTTATAACTGGTTCCGGTGACCTGAATCCGTCCGGAATCGCCGATCCGAAACAGTCGGGTCTCCTGAAGACTGAAGTAGTTGTTCTTCTCGTTTGAAAGGTATCGGATGCCCTGATCTTCTGTGTAACCCGCCATCCAGACGGAGCGGGAGATATCCCAAAGATCGGCACTGTCAGCGATCCGATCACGCCCGGATGCTCCTTTGCGCTTGTTTGTATGACAGATCACGAGGAAAGCTGTACCGACTTCTTCGCCCAGTGGAATCAGCCGAGCCATGCAATCCCGCATGGCGTTTCGGCTGCCCATGTTGATATCCGGCGGAATGAAACCCTGAACCGGATCGAACACGCAGACCTTCGGGCGAAAGTGCCTCACGAATTGCTCCATCTTCTGAGAGCCGAATTTAAAACCCCGAAGAACTCCGTCCTTATCGCCCGCTGCATCCATCGTGATGATGTTCGCTTCATTGGCTCCGGCTTCGCGAAGTTTTCGTTTCAGCTTTTTGGCAACACTGTCTTCGGTGGTGCAAAAGGCAACCGGCATCGGACTTCGTTCCATATCCGGAGGATCAAGCATGCATGGCCTCCCGCTGCTGAGCGAAGACAGCAGATCAATCCAGATGGAAGTCTTTCCGATCCCTCCGTCGGCTGCCAGCAGCGTGATCTGCTCCGCCGGCATCCAACCCGGCACGATCCACTCCGCCTCCTGCTCCACAAAGCGGTCAAGCGGCTTGAAGCAGTTCAGGAAAGCGTCTGCCGTCAGTTCTGCATGAACCTGGTCAGCGTAGGCTTCAAAACCCTGCTGCATAGCTCATCGACCCCCTTTCGGTCACAGAAGACCTTTATCTGCGGCTCAATTGCCCCATATACGAGTGACTCCCAGGTGTCCGTCAAGAATGGGGCCCAGCGTAGGGCAAGCGCTTCCTCCTCATAAAGGTTGTCGGGGGCCGCTTTGGCAGCATCATCCGCGATCCGAAGGCATAGTGCCAGCCGCCGAAGCAGCCGATCCTTCCATTCTTCAAACTCATGCTCCGATTGCCGGACAAATTGCCGCCGATCCGCCTCCTTCTTCGCCTGTACCCGTTCCTCGTCCGTCATCGGCGTGGTAAGCGGCAAGCCCAGGGAAAAATCATCATTGAGCTTTCGAACGGCATCCGACGGGGAAAGGCTGAACAGCTTTCCAACGAAATCGATCACGCTGCCGCCCTCACTGCAGCTAAAGCATTTCCAGCTGGCAGGGTGGAGCTTCAGGCTGGGTGTCCGATCCGCATGAAACGGGCAAGAGATAAAGCCTGCCCGGTTCGCTATAAAGCCGTAATACCTCGCCGCCTCCGGTACTGGCACCAGCTCTTTGACGGCTTTATAATATTCCCGGCGTACCGATTGACCTTCCCGGCCTTTTTGTGTAGAATAGCCGTAAGAACGCGAACGCCGCCCCCGCGCCGTTTCCGTTTCTTGTTTGCCGTCCCGGTGCTGCAACGCCGGGACGGCGTTTCTTTCCTCTCCCATGATGCGGCCCTCCTTCATCCGTCCTCGCGGTGGATGCCGGAGACAGCCGCCCTGGATTCTTGCTCCAGCTGCTCCTGCAGCAGGTCCACGTTCACAAGAAACTTCCTTCCGGTTTGGATGCCGGGCAATCTGCCCTGGTGGTACAAAGTGCGCAGATGATACTCCGCCAGCAGGCCGGTTCTTGCTACTTCACGGATGGTTCTGTAGTTTGACATTCCTCTTCCTCCTCCTTTTTCTTAGCTGCCTTACGCTCCCAATATCGCCGGTTTGCTTCGCGCATCTTTTCTCGGTTCTTTGCACGATAAGCCCGGTAATACTCGCGTTTTGCCTCTTTTGCTTCTTCTGTCAGTTTTTCCATGTTGTCCTCCTAACTGAACTTTCTTCTTGACATATACCACTTCAAAGAGTATGATTTCTTGCGGAGAAAATAATAAACGCAAAAATAATGACTGTCAACTACAATTGCGGACGAGATGAAAAACGCAACAGAAGCGAACTACCGGAGGGAGAAGCATGCCAAGAAAGAAAGAATTACCCTATCAGACGGAGGGAGATGTGTTTGCCACACGCCTGCGGGAAGTCATGAAGAAACGCCGAGAGAATCAAACGACACTTGCGGCCAAGATCACGGAACAGTCCTGCGTGATTCAGCGACAGAGCATTTCCCAGTATATGCAGGGTCAAAGCAAGCCCGATACGACACGCCTTGCTGCCATCTGTAAAGCCTTGGATGTTTCCGCTGACTATCTGCTGGGGATGTCTGATACGGAAAGGAAAAGTCCTACTCTTCGTGCTGCAGTTGAGTATACCGGGCTTTCTGAAGCGGCAATTGTGACAATATCTTATGCATCCGGGGGATACGTACGTTTTTGGGAAGAAGAGACCGACCTGCGCCTTGACGAAGATGTCAATGATTTCCTCGGTGATACCGCAGTAGAAGCCTTGGATGAATTGTTAAGGAACGAAGGTGACGGCCTCTTGGATGCGCTTGCGGAAGTCCGGCGTGTTGCCGGGACTATAGAGGATTTATGGGCAGAGTGGAAAGACAGAGAATCGGGTGATTTGCCGCAGTCCCTGTCCCTTTACGAAGCCTGTCAAATAGAGAAAGAACTGCGCTTTTCTCTGTTCAACCTTACAGAGGAAGCAAAGAAGAGTGCAAATGATTTGTACGATTATGATGGGGCTCTTAAAAAGATAAAGGAAATCATAAGAAAACGGCAAGATGACATGGCGAAAGCGGCACCCCGGCAGGTGGAGGAGAATACCCAAATAACCGAAGAAGGGGGCGACGACAATGGCTAACATCCAGGAACGCAGGGATAAGACCGGCAAGCTCATTTCCTACTCCGTACGTGTCCACCGTGGCCGCGGGCCCGACGGAATCCAGCTGAAACCTTGGACGGCAACCTTCGACGTACAGCCCACTTGGTCGGAAAAGAGCGCACGAAAAAAGGCCGAAGCTTTTGCTGCGACCTTTGAGCGGGACTGCAAGGCGGGCCTGGTATCCGATACCCGTCAGACATTTTCTGAATACTGTGATTATGTGATCAACCTCAAGGAAAAGCGCGATATGCTGAAGCACTCCACCGTTGTCCGATATCGTGAGCTGACGTCCCGCATATTTCCTGCCATCGGGCACATTAAGCTCCGCGAGCTGCGCGCCGATCACCTGAACGACCTTTATACCGATTTGAGCAAAAAGGGGGCAAAGTGTACGACGCCGAAGGCAAAGGCTCAAGTCAACCTGGCGGCCATGTTGAAGGCAAAGAAGATCAGCCGCATGGCCATAGCTGAAGCATCTGGCATGGGAGCCTCCACGATCAACGCTGCCGTCCGGGGTGAAACAGTCAGTAAAGCCGCCGCCGTTGCTGTCTGCGATGCGCTGGGCTGCAAGCTTGAAAAGACTTTCCTGGTAATGGAGAAGAATGAGCCACTGTCCGCAAAGACGATCCTAGAGTATCACAGGCTCATCCACACGGTCTTAGAACAGGCGGTGAAGGAAGGTCTTGTGCCCTTCAATGTCGCTTCCAGGGCTACTCTGCCGAAGGCCAGCCGGAAGAATGCCAATTACTTCTCGGAATCCACTGTGATCGCAATCCGCAACGCCTTGGAGGAAGAGCCTATCAGGTGGAAGATGCTGGTCCACCTGTATATGATTACCGGAGCCCGGCGCGGAGAGATCCTCGGCCTTAAGTGGGCCGCCGTAGACTTCGCCCGCAATCGCATCCATATCGAAAACAATGTCCTGTATACTGTGGACCGGGGCATTTATGAGGACACGCCCAAAACCGAAAGCTCCGTGCGCTGGATCACTCTGCCTGCCGAAACGATGGTGCTGCTGAAGAAATGGAAGGCGTATCAGGAAGAGGAGCGGCTTCGCCTCGGTGAGTACTATCAGGATCTGGATTTCGTGTTTGCAAGGGACAACGGCCAGCCAATGCATCCCGATACCGTAACCGACTGGATGAAGAAGTTCTCAAAGCGCCATAATCTCCCGCATATCAACCCGCACGCATTCCGGCATACGATGGCTTCCTTGCTATACTTCAACCGGGTAGACAGTGTTTCGATATCCAAGCGGCTTGGTCACGCGAAGGTCAGCACGACGGAAGATATTTATGCGCACGTCATCGAAGCAGCTGATCAGAGAAATGCGGATATTCTCTCCGATGTCTTCCTGAAAAGAGCGTGATTCTCAGGAGAGTAGTTTTATTGTTGAATTCTTAACTGCAGGGCAATGAGAAATACAGCGAATGAACAATATCTGAACTCGGATTGACGAAATGTTTTGTATTGGAATGGTTATAACTGAAATCACAGGCGGCAAGCACAAATCCCAGTGCCTGCCGCCTGTAATCTCTTTCTGCACGCTTTCTTCCGTTCCTTGTTCGCTTGTTCGCTTGTTTTTTATAATAAGTTGTGAAACTGAATTATTATTGACATATAACGTGCGGTTCTGTATAATAGCCCAAACAATCAAAAATAACGAACCATCACAACGGTATGTGCCTCGAAAGGGGCACATTTAAGACGGAATGGGGTGCAAGTCCCCGCGCACAGGGCACTGTGAAGCTCCTATGGGAGATCAGTCAGATACGCGCCGTTGTGATCAGTCTGCACGCGCCTGAAACCGACGTGCGGGCGAGGGGAAAATGGGGGTGAGTTACACCTCCTGTGTTCACCTATGCCTGCACTCTGGCCGCGCTGCAACAGCGCGGCCATTTTTATCGCATTTACCTGCAAAGAAGGCCCCAAAAAGGCGCCTTCCAAAAACCGGTAATTATGGGATTTCATTATTTAGGAAATGGCTTTTGCGATTTTGCATATTAAGGAAATAAATCTGCTCAAAACGCATATCTGGAAAATTTACAAAAATCATGCAAAAATCTATAATCATGAAAAAGGTGGGAGCCTATGAGAGCGAACAACTACAAAGATAAAGTTGCCACTCTGTTAGAGGTCAAAAAATACATCGACGAGTGCCTGGACGACCTGGCAAACGAGGAACCTGTTTCCATCAACGGCAAGGATATCGCGGCACACTTCGGCCACCCCTACATGACGTTTCGGCAGTTCGTTCAGGAGGTCGGCGGATTCACCCTCCACAATTACATCCGCCTCCGAAAGGTGCAGAAAGCGGCTGAGCTGATGAGAAAAGGAGCGGCTACGACGAAGGCCGCACAGCTTGTTGGTTATGAGACCTTGGCCGGTTTCAACAAGGCTTTTCTGGACATTTACGGCGTGACTTCCTCGGTATACGCCGACAGTCGCGGCAGATGCCGCATGACAGAGCCGGAATTAGAGGATGTGCAGGAGTTCTTCATCGTCGGTTACTTGCTCACCGCCGGTGATCGCCCCAAAGAGGAAGAACGGGGCGGTTGGTGGATCGGCAAGACCTTCCCTAGTGTCAGCGCTGAGGAATGGATGAAGATCGGCGGCGGTGATGAATCCACGGCAATTTGGGTCGAGTGGGAGGACAGGTGGTTCTACATCCTCGGCCCACCCGTCCAAAGGGTGCACCATGTGCCGAAATACATGCGGAGCCATCGGGTCCCCGGCGGACAGTTCGCGGTGTTCCGGGCGCCGCCCTCAAAGAACAACACCGAGCTCTGCGACAACATGCGGGCGCTTTGGTGGTATGCCTTCCATCAATGGCTGCCGGAATCGGAATTTGACCCCGACGAGAGCCGAATACCCTTTGAATTCTATCTCAACGACGATAATCGTCTGTATGTCCCGGTAAAAAGGCGCGGTCCCCCCAACGAAGGCCTGGAGGACGCGCCGGAAGAAAACTGAATACGTACTGCTGCAGTGTAGCCGCGTAACTGTAAAGGCCCGTTCGGGGTCAGGCCGCGGTGAAAGAGGAATGGGGAAACCCCAAAGGGGCCAGCCCCGCACGACCGGTGCTGTATGCGAGAGGACCATCCGAAACGGGAAACCGTGTGGTGAAAGCCAGCCATTGTGCGCTTCGGCGCATGAGAAGGTAGGGTGCGGACGTGGGACTTCTGTCCCGGATCGCGAGTCAGAAGAATTGCTCTGCAAGGACCAGGGGGAAGATATCTTCATCCCTTCGTCTGGCAGTTTCGGGAACAGAGGGCGTTTTCTCCGCTGTGCCGGGTGACGGTATCCGCTGTTCCAAATGGGACGGCGGCTTTTTGCTGCCTGGCGGCCGGCGTATCCCCGGCGGCCATCCCGCCTTAAAGAAAGGGATGGTTTGCCATGAGCAAGGGAAAGCGCCCGAACCTGAATCACGCGAGGACAATGGATATCGACGCCTGGCGGAGCCGCCAGATTACCAAGCGGCTCAAGGCGCGGCTGACCGCGCAGACGCAGGAATTCATGGACCGGCACGGCGGCGACACGGACGAGCAGCTCCGGGAATATGTCCGCCGCAGAGCGGAAGCCCTGCGGCGGATGCCCCACCCGCTGGAGATGCCCGGCGGAATATACCTGAGCAAACGCATCGGCGATTGGAACAAGCTGGCGCTTGACCTTGGCCTTGCTCCGGTGGGCCAGGAACGCGGCAGGAGGGCATACAAGCTCCTCCGGGAGCGGGAAGCGGAGCTGTTCGCCCAGGAGCGCAAAGCCGAAAAGGAGGCAAAGCGGCAGAAGCGGCTTCAGCGGCTGAGGGACAGCAAGGCAACGAAGGTATAGCGCCAAAGACAGGGGGACGGCTCCTGCCGTCCCCCCAACGAGAGTCAAAACCGCCCCTCTGTCTTCAAACCGAATCAATTTTGCTTAGGGCATAACGAATCAGGTCGTCGCTGATATGACGATCCGCCTCTTTCAGCTTTTCAATAGCAAGTCTGGCTTCTTCGGCGGACAGCAGCTTTTCCTCATGAGCAAAGAGCAGGATTCCGATTGTTCCCATAATGTAAATGCCCATAGTTTTTGCAACAGCACGTCCTTTGGCTTCATCCATAAGAAGCACATCGGCCTTCATGTCATCGGCGAATACGATAGCTTCGCTTTCACCTAAGTCAAGTCCGCTGACACGGCGAAGCAGCTCCACAGATTTTTGCTCCTTGACCGTTACGACCCGAATAAAAGGACTGTTTTTGATTTGACTTGCTTCTTCTGTGAAAGTGGGATTTGCGGTCAGTTCCGAGTACACGGATTGTGGGATCAGAACCTCTTGAAACAGCGGTGACAAGAGTCTCAGACAATCCGCTTTCATCAAGGAGATCAGCGGTGTCGTATCGGATACAACGATCATACGGCTCTCAACTCCCGCAGCCGGGAAAAGCCGGCGATTTCCTCGTCAAGCTCCTCTTTGCTCTGACACAGATAGGGAATGCCCATCCGATCATAAATCTCGATCAGTTCTGATTTGCTGATGCCGAGCAGTTCAGCCGCTCGCCCGTGGGAGATCACCAGCTGCCGAATCATGGGATAGAGCAGCATTGCCCGTTGTTCCATGGTCAGCCCCTTATCCTCCCAATCGACATACGGGGCCATCCCGCGAGGGATAGACACAGAAACAGTAATCATATCCATAAGAGCACCTCCTTATCCTGTTCTGTCTATATGTAGTATACCCGAATACCGAGGATTTCGCAACTCTATTTCCTCTGATGCTGTGCATCAGTCATTGATTTCACCGGCGTTATGCCGCCCAAATACTTCTCTCCCAGAGCTTCGTCCTGGGCGGCGGCCGCCCCCTCACGGACCGGAGCTGTAAAGAATCCCCGCCGAAAACGGCGGGGATGGGAGAAACTGACCGGACTCTACTCATGCTCGGTGATCAGAGTGTCGAGATACGCGCGGACTGCATCAAGAAACCCCTTTGCACCGTCGATCTGCGTGGAAACCTCATCACGGGAAATGATGTAAAAATCGTTGTAATCGCTTCCGTTCCGATATTCGGACAGCATCTGGATCAGCTTGGAATACTCTTTTTCAAATACCCCTGTTTTGACATACCGGCTGCGGAATTCTGCAATGATCGCGGAATGATGCTTCCTATCGATCTCGTCAAGAGCAAGCACGGAACGCATGGCGTGAAAGACGGCATAATAGGCCCTGTTTACCGCCCCTTTTAAATCATCGGCGGCGAAGAGCGCATTGGCGGCTCGAAGACATTCCGATGCATGTTCATAGCGAACTTGTGCGAGGGCTCGTTTATCTTCATCCGGCAGCATAACGGATACCCTCCCTCAGCACATTGCGATAATAAGGCAGAGAAGCCGAATAGCGGCGGAATTGGTCAAGCGGCTCGATCAGAACGGAGATCATCACGTCATGCTCCAGTCCGAGGTCGCTGCAGACGCTGGCGGCAGCTTCCCGATATGGTCTCAATTCCTCCGGCGAAATATCGACTGTGAGGAGGATATCAATGTCCGACCATTCGTGATTGTCACCCCTGGCGTAAGAGCCATAGAGAAAAGCGTCGTGGATCTTGTGCTCGAAAGCCTGGTTACATGCTTCGCAAACTTCATTCAGAATGGCGATAGCCTCGTTCTTTCCACACATGGCGCACACCTCCTTTCCATGCATAGTTTATCATACATGACCGCGATATACAAGTATCCCTGCTGACACAACAATCATTGATTTCACCGGCGTTATGCCGTTGGAATACTTCTCTCCCGTGAGCTTCGTCCTGGGCGGCGGCCGCCCCCAGGACGGGGAGGGAAGGTCAGCTCCGACTCCTGTTCATTCCATTCCGGGCGGCCTGGACCACCGCCCGGAGCGGAACGGGAGCGGAGAGGCGGACCCCAAAACACGATTATTTGCGGGTTTGGCCCGTTCTGATATGGCGAATCGACGCCGAAAACTGAATAGCAGCACCGAGAGATGATATTGCCCCGGAGAAGTGCGCCATAATCAGGCTCCGGCAAAATCGAATGATTTTGCCGGAAGAGGAGATGCAACGGAGTGAATGAGCTTTCGCGCTTGCGCGGAAGCGAACGATACGGAGTTTGCATCGACGAAGCGCACCAAGGGGCGGATAACGCGGTCTTCGTCGCGGCGGGCGGGAGCGTTGGAACGGGTATCGGGCGCTGTGTTGTATGTCGGGAATGGAATTCGGAAACCATTCTCCAAAAATCCTGCCCTGATCGGAGCGCCTTTGCCGGACGCTGCGATCAGGGCAGGCGGGCAATTGCTTCAGAGGTAAATAATCCACAAGACGATTGGGCTTTCCGAACAGCCCTCCGTAATCAAGAAAGGAACAATCACGATGAAGAAAAGAACGCTGACTCTGATCCTTGTGTTGGTGCTTGCCCTTTCCCTGTCGGTGACGGCGTTAGCGCATAATCTGCCCAACCATCCGACGATCTCTGGCGGGACTGGCGCGGCGACGATCACGATCACCGCAAATGGTGTTCAGCAGTACTCCGGGAACATTTCCGGTGTTACGCTGTACGATGGAATTATCGGCTTGAGCAATGCGAATCCTGATTGGGATGATGCACCGGATTGGTATGATTCCAGCATTATTCATAAGGCGCTGACCTCTCTGTATGGCTATAGCACGTCTGCTGGCACGTTTGATGACTTGGGTCAGGTCATAGTTGGTCAGGATGGAATCCCCTATACCATCTATCTTGATGAAAACAATGTTTCCTATCAGGTTAAATCAAACGCACAAGTGCTCCCCGGTTATTATCTGCTGGGTTCCGGAAATGGAGTATATCATTATCTGTACATTGGGAAGGATTGGACGTATTCCGATAGTGTTAGCGGTACGATTTATGATTATATGTGCGACTATGTTCTGAATGGTCAGAGCATCACGCTAACGTACACGCTTCAAACTACAGATTGGACTACTACGACTCCCCTTCCCTAATTGCTTTCACTGCGATTTTTTAGATAGACCGATGAGGTAACGCCCGCCTTCCCGCTATTCTCTAATCCTTTTGAACATATTAGTTCTCATGAGGATTTAATCGGTGGTGAACATACGTGTCTTTCAAAAAGGCAATATCAAATAGCATAAGTGTTTTGCTGGTTTTGGTTGTTCTAATTACCAATTCTCTTTTTCTCTGCACTTCGGCTTATGCGGAAGAAGAAACTACTAGTAGCCTCTATGTTGGTGGAATACAATATTTGCTGACAACCGGAAATGTCCCTCTTGATGATTTTACTTTTGATTCAAATATTCATGAATACTCCCTTGTTTCTGAAAGCGTTTTTGACGCGCTTAGACTAATCGCAGCGGACGAAACTCCAGTGAATACATTCTCCCGGATTCTGGTCGAAGACGAGAAGACAGGAACAAAAATAAGCGAAACATTTCTCGCCCACAGAACAAGCTGGAGCACGCAGTTGACACAAGAAAAGCAACTCAAAGACCTTGGGATTACGCCGGAAATGAGCGTGAAAATCACTTGGGATATTGGCGTTATAACTGGTTATTGGGCGACGTCGATAAGTGATTTTTCCGATTATAGCACTTATGTTCTTCATGTCAGTTGTTGCCCTTCTATTACATGGCTAAATGTATTCGATAATAACGGGAAAGCGCTTACTCTCACACCAACGAGCAACAATAATTCAGGAATTGTCCCCTTTATAAGAGAGTATACAACGGCTACAACGACTTCAGTTATAAGGATTACTGCACATGGCGGCAACATTAGTCAGGCGGGTTATAACAATTATCCGGAGGTCTGGTTAAACAGCCAATACACCGGAAACCCTATTAAGGTCCTGAATGAATACGAGGTCGATGTATCAGTATACCTCGTTGAAGATGATACCGTAGCACGCATCCCTTTACAAGCTAAGTATGGAGAAGCGGTCACGGAATATGTGCTTTATGTCGGCTTGGCTGGAGTGCCCACGGTGACGTTAACGCCAAACAGCATTACCGCCGCAAAGGGAGAAGCGGTCTCTCTTACTGCCAATGTATCCTTTGCGCAGGAGGACGCCGCCGGCAGTATTTCCTATCAGTGGATGCGCAACGGTGCAGAGATCGAAGGCGCGAACAATGCTACCTATACCGTGCCGACAGACAGAGCCTGGACGCAGAAATACAGCTGCCGCGTGACCAATACACTGAACGGAAAAGCGTATACCGTGACGAGCAACGAAGTAGTGGTTACAACAGAACTCTCCTTCCTGAATCCGCCTGTGATCCGTCTGGACCTGAGCGGAACAGATGGAGTAGACAGTGCTGATTTCCGGACGGATTACACGGCGGGAGAAAAGCTGAATGCGCTCTTTGTGCAGTTGGACTACCCGGAGGACGGAGCGCTTCATGAATTCCAGTTGTATTACAACACGGAAAGGAGCATATCCGGCGCGATCCCGTTTGGCGCAAAAGTAACGACGACAAAATCAGGACGCATTAATACATACGATTCTTATCAGAATTGGCGCATCAACCCGGACGGGCTTTCTGCCGGGGATTACTATATTTTCGCGCAGATCAGCGCTATACCGCGTTATGACGATGATTTGAAGCCGGCGTCCACCTATAGCCGCTATATTCAAGTCCATATTTCCGAACCTGACCTTCCCTTCAGCGGAAAAGGAACAGCGGAAGAACCCTATTTGCTGAACGATACCGCCGACATGGAAGCTCTGCGGGATATCGTCAACGCGGGCGACCGGGTGGGCGGGCTCCACTTCCGCATGACGGCGGACATTGCCCTTCCTTCCGACTGGACGCCCATCGGGTATAAGGCGAATGACAGTAGCCTGGCGGAACCCTTCAGCGGGATCCTTGACGGCGACGGACATACTCTGACTGTGGCGACGGGCGGTAAGCCGCTTTTCTCCCGCGTCAGCGATGCCGAGATCAAAAATCTGGATATCTACGGGGAAATGATCGATGGCTGCGGCCTGATCGACCAATCCTTCCTGGACTACGGGCCGGACGGAAATTACAACACCGGCGTACCGGAATCCGTCAAGCTGGACCATATCCGGCTGCTCAGTGGTTCCTCCACCCGCCGCGCCGGGTTGATGGAGGGCAGCGGCTCCGGTGCGAACACCATCACCATCCTCAACTGCGTGGTGGAGGAGGGCGTGACCGTCGGCTATACGAAGGACCAGAGCGGGATCGGCTCCTTTGTGGGCGGCTCCTTCAACGGCAGGATGTATAACTGCTACAGCTATGCCGACGTTTACGGTGCGTCAAGCATCGGCGGTCTCGCCGGTCATAAGGGCCAGGCGATGGGCGCCTGTGATTTCTATAACTGTGCTTTCCTGGGCACCGTGACCGCTACCGGAACCTCCGTGGGCGGCCTGATCGGAGAAGGCTATGTTTCCGAAAGCGCCCCCAATACCCAGGTCGTCAGCTTTGACAACTGCTATGTGGCCGCAGACATCACCGGCGCGGATAAGGTGGGCGGTTTGATCGGCGCGGAGAGCGGTATCGTCTATGCGATCAACAATCACAGGCTTACCAACAGCTTCTTCTACGGCACGCTGACCGCTACGAACAGCGGCGCTGCCTACGTCGGCGGCATCGTGGGCTATTACAACGGCCTGAACGCCATCGGTTCCAAGGGCAACAATTATTATTATGAAAAGTCCGGGTCGGCAACCGGCGGTTTCGGCGGCTACGGCGGATATAACCTCAGCACCGCGGAGGGCGGAGATAAGTATGATTTTGCGGATGCGGCAGCTTTCGATGCCTTCCTTTCGGATTTCGGAAAGGTAAAAACGCAGGAAGAATTCGCCAATGGCACCGTGCTTAAGGCCATGAAGGATGGCGGCGCGGACAGCAACGCCTGGCAGCAGGGCGCACTGTATCCGGAATTCACCGGTGCGAGCACAATCACAAAGGTCGAACTGGTCGGAACCCTTCCGGAGTCCTGTTATATTGGCGACGAGCTTGATCTGAGTGGGATTACGCTGATCGCAACATACAGCGACGGAAAGGTCGAGAGCGGTATTGTGGTCAAAGACAATGACAAAGTCACCGTTTCCGGCTTTGACAGCAGCGTACAGGGCGAATGCACCGTCGTCGTTGCCTTTGGGTCAGCTTCCGCCAGCTTCAAAGTGACGATCCTGAAAAAGGACGCGGAGGGCATCACCGTCTATTTCACGCTGCTGGGCGACGACCTCCACAACAGCAATGAGGACGGCAACGTGCACACCCTGGCGGCGGGCAACCTCCAGACCTGGATCACCCGGACGGCGTATACCCTGGACGGCAACGCCACGGTTCTGGACCTGATCCGGGAGGCGCTGGGGCAGAACAACATCACGGTCACCGTCAAAGAAAAAACCGCTTTGGGTACCGCCTATATTCCCAGCATTACCCGGAATGGGGTGACGATTGGCGAATTCGACAACGGGCCCAATTCCGGCTGGATGTATACCATCAACGGCAAAGGTTCCAATAATGGCGTAGCGCAGCAGTTCCTGTCCGACGGGGACGAGATCGTATTCCACTATTCCGACGACTATACCAAGGAAGACTATTCCATGGGCTGGACCGGCACGATCGACAACCAGAGTGGATCTGCCGCCAAGGTGACCGTCGCGGACGCGAAAACCGGCACTGTCACGGTGGACTGCGCCCTGGCCTGCGCGGTGATCGGACAGAAGGCGGACGGGAGCTATGTGCTTCTGCCTGCCTCGGTCAGCGGAAACACCGTGTCCTTCGACGCCTCTGCCTATACCAAGGTGATCGTCCGCATCAAGGGCGACATCACCGGCGACGGCAAGGTGGATTCCTCCGACACCCTGCTGATGAAGCAGCTGGTCGCCGGGATCAAGGAGCCTGAGGCCATTACCGCGCTGCTCCTGGACCTCACCGGCGACGGCAAGATCAATTCCTCCGACACCCTGAAAATGAAGCGCGTCGCTGCCGGGCTGGATTCCCTGGCCTGGTAAGAGACGAGGACAGAGGGACGGTTACTCATGTCCGAAAGGACATAGGAACCGTCACTCCTGTCCGACCTGGAAGCGGGAAGACAGAGGGGAAAAGAGGCAAAAAGAACAGCGGGAACAGTTTTTATATCCCTGGGGGACATGAATAACCGTCCCCCTGTCCCGAATAACCATCTCCCTGTCCCCATGGAAAAGAGGAGGAAAAGATGAAAAGCAAATTCAAACGGGCGCTTGCCCTTTGCCTGGCGCTGGTGATGATCCTCTCACTGATGATCGTATCCACCGGCGCGGCGGCGGCAAACCCATTCAGCCTGGAGATCAGCGACAACGGCGACGGGACTCTGACCGTCTCCCTGGTCTGCCAGGAGGCCGTCGCCGCCTTCGGTGCGGCGGATGGCGTCATGAGCTATAACAGCAAGTATTTTGCCTTGCAGTCGATCCGGGCCGGAGCCCTCCAGGACCTAACCGCCAATGTGGAGAAAGGGCGCTTTGCAGCTTCCGCCGAAGATTATACCAAGGGCGACAGCATTGCGGCGGGCGCGGTCTGGCTCAGCTATGTTTTCAAGATGGCCGACAGCGTTCCGGACGGCAAGTATGACTTCAACCTGACGTTTACCAACGGCGTGGATGTGAACTTCCAGAGCTATTCATGGAGCGACGCTTCCGTTTCCGCCGGCTGGCGCGTCGGCGCGGGCAACTTCCTTCTGGAAGTGGAGGCCGAGGGAACGGATACGCTGGTAGCAAGCCTGATCGGGCTCAAGGCTGTGTCCGCCTTCGGCGCGGCGGATGCGGTCATCGACTGGAACGATCACAGTCATATCACCCTGCAAAGCATCGAGGGCGTTGCCCTCAAGGATCTGACCGCCAATGTGGAAAAGGGGCGCTTTGCCGCTTCCGCCGAGAACTACGCCAAGGGCGACGACCTGGCGGCAAACGCGGTCTGGGCAAAATATATCTTTAAAGTGGACCCTGCCACGCCATCCGGGACCTATACCTTTACGGTCAGCTTTACTAACGGCGTGGACGTGAGCTTCCAGAACTGCGTCTGGAGCGCCGACAAGGTCGTGGGGAGCTATACGCTGGAGGCGTCCCCCGCGGTGAACGAGGCGGCGGTGGCCGCCGCGAAGAAGGCCATCGAGGAAGACGACTGGACCGTGGAGCAGGCGGCAGCCAACGATGAAAAGAGCGTGAAAGCCTGGGTGGAGGCGCAGCTTGCCGAGCTGGGCCTGGGCACCGTGCAGGCCGTCGTGACCATGACGGGCGTCACGCCCGCCGCGGCCGGGTCCGAAGCAGATGAGGCCGGGAAAGCGGGCAGCTTCCGCTTCACCGTGGCGCTGACGCTGAACGAGGCTGCGGACACCGCGACGGTGGACAAGGGCGTGATCACCCCCACGGCGTATGTGCCCGCGCTCACCTGGCAGAAGGCCCTGGCGGATACGCTGGACTTCATCCAGACGGTGGACCCCGCCCCGGAATTCGGGAACAGCGATTGGTTCATGCTTTCCCTGGCTCGCAGCGGGACCAAGCTGACGAAGGATTATGTGGCTCAGTATACCGATTCCGCCGCAAAATCCGTGGCGGAGTTGACCGCTGCGATCGGCGGCGAAAAGCTGGACAAGAACAAATCCACGGAGAATGCACGCCTGATTCTGGCCCTCTCCGCCCTGGGCGTCGATCCCAGGGATGTGGACGGGCATGACCTGACGGCGGCTCTCAGCGACCTGACCTTTGTGCAGAGGCAGGGCTTCAACGGACCTGTCTGGGCCCTGATCGCCCTGGACGCGAATGATTATGAGATCCCGGCCCTGACGGGCGGCGGGACGCAGACCACCAGGGAAGGGCTGGTCAGCCTGATCCTGGACAAGCAGCTGGCGGACGGCGGCTGGGCCCTTTCCGGCTCGTCTGCGGATGCGGATATGACCGCCATGGTGCTGACGGCGCTGGCCCCCTATGTCGGGAGCGACGCCAAGGTGAAGGCAGCGGCGGATAAGGCCGTTGCGCTGCTGGCGTCCATGCAGCGCGCGGACGGGCACTACGGCAACTATTACGGCGAAGTATGCTCCGAAACCACTGCCCAGGTCATCGTAGCCCTCTCCGCCCTGGGTATCGACGCCGGCGAGGATGAACGCTTCATCAAAAACGGCGTCAGCGCGGTGGACGCGCTCCTCGACTTCTTCGTGGAGGGCGGCGGCTTCCAGCATATGCTCGGCGTCGGGCTGGACGGCGTGGCGACGGAGCAGGGAACCTATGCTCTGGTGGCCTACAGCCGCTTTAAGGATGGAAAGACCCGCCTGTTCGACATGAGCGACGTCTTCGGCAGCGAGACCCCGCCGGAGGAGGACGAAACGCTGGTGACCGTCATATTCCACCTGAATGGCGGCACGGCGGCGGGCGTCACCGACGGCGCGGAAAAGACCTATACCAAGTCGGAAGACGGAGCCAGGCTGCCTGCGGCCTCCAAGAGCGGCAGCACTTTCCAGGGATGGTTCGATGCTGAAAGCGGCGGCAAACAGTATGAAAAGGTGTCCGCTGACTTGCCGAAGGACCTTTACGCCCAGTGGAAGGAGAATAGCTCTGGCGGTGGTTCCGGCGGTGGCGGAGGCTCCGGCGGCGGAAGCAGCGGAGACAAGATCAAGGTAACATTCCGTCTCATCGGCGCGGAGTTGGCGAAAAAGGACGTGGATCTGGGCGCGGAAGAGTACATGCCCGACTACGTGACCTGGATCCCCACCGCCATGTATGAGATGGACAGGGATTCAACTGTCTATGACCTCTTTACTATGGCGCTGGACAATGCGGGCCTGCGCTATACGATCACGAACAGAAACAATTATGTGGAAACCATCTACGCGCCGAAGGGATATGCGCTGAGTGAGTTCACCAACGGAGCCCGCAGCGGCTGGATGTACTCGGTCAACGGCGTCCATGTGAGCCTTGGCCTGAGTCAGCAGAAGCTCTCCGACGGCGACAAGATCATCTGGCACTACGTCAACGATTTCAGCTATGAAGTCGCGGACTGGGTCGATGATGGGAAATGGCAGTCCCTGGGCGACGGACGGTACTACAACCGTTGGTTTAAGGCCCCGGACCGTGCAGGCGGTTACGGCGGCGGCCTGGGTGAAGGCGCGCAGGCCGGCGGTGGCGGTGGCGATTCCGGCAGCAGCGAGATCCTCCCCAGCTATGACGGCGATACCGTCGTGATAACGGCGGACGTAGACCATAGCGAAGGCGGCATGGCCTATGCAGCCGACGCAACGCTGACGAAGGAACTTGCCGAGGAAGGCCTGGAAAAGGCTGAGGACAAGAGCAAACTGAAGGTTTGGGTCGAGATCGAGGATTCCAACCGGCTTGTTCTTCGCGCAGAACCGGGTGCGATGAAGGTGATCGCCGATGCGAAGGCCGGTCTTCGTGTGAGCTGCAGCAAGGGCGTGATCGAGATGGATGCCGACGCCGTGGCGAAGCTGGCAGAGACCGGGCGAGAGGTGCGCATGGTCGTCTCTTACAACGATTGGTACGAAAAGACGACTGTGAGCGTCAGTCCGTATCCGCCGACGGAGGAAGATCCCGGCATCAGGATGAAGATCGAATTGCCCGTTTCGAAGGAAGGACAGGCTCTGTCCATCGTCAACGGGGACGGCACGACGACGCCCATCAAGAAGTCTGCGATCATCGGAGATCGGGTCTATGCCGAGGTCCCCAGCGGGGTCACGGTCACCATCACGGAAAGCGACCATTATTGGGATGACGTCAAGGAAAAGGACTGGTTTGCCGGCGCAGTGAGCTTCGTGGTCAGCCATGAGCTGATGAACGGCGTGGGCCGATTTGAGTTTGCACCCAACGATCCCATGACGCGTGCCATGCTGGTGACGGTGCTGTACCGTCTTGAGGATGAGCCGGAGATCACCGGCGGCCTGGCGAGCTTCTCCGACGTGGACGTCAAGAGTTGGTATGCCGAGGCGGTGGCCTGGGCATCCGAAAGCGGTCTGGTCAACGGCACGGAGAATGGCTTCGAGCCCAATGCGAACATCACCCGCGAGCAGATCGCCACGATCCTGTACCGCTACGCAAAGTACATCGGCCTGGTTGCCCAGGATTCCGCCGCCTCCGCCGACATGAGCGTTTTCAACGACGGGGACAAGGTTTCCTCCTGGGCGCAGGAGGCGATGGCCTGGGCAGTGGAAGTCGGCCTGTTCAAGGGCGACGACACCGGCAGCCTGAACCCGCAGGGTAATGCCACGCGGGCCGAGGTTGCCACGCTTCTGGAGCGGCTTATCAAGCTCATCGTTACGAGCTGAGGAATTGAAAACAGAGGGGGGCGCCATGTCCGAAAGGGCATGGGGACCGCCCCCCCACGGACGGAAATATGCCCTTGGGGCGCGGTTTTTTATCGCGTCCCAAGTAGGCATTATATGGAGGTTCGGAGAATATGAGAAAAATCCTGTCTTTGGCCCTTGTCCTGGCCTGCCTGGTGACGCTGGCGGTCCCCGCTGCCGCCGCAAAGGAGCCGGACTTGCAGGCGCTGGTAGATGGCAGCGCAAGATTTATGCTGTCTGCCGTGCCGAAGCCGGATTATGCAGATGTGGGAGGCGCTTGGGCGGTCCTTGGACTTGCCCGCAGCGGTTATCCCGTGCCGGATGAGTACTTTGAAGGCTATTACGGCAAGCTGGTGACCTACGTCAAAGAGTGCGAAGGCGTCCTGCATGAACGGAAATATACGGATTATTCACGCGCCGTGATCGTTCTTTCCGCGCTGGGGATCGACGCGCGTGACGTGGGCGGGTATGACCTGCTGAAGCCCCTTGGGGATTACGATAAGACGATTTGGCAGGGCCTGAACGGCCCCATTTGGGCGCTCATTGCCCTGGACAGTGCGAATTATCCTGTGCCGCGGAACGAGGAAGCAGAGACCCAGGCTACGCGGCAGATGTATATAGATTGCATTTTAGACGCTGAACTGGACGAAGGCGGCTGGACCCTCTCCCGCCGCAGCGCCGCCGACCCCGCCGACCCGGATATTACCGGGATGGCCTTGCAGGCCCTGGCCAAATACCAGGATCAGCCCGCCGTGGCCGCCGCCATCGAGCGGGCGTTGACCTGCATGAGTGAGAAGCAGGATGCAAGCGGCGGTTATGCAAATACTTGGGGTGACGCCAACAGCGAAAGCACGGTGCAGGTGCTGGTTGGCCTTTGCGAGCTGGGGATCGGCTGGAAGGACGAGCGGTTTATCAAGAATGGACATACGCTTTTGGACAATCTGCTGACCTATCGGAAGTCCGACGGCGGTTTCACCCACATTGCCGACGGCTCTGACGGGGATAACCAGATGTCCGCCGAGCAGGGCTTTTATGCCCTCGTTTCCTGCCTGCGATTCGAGAAGGGGATAAACAGCCTTTACCGCATGACGGACGCCATCACCATCGGGGATGCCATCGTGGAGGAAGCGCGGGAACCGGGCACCGGCCTGGCAGGGAAAAACCAGGACGTGCAGCCCAAGGCAGTGACGAAGCCGGGGATTACCTTCGGGGATATTGCCGGCAGCCCGAACAAGGCGGCGATCAACGCCCTGGCCGCCCGTGAGATCATCAACGGCATGGGAGACGACAGCTTTGCGCCGGACGCCACCATGACCCGTGCGCAGTACGCTACGATCATTGTAAAAGCCCTGGGCCTGACGCCCAAGGCGAATGGGAAATTCACCGATGTGGCGGCAGACAAATGGTATGCGCCGTATATCGGCACCGCAAATGCTTACGGCATCGTCAACGGCGTATCGGATACAGAGTTCAACCCGGAGGGGACCATAACCCGCCAGGAAGCGGCACTCATGACCGTCCGGGCTGCCAAGCTCTGCGGCCTGGAAACGGAGATCAGCGAGGCGGAGCAGGGGGACGTCCTCTGCGATTACATGGACTACCGCAGCATTGCCTCCTGGGCCAAAGAAGCGATGGCTTTTTGCTATAAATATGAGCTGCTGGACACCGCCGCTATGGA
>JAEEGF012083913.1_pt1 | contig 25051 bp, 21 predicted proteins | sample 9134171 | NCBI WGS metagenome assembly JAEEGF01 (sample SAMN16246542, study PRJNA631951) | gut metagenome | biome: gut microbiome; feature: rumen; material: AP-attached | host: Bos | place: Iran: Karaj | collected 2018-10 | reverse complement strand
AAGCTTGCATGCGCTTGGGATCTTTGGACAAACCAGGCTGAGGGCTACGAGGAGTACAACGGAAACATCTCAACTGCACGTAACGGTATATTCGATTCAAGATCTGTAGATGAGACAATCACAATGATGACTCAGCCTGAGCACGGCACAATTGCTTACCACGGCATGATTCCTAACATGGACGTTGGAGCAGACTTCATCTGGAACATCACACCTGGCTGTGTTGTATCTGAGCAGATTGAAGCTATTGCTGATACATGGAAGTCATACGTTGACGAGGCAAATAAATAATTTCTGCTTAACTCGATAAGTAGAGAATCTGAGGGGCGGCTTTTAACAGGTCGCCCCTTATTATTTCTAGAGGTAAAAAATATGGACAAGGTAAAATTTCATCTTCCCGGATTGCGCTACAACTATCCGCTTAATATGTTTTGGATCAGTCTTATGGAGCAGCATCCTGAATATTTTAGAGAAGGAGTGGAGATAGCATCATTTTTCGGAGCTTTCCCGCTGGCATTGTGGAACGGAGGACGTTTCTTGGGAAATGACCAGTGCGATGCAGCATTTGTTAAAAATGTCGTAAAAAGCATAAATTCCAAGGGAATTCCGATTAGATATACATTCACAAACCCCCTTCTTACAGAGGAAGACTTAGACGATCCCTTCTGTAATTTCTGTATGGAGGTTGCAGACAATGGAATGAATGAAGTTCTTGTCTTTTCAGAGGTTTTAGAGAAATATCTTAGGGAAAAATACCCTTCATATCACTTTAACAGTACAACCTGCAAAGAGATTCGCGATGTTGAATCACTTAATGAAGAAATGAAAAAGGACTACAAGTACGTAGTTCTCGATTACAACCTTAATAATAAATGGGATCTTTTAGAGAAGATCGAGCACAAGGAAAAGCTTGAGGTGCTCATAAATGCCTGCTGCGTACCGGATTGCAAGCGCAGAGGAGATCACTATAGAAATATAGCAATAAATCAGAGAACAACCCTTGAGAACAGAAAGCTTCCCAAGGATAAACAGAAGCCCATTAAGCCCTGGACCTGTGAATACGGTGATAAAAACTGCATTTACACAATTCAAGAATACTCCACATTTGTTTCCCCTGAGATGATCTGGGAGAAATATGTGCCAATGGGTATAAATAATTTCAAGATCGAAGGAAGAACAGGCAACCTGTTTTCACTTATAGAGACCTATAGTTTTTATATGCTTAAGCCTGAAAAGGTGGGAGAAGCAAGATTACTGCTTCTTAGAAACCTTGAAAGCTCAGGAATCATTACTGTAAATAAGCCAAGACCGGGCAGATGGCCGTAATCAGAATGGACGGTAAATGGCAGATTAATTAGCGCAAAAGAGTTTATATAATGGCTCTGGGAAAGAGGAGAGTATGAGTACCGAAGAGAGAAAGGGGCCTGTAGCCCCCAAAGACCCGACAAAGAAAAGACCGTTTTTTTACATAATGCAGGATAAGCAGATCTTTGCAGCTCCGCAGCCTGACGGAAGGGGAATCCAGTTCATATATGAGGATATGGGCAGACTTCAGGATTCCGCAAAGCTTCAGGGCAACGTGACAGATGAAAAGATCCTCCAGATGCTCGGAACAGCAGAGGGCTTCAGAAAGCTCGTTCACAGCATCGGTGTATACGTTACTGAGGAAACAAGAAAAGAGACTGTAACCTTCGTTTTACAGATGTACGGCGATAATCAGGGCGATCCTGCAACTATAGTAAGCAAGAGCTTTGTAGCAGACGGGTCAGAGCAGATAATCGACCTTACAGAGGTTGACTGGTGCGAGAACGACAAGGTTCCCGGACAGATCAGATTTGAATATGACAGATCAGGCATTCAGTCCATGGTTGATGTGTGCCTCTACTTAAATGACGGCTTCGAAGCTCCCGAGCAGATCACAGACAGCGCTGTGGACTTCGAGTCAGACGCATACAAGGAGATGATTCACAGATCTCTTATGCAGAAGGGCAACCTCGAGAGACTTCACAGGGTTACTGAGAAGGCTAAAAACGGTGAGGACGTAACTCTTTCCTTCATCGGAGGTTCAATAACACAGGGTGCAGGAGCCATTCCGATCCATAAGAAGTGCTATGCACGCATTTACGCTGATGCTTTTGAAGAGAAGTATGGCAATGGCGGCAAGGTTAATCTCATTAAGGCCGGCGTAGGTGGAACACCTTCAGAGCTTGGAATGATCCGTTTTGAGAGAGATGTACTTCGCGACGGCAAGGAGAAGCCCGACCTTATCGTTATCGAGTTTGCGGTAAATGACGAGGGTGATGAGACACAGGGCGTATGCTACGAGAGTCTTGTAAGAAAATGTCTTGCACTTCCCTGGAAGCCGGCAGTAGTTCTGCTGTTTGCAGTATTTTCATACGACTGGAACCTTCAGGACAGACTTGGTCCTGTCGGAGTAAAATACGACATCCCTATGGTAAGCGTACTTGATGCAGTAACTCCTCAGTTTGGTCTTATGCCTGGCGAGGGCAGAGTGATATCCAAGAAGCAGTTTTTCTATGATATCTATCATCCCAGCAACTATGGACACATGGTTATGCGCGACTGCCTGATGGAAATGACAGCTGAAGCAGATAAGTGCACAGAGTTCGAGGCTGAGGGAGACCTCCTCGGAAGAGAGCCTGCAATCGGTGCAGATTTCGAGAAGGTATATCTCGTAGACCGCAAGGATATCAGCAGCGCAGAGGTATCAGAGGGCGCTTTTGCAGGAACAGACAAGGTACTTCAGATGGTCGAGATGGACAGCGAGGTTGTGCCTGTAGCTGAGTTCCCCAATAACTGGTACTACGATGGAAGCTCAGACGATCCGGAGCCCTTCCGCATGAAAATCAGCTGCCAGAAGCTGCTCTTTATCAATAAAGACTCAGGAGAGCCTGATTTTGGAACAGCAGAGGTGTTCGTTGATGGCAGAAAGGTACTGGATGTTGATCCTCACGTTAATGGATGGACACACTGCAATCCTTTGATCGCCTTAAACGGCGCAGAGGTTGGACTTCACGAGGTAGAGGTTCGCATGGCTAAGGGCGATGAGAGAAAGAAGTTCACTATTCTGGGATTCGGAGTAGTTTAATAAAAGCGACATAATACACATCAATACATCATGATGTCATGATGTATTGAACAGCACAGGGTAATATACTGGAGAATACAGATGAATAAAACCACATGGAGCCAGCTCTGGCTCGACTATGGAAAAAAGAAGGGTCACGTAAGCTGTGACAAGGAGAGCATTGCAGTTGTTTTAGACGGCTTCTCAGCAGAGAACCGCGTTATAAAGAGCCTTAAGAGCGAGCTTGAAAAGGCTTTTGATGGTCTTTTTGATAAGAAAATCGCATTTGCAGATGATGCAAAGAGTGCTGAAGAGAAGGCTTATAGGATAACCATCGCGAAAAACGATTCTATGGCCGCTGAGAGCTACAAAATCGAAGCGGACAGCAAAACCATCAAGGTAGTAGCTTCCTGCGAAAATGGAGCCTTATATGGCGTTTTCCACGTGATCCGTGAGCTTATGCGCGGAACAGCCATTGATGCTATCAAGGCTGAGTGCAAACCGTCTAATCCTCTTAGAATGATGAACCACTGGGACAACATGGACGGAAGCATCGAGCGTGGATATTCCGGAGAGTCATTTTTCTATGAGAACAACGACATCGTCATTAGCGACAGAACCAGAGACTATGTGCGTTTCATGGCAAGCGTCGCAGTAAACGGTATCGTTATCAACAACGTTAATGTTAAGGATGCGGCTTCATACCTCATCACAGACAGATTTTTTGATAAGGTAAGAGAGCTCACAGAAATCTTTGCTGATTACGGTATTAAGTTATATCTTTCACTTAATTTCGCATCACCTATCGAGCTTGGTAATCTCCCTGTCTGCGATCCTCTTGATAAGGACGTAATCAAATGGTGGGATGACAAGTTCGCAGAAGTATATAAAAAGCTGCCCCTTCTTGGAGGCTTCCTTGTGAAGGCAGATTCCGAGGGAAGACCCGGACCCTTCACCTATGGAAGAAATCAGGCAGACGGTGCAAATATGCTTGGGAAAGCTATCGCACCCTATGGTGGAATCATTATCTGGAGATGCTTTGTTTACAACTGCACTCAGGATTGGAGAGACCGCAAAACAGACCGTGCAAGAGCAGGATATGACTACTTCAAGGAGCTGGATGGCAAGTTCCTTGATAACGTCATTTTGCAGATAAAGAACGGACCCATGGATTTCCAGATAAGAGAGCCCATTTCTCCTCTTATCGGTGGTCTCACCAAGACCAACCAGATGCTGGAGGTTCAGATAGCGCAGGAGTACACAGGACATCAGATCGATCTGTGCTACCTCATGCCTATGTTCAAGGAGGTTCTGAACTTTAAGACCTACTGCCAAAAGGATAACGACACAGTCGCAGATATTGTCAGTGGTAGATCCTTTGGCAACAAGCTTGCCGGAATGGCTGCTGTAATTAATACAGGAGATAACGCCAACTGGACAGGCAATTACCTTGCTGCAGCTAATCTGTATGGATTTGGAAGACTTGCCTATGATACAGAGCTTTCTTCAGAGGAGATTGCCAAGGAATGGGCTGAGATGTCCTTCAACCTTGAAGGCGAGGAGACGAACAAGCTTGTTTCCATGCTCATGAATTCCAGAGAGATCTATGAAAAGTACACAAGCCCTCTGGGAATCGGCTGGATGGTAACACCTCACGAGCACTACGGACCGAGCATTGACGGTTATGAGTACTCAAGATGGGGCACCTATCACAGAGCTGACCACCTTGGAATCGGTGTGGACAGAACTGACAAGGGCACCGGCTATGCACAGCAGTATTATCCGGAAAATACTGAGAACTACAACGATCCCGATAAATGTCCTGAGGAGCTTTTGCTGTTTTTCCATCACATAGCCTACGACAGAAAGCTTAAGGACGGAAGAACTCTTATTCAGTACATATATGACAGCCATTTCGAGGGAGAGGCTGAGGCAGAGAAGCTTTTCGAGACATGGAAAGGACTTGAAGCTCATGTTGAGCCCGAGGTTTTTGCATCTGTCTGTCACAGATTTGAAATGCAGATAGCAAACGCCAAGGAATGGAGAGATCAGGTAAACTCCTATTTCTACAGAAAGAGCGGAATACCTGATGAAAAGGGAAGAGAAATTTACTAATTATGGGGTAAAAGACAAGTAATCTTGTAGAAAGGTGTGTTATGAACAGACAACAGGCTAGAGAAAAGGCTAGGGAACTCGTTAGTAAGATGACTGTGGAGGAAAAGGCTTCACAGCTCAAATTCGATGCTCCCGCAATAGACAGATTAGGAATACCTGCATATAACTGGTGGAACGAGGCCCTTCACGGTGTTGCCCGTGCAGGCACTGCAACAATGTTCCCGCAGGCTATAGGACTTGCTGCTGCATTTGATGAGGAGCTCATGGAGTGCATCGGTGAGATCATCGCAATAGAGGGTCGCGCTAAGTACAACGAGCAGTCAAAGCGCGGAGACAGAGACATTTATAAGGGGCTTACATTCTGGGCTCCTAACGTAAATATATTCCGTGATCCCAGATGGGGAAGAGGCCATGAGACCTACGGTGAGGATCCGTTCCTTACAAGCAGACTTGCAGTTCCCTTCGTAAAGGGAATGCAGGGCGATGGCGAGTACTTAAAGGCAGCTGCCTGCGCTAAGCATTTTGCTGTGCATTCAGGTCCCGAGGGTGAGCGTCATCACTTCAACGCTATTGCGTCCAAGAAGGATCTGGAGGAGACTTACCTTCCTGCATTCGAAGCCTGCGTAAAGGAGGCTGATGTCGAGGCAGTAATGGGTGCCTATAACAGAACAAATGACGAACCCTGCTGTGCAAACGAGGAGCTCATGAACGGATATCTCCGTAAAAAATGGGGCTTTGAGGGCCACTATGTATCAGACTGCTGGGCTGTCCGTGATTTCCATGAAAATCACCATGTTACAGGTGCACCTGAGGAGTCAGTAAAGCTTGCTCTTGAGACAGGCTGTGACCTTAACTGCGGATGTACCTACCAGAAGGTTATGAACGCTTATAGAGCAGGAATGCTTGATGAGAGCGTGATAACAGCTTCCTGTGAGCGTCTTTTCACAACAAGATACTTACTTGGAATGTTCGACGAGACAGAATACGATAAGATTCCCTACACAGTAGTTGAGTGCAAGGAGCACCTTGACGTTGCTCACAGAGCAGCTGCTGAGAGTATGGTTCTTCTTAAGAATAACGGTCTTTTACCTCTTAACAAGGATAAGATCGGAACAATCGGTGTGATCGGACCTAACGCTAATTCCAGATCAGCACTTGTTGGTAACTACCACGGAACATCCTCAAGATATGTAACTGTTCTCGAGGGAATTCAGGACTATGTGGGTGATGATATGCGCGTAATGTATTCAGAGGGCTGCGATCTCTGGAAGGAGAACGTGAGCGGTCTTGCTGACCCCAACAAGCCTGACAGACTTTCAGAAGCTCGTACAGTTGCTGATTACTCAGACGTAGTAGTTGTAGTTGTAGGACTTGATGAGACACTTGAGGGCGAAGAGGGCGATACAGGTAACCAGTTTGCATCAGGAGATAAGATCGACCTTAACCTTCCTCTGTCACAGAGACAGCTCCTTAAGGCTGTTCTTGACTGCGGAAAGCCCACAGTTGTTGTGAACATGTCAGGAAGTGCTATTAACCTTGCAGCAGCACAGGATAAGGCAGGCGCTGTTCTTCAGACCTGGTATCCCGGAGCAAGAGGCGGCGAAGAGGTAGCAAAGGTGCTCTTTGGTGAGCTTTCACCTTCAGGAAAACTGCCTGTAACCTTCTACAAGTCATCTGCAGACCTTCCGGATTTCAAGGATTACTCCATGAAAAACCGCACCTACAGATACTTCATGGGCGAGGTTCTCTATCCCTTCGGATATGGTCTTACATACGGCGATTGCAGCGTAAAGAGCATGGCTGTAGAGAACGTTGATAACGGAGATGTTAAGAGCGAGTTCACTAAGCCCGACGGAAGTGAATTTAACGGAGTTAACGTTAAAGTTACCGTTGCTAATAGTGGCAGCGTAGCAACAGATGATGTTGTTCAGCTTTATGTAAAGGATACAGAATATCAGGATGCAATTCCGAATCCCTGCCTCTGCGGATTTAAGAGAGTACACTTAGAGGCCGGTGAGGAGAAGGAGATAACAGTTACTGTTAATGCAAGAGCCTTCACATCAGTTGATGAAGACGGAAACAGAAAGATCTTTTCAAAGGCATTCCGCCTCTACGCAGGTGTATCCCAGCCGGATAGCCGTTCTGAGGAGCTTACGGGACACAAATGTGTTGCTGAGGATGTGAATATCTAAAATAAATTATAGGAAATATCATGAAGGTGCCATTTTTGCCATGAAAATGGTACCTTTTTTATCTGATGAAGGGTATATTGGATAGGATGAAATTTAGTAAGAAAGGGAGTTCGTTATGAAAAAGAAAGCAATGGCATTATTACTGGCAGCTACACTTATAGCAACAGTAGGTTGTGGAGGAGCAGGCGCTAATAACGCAGCCGACACAGCAAATAATACAGAAACTACAGAGACAGCAACAGGGGCAGAGTCTTCTGAAGAGGCATCTACAGAGGAAGAAGCTGCTGAGGATAGTGCAGAAGAAGCTTCTACTGAAGAAGTGAAAGAAGAAGCTGCCGAAGAATCTTCAGAGGCTGAGGAAACAGAAGAGAAGTCCGAGGATACCGCAGAGGCTGGCACAGAGGAGACAACAGAGTCAGAGGACAGCGAGGAGGAAGACGTGACACAGACACCGGCATGGGAGATTGTAAGCCAAATGAAAATTGGCTGGAATCTTGGAAATACACTTGATGCACATGAAGATAGCATTAAAATAACAGATGCTCCGTCTAAGCAGGAGACCTGCTGGGGGAATCCCGAGACAACCCAGGAAATGATCGATGCAGTTCTGGATCTTGGTTTTAATACCATAAGAATCCCGATCACCTGGAAGGCACACATCGACGAGAACAACCAGATAGATTCAGCATGGATGGACCGCGTTCAGGAGGTTGTGGACTATGCCTACGGAAGAGGAGCATACGTTATCATAAACGTACATCATGAGGACTGGAACTATCCTTATTACGACAATCAGGACGCCGCTTCAGAGCGCCTGGCAGCGATCTGGACACAGGTTTCAGAGAGATTTAAGGACTACGATACACACCTTGTTTTCGAGCTTCAGAATGAGCCCAGAAAGGTCGGAACAGACCTTGAGTGGAACGGTGGCGATAAGGAAGGCAGAGAGGTAGTAAATGCCGTAAATATGGCCGGATACGAGGCAATAAGAGCGTCTGAGGGCTATAACAAGGAGCGCCTTATCATGTTCCCCGGATATGCAGCAAGTAACCAGACAAACTGTCTTATGGCTATAAAGCTTCCGGAGAATGACGACTGCGTAGCGGTTTCAGTTCACTCCTACACACCTTATTCATTTGCGCTTGAGATGCCCGGTCGCAGCACCTATGACAACGACCACGGCGATCTGGACAGACTTTTAAAGGATATAAACAGAATTTTCCACTTCAAGAATGTTCCTGTTATCATCGGAGAGTTCGGCGCCATGAACAAGGATAATGAGGCAGAGAGAGTAGAGTGGGTAAGCTACTACTTAAAGAAGGCAAGAGAGATGAACGTTCCCTGCATCTGGTGGGATAACGGAATCTTCGAGGGCAGCGGTGAAAAGTTCGGAATTATTGACAGAAGAACACTTGAAACACCTTATCCTGATCTCATTGAGGCCATTCAGGAGTACAGATAAAAACCAGTGTATAAAGAGAATAGTAAAAATATAAAGCGTATCTCAGCAATCTATTAAAAAAGCATTAAATAGGTATTTCCTCGTTAGCAATATGATAGAATACATGTATTCACATAATATCGTATTTCTAATGAGGGGGAAGCTGAGATGCGTGAAATAAAAAGATTTTTATCAGTTGCAGTTTTTGCATTTATGTTGTTAACGGTTTTACGAATGCCTGCTAAAGCAGACGGATTTGATGCGAATTTCTATGCACAGAAGTATCCGGATGTAGTAGCTGTCTTTGGTAACGACCCTGCAGCATTATACAATCATTACGTAACCTACGGAGCCAAAGAGGGAAGATCCCAGAATCAGGCTGAGGATACCGCAAAATACCAGGCTATGCTGTCAGGTGAATCAGCACCTCAGGCAGCGGCAGCTCCTGCGGCTGTTGCCGGATTACCGTACAACACCTACATTGATGTGGATATCGATGCTCAGACCATGACATATTATGAAAATGGGCAGGTAGCATTGCAGTCACCTATCGTATCCGGTAATCCCAATCGTGGAAACGGAACACCCAGAGGAACCTACACCATCCAGTCCCATATTGCAGGAAAGCGCCTTATCGGACCTACCTGGAATGTATGGGTTGACAGATGGATGCAGTTTACTCCTAATCCCTGCCACATCGGTCTTCATGATGCAACCTGGAGAAGCTCATTTGGTGGCGAGATCTATAAGTCAAACGGCTCACATGGCTGCGTAAATCTTCCGCATGATATAGCTGTAGCTCTTTTTGACAGAGTAAATGTTGGAACACCGGTAGTTGTTCACTGATAACGGATTAAAATTATAAAAGTCGCGGGCAAAGTGTAGAAATACATTTTGCCTGCTTTTTATATGATTTACAGAGGAAAGTAGTAGGCGAAAGGCCTTCTTTTTATGTATAATAGAAAGAGCTGATTTGAATACAGTTGACTAAATAAGAGAAAAAGAGTATAAAAGTTTTATACAAATGAGTTGTGCAAAATAGAAAATATACTCACATGGAAGAAATATGTTTGATCAGAATACAATAGAACTATTATTAAGCTCTTTTCCCAAGATACTGGAGTATGGAATAAGAGTTACCTTGCCACTTGCAGCCATTGCATTTGTTTTATCCACTGTTTTGTCAGTGTTTGTAGCGATGGTGCAGTACGCGAATCTCCCCGTTTTAAGGCAGATTTGTAGATTTTATATATGGATAATCCGCGGTACGCCGCTTCTGGTGCAGCTTATGGTGGCATTTTACGGGCTTCCGCTTTTAGGGATACATTCCAATCCCTTCCTGATGGCAATAATCGTATTTACCATAAACGAGGGCGCATACAGCGCTGAGACCATGAGAGCAGCTATGGAGGCTGTTCCCGCAGGACAGCTTGAGGCCGGTTACTGCGTGGGAATGAACTACATGCAGATCATGTGGCATATCATATTGCCCCAGGCCTTCAGAACCGCGTTTCCGTCGCTGTTTAACGCACTTATAAGCATGGTTAAGGATACATCTCTTGCATCCAGCATCACGGTGGTTGAGATGTTTACCAGAACCAAGCAGATTGCCGGACAATCATATAATTACCTCCCGCTGTACCTTGAGGTTGCAGTAGTTTACCTGCTTTTCTGTACGGTTTTGACCTATATGCAGAAAAAGGGCGAGCTGGTGCTCGGAAGCTACGGCGTGAGAAAGTAACAGAGGTTTATTATGGCATTACTTGAGATAAAGAATATACATAAAGCTTTTTCCGGCAATATGGTGCTTAAGGGGATAAATCTGCAGGTGGACAGAGGCGATGTAGTGTCAGTTCTTGGTCCTTCGGGATCAGGTAAGACAACGCTTCTTAGATGCATCAATTTCCTTGAAAAGCCCGATGACGGAGAGATGTTTTTTAAGGGAAAAAGCCACAACCTTACAGGGATAAACGGCGCAGAGATATCTGCCATAAGAAAAAGAACAGGCTTTGTTTTCCAGAATTATAATCTGTTTGCAAATAAGACAGTTTTGCAGAACGTGACACTGGGACTTACTTCAGCAAGACACATCCCTAAGCATGACGCTGAAAAGAAGGCTATGAGCGTTCTTGAGAAGGTTGGAATGAAGGACAAGGCATCTTCATATCCCAGTCAGCTTTCAGGCGGACAGCAGCAGAGAGTAGCTATAGCAAGGGCTCTCGCGACAGATCCTGACATCATATATTTTGACGAACCCACTTCAGCGCTGGATCCCCAGCTTACTGCGGAGGTTCTGGACGTAATGAGAGAGCTGGCATCCGAGGGAATGACAATGATAGTTGTCACCCATGAGATAGGCTTTGCCAAAGAAGTATCTTCAAAGGTTGTTTTCATGGCAGACGGAGTTATCGTGGAGGAGGGAACTCCCCAGGAGATCTTCGTAAATCCTAAGCAGGCAAGAACCCGGGAGTTTTTGCGACTCACCGATTTCTGATAAATGTAACTATAGATGTTTTACAGGAGGATGATATTTGATGAAAAGAAGACTTATCGCAACTATGATACTTGTCGCAACAACAGCAATGACCATAGCTGGCTGTGGCGCTAAGAGTAGCTCCAATGACCACCTTGCAAGAATAAAGAGTGCAGGAAAGATAACAATTGCTACAGAAGGCGTATGGGCGCCCTTTACCTATCACGACGAGACCACAGATGAGCTTGTGGGCTTCGATGTAGAGGTTGCTGCTGCAATCGCTGAAAAGCTTGGAGTTGAGGCTGATTTCCAGGAGGTTGCCTTTGATGGCGGACTTACCGGAGTTACAACCGGCGCTTTCGATATGATGGCTAACGGCGTAGATGTTACTGAGGAGCGTGGAAACACCTATGATTTCACAGATCCTTACGCTTACGATCACGCAGTAGTTGTTACACTTGCTTCTAACGATACCATCAGCTCATTTGAGGACTTAAAGGGCCTTACAACAGCTAATTCAGCAGGTTCAACCTATGAGGCTATGGGAGTTCAGTATGGTGCTACAGTATCAAACGTAGACACTATCGGTGAGACAATGACCCTTGTGCAGAATGGCACAGTTGATGCAACTATCAATGCTAATACATCAGCTCAGGACTACTTCAAGACAACAGGTGCAACAGACCTTAAGGTTGCTGCAGTTGACGCAGAGGTAACAAAGTACGCTATTCCTCTTAAGAAGGGCGAGGATAACGACTCCCTCAGAGAGGCTATAAATAAGGCTATCAAGGAGCTCAGAGAAGAGGGTAAACTCACAGAGATATCTAACAAGTATTTCGGTGCGGATATTACTGCAGAATGATGAAAAAAAGAAAAAGCATGGCGGTATGATAACTGCCATGCTTTTTATATGGAATGTTATTCTAGCTCACTATTTGTTTTCTGTCTTCGGAAAGCTTTCTAACCTGCTTGGGCGTTATGCCTTTAAGCTTTTTATAGCACCGTATAAAATAACTACTGTCAGTAAATCCTACTTCCTGCGCGATGAAGGCTATATCGTAGTTGGAGAAGTGTAGCATGTTCTCAGCGATGTTTATCCTGGTGGAGGTGATATACTCCTTGCAGGACATGCCGAATCTTTTCTGGAAATTTCTGGAAAAAGTAGCATGTGAGACATTGCACATAGTTGCCAGCTTTTCCACGGTAAGAGGCTCGAAGTAGTGAGAATCAATATATTCGGAGATCATATCAAAATGAAGCTCATAAGAAGGGTGGACGCCTTTTCCGGAAGGTGTCAGCCCTTCTTTTTTCCATATTCGGACAAAATATCCCAGTATTTTCAGAAGGTCTGAGGAGATCATCAGGGAGTAGGCATAATCCCTGGACTGATTTTCCTTAATGATACTCTCAAACAAGGAGCGCATCTTCCATTGCGACAGGTCCTTGGGCGAAATAAGGAGGCTTGCTCCGGTATTATCGAGGCCGTGAAGAATAGTCCTGATGTCGGTCTCATCCAGCTTGCTGGTGGGAAGGTTGGCAGGATCGAATTTTATGACGTCGTATTTCGTTTTGGTGCAGCCGCTGGCAAAATCTATGCCATGCACGCTCTTTGGAGGGAAAAGCACCACAGAACCGGTTTCAGCGGTGAGAACCCTGCCATTAATGGTCACATCAACTTCTCCCTCAAGGATATAGAGGAGCTCCACATAGTAGTGCCAGTGGGTAGGAACCGGGAGTTCAGCGAACTTTGTATCCACTACAAAGGCTTCGTAGGGTGATGTGATCGGGTCTATATATTCGTATAAGCTATTATTCATAAATGCTCCGTTTTTAATATAAATATCTGCCTATAAAGTATAGGAAAATAGAGATGATTTTGCAATATGAGAGATTTGTCCTATTTTTATAGAGCTTATTTATATTATTTGAACAGGGAGTCCTTATAATAAAATACGTGGCCACGGCCATTAGTACTTTTCCTGAGGAGGAAGAAATAAATGAAGACAGTTTTATTGAAAGACAACTGGAAACTTACTGTTCTTGGAAAAAACGTGTATGACATACCCGAAGAGGCTATAGATACTGTTGTTCCTTCCACAGTTTATTCGACACTTTTAGAGAAGGGCCTTATGCCTGACCCTTTCTATAGAGATAATGAGCTTGATGCGCTTAAGCTCATGGAAAATGATTTTAAGTATGAGACTACATTTACTGTAGATAAAGAGCAGAGAGATGCTGACAGAGTCATCGTCAGATTTGAAGGAATCGATACTCTGGCAGATGTATATATTAACGATCAGAAGCTTGGCTCTGCAGATAATATGAACCGTGTATGGGAATTTGATATTACACATGTTATCGATGGAGATGCCGAAAATACTGAATATACACTAAAGGTGGTTTTACATTCTCCTACAAAGTTCATCGCAGAAGAGGATGAGAAATGCCCCGTAGGAGTATCAAGTGACGCTATGCCGGGATTCTCTCACATTCGTAAGGCAGCCTGCATGTTCGGATGGGATTGGGGCCCGAGACTCCCTGATGCCGGAATTTTCCGCGAGGTTAATCTGATAAGTGTAAACAGTGCAAGACTTACAGATGTATATCTCGAGCAGGAGCATAAGGTTAAGGAAAAGACCATTCGCGGCAACGTGGTTGAATCAGTAGAGGTTTCTGTAGATGCAGAGATAGAGTGGATGCCCGGAATTACTGAAGGCAACGTAAACATCAGACTTAGCGTGGTATCTCCTGACGGCCAGACAGAGGTTACAAGCGAGAGCATCTGCATCGATCCGGTTACAGGCTCTGCACCTTCATCCAATCTGACAGGACTTAAATGCCTTGTGAGATCCAATCATTTAAAAACACATGTTACCGTTGAAAACCCGCAGCTGTGGTGGCCTAACGGCTATGGAGATCAGCCTCTTTACAAGGTAAAGGTTGAGCTTATCTCCAAGGAGGACGAGTCTGTTCTCGATGTTTGGGAGAAGAAGATCGGTCTTCGCACAGCAACCGTCAACACAGATCCCATGCCGGGAGAAGAGTTTGACGAGCACATGAAGGATCAGGTTCCTGACCTTGATGATGGCAACAATATGGTTATTTCGGACGGAGGCCGCAAGGTTTTCGTAACTGATAAAGAGGCTAAAAGGGTTGAGGGCAGAAACTTTGCCTTTGAAGTTAACGGACTTCAGTTCTTCGCAATGGGTGCTGATTACATCCCTGAGGACAACCTTATTACAAGACAGAACAGAGAGCGTACGGATATGCTCCTTTCATCCGCTAAGGAAGCGAACCACAACTGCATCCGTATCTGGGGTGGTGGCTACTATCTGGACGATTTCTTCTATGATGTGTGTGATGAGAAGGGACTTCTTATCTGGCATGACTTTATGTTCTCATGTGCATCATACGAGCTTTCAGATGCCTTTGAGGAGAATATCTCTGTCGAGATAAGACAGAATATCAGAAGACTGCGCTCACATCCGTCAATCGGACTCTGGTGCGGTAATAATGAGATGGAGACCCAGTATGAGGCGCTTGTTTGGCAGAAGAGCAAAAAGCAGACCTACGACTATATCCATCTCTATGAATACATTATTCCCAAGCTTGTGAAGGAAGAGGATCCCAAGGCATTTTACTGGCCTTCATCACCTTCTTCAGGCGGTAATTATGAGAACAGTAACGCTGAAAACGTGGGAGATGTTCACTATTGGGGAGTTTGGCACGGCAATGAACCTTTTACAGCATACAGAAAGCACCATTATCGCTTCCTGTCAGAGTTCGGATTCCAGTCATTCCCTGCGCTTCAGACAGTTAAGAGATTTGCAGAGGAGGGTGACTTCAACGTATATTCCCGCGTCATGGAGATGCACCAGAGGAATACAGCTGCAAACGGTAAGATAATGAACTACATGTCACAGACATACCTCTATCCGAAGAGCTTTGATGAGCTTTTATATTGTTCACAGCTTCTTCAGGCAGATGCTATCCGCTACGGAGTTGAGCACTTCAGAAGATTCCGCGGAACCTGCATGGGTACTGTGGTTTGGCAGCTTAATGACATCTGGCCTGTTGCATCCTGGGCAAGCCTTGATTACTACGGCAACTGGAAGGCGCTTCATTATGCTGAAAAGAAGATGTTTGCGCCTGTCCTGTTGTCCTGTGAGGAGCATGGCGAAATAGACCAGAAGCCCTATGTTAATACGCTTCCTCAGCCCGTAGATGTCAGCGCTAATCTTCACGTAGCGAATGAGACAGCAGAGCCTGTAAGCGGAGTTGTAAGATGGTCCCTTAGAAATCCTGATTCTTCTGTTGTAAAGGAAGGCAGCTTCGACTTTACGGTACCTGCCTTTGGTGGCACATGGCTTCCTCACCTTGATTTCAACGATCAGGACAGACTTAAGGTTCATCTGTACTATGAGCTTGTGATAGGAGGAGAGGTAGTATCCTCAGGTTCTACGCTGTTCTGCGCACCCAAGCACTACCACTTCATGGATCCCGGACTGGAAGTATCCAGAAATGGTGATATAATAACCGTTACAGCAAAGAACTATGCAAAATCTGTCAGCATTGAGACAGAGGAAGGCGTTCTGAGACTGGACGACAACTTTGTAGACATGGAGAAGGGCGAAAAGACCTTCAGAGTTCTTCCTTCCCGCGATTTTACTGCGGATGGAAAAACAGCAGAGGGAAGTCTCCGCGTGAGAAGCGTTTACGAGGTTGCTGAAAACTAATATTATGCCTTCCTCCGGGGGACGTTGGCTATGCGCGGACCGAAGTGGAACGGAGACAGGTGTCAGCGATGCTGACGGATGAGGGGAATTGGGAAAGCAATAGAAAGGATTATTACAATACATGGCAATACTTAAGTTACAGGCCCCTACTAAGGATTATCTTTGGGGCGGAACCCGTCTGGTAGAGGAATATGGTAAAAAATCTGCCGGCGAGGTAACTGCCGAAAGCTGGGAATTATCTTGCTTCCCCGGCAGTGAATCAATCATTGAAAATGGTGATTTTGTAGGAAAAACTCTTACAGAATATATACAGGCAAAGGGAAAGTCCGTACTTGGCACAAACTGCGAAAAGTTCCAGGATTTTCCGGTGCTTATCAAGTTTATTGATGCGAGAAAGGACTTATCTCTTCAGGTACATCCTTCCGATGAATATGCGAGAGAGCACGAGAACCAGTTTGGTAAAACCGAGATGTGGTACATCATCGATGCTGAAAAGGATGCATTTTTGTACTACGGCTTTAACAGAGAGGTTTCCAAGGAAGAGTTCGAGAAGCGCATAGAGGATCAGACCCTCACAGAGGTGCTTAATGCTTGTCCTGTACAGAAGGGCGATGTGATTTTCATTGAATCCGGCACTCTTCACGCTATAGGTGCAGGTATTCTCCTTGCTGAGATACAGCAGAATTCCAACGTCACCTACAGAGTATATGACTACGGAAGACGTGATAAGGACGGCAATCTCAGAGAGCTTCATGTTGAGAAGGCGCTTGATGTTACAACACTTGCTCCTGTAAAACGACCGGCAAGTCCTGCTCCTCACATTGGAGTGAGCAAGTACTTCACAGTTGATAAGATCAGCCTTTCAGGACATATTACAAACAAGCTCACCGGAAGTGTTGATCAGACCTCTTTCCTCCACGTACTTATTCTCGATGGAGTAGGAGAGATCAAGAACGGCTGCGGTGGAATGCACTTCAAGAAGGGCGACAGCTTCTTCCTTCCCGCAGGTAGCGGAAATTATGAGATTTGCGGAACATGTGAAGCAATTCTGACATACGAGAGCTAATGAAAAGGCAGTAGATCAGTTGGTCTACTGCCTTGTTTAAAAACGACTGTTATCTCATAATGCTCATGGCGCCGCCATATAAATCACCGCATTGTTCCTGAATTTGAGAATACAGATTTCTGTACTCATCATTGTCAGCGCAGATAAGATAGTCGTAGGATTCCATTTCCTTAATAAGCTTTTTGGCATTGTAATAATCGTTAACAGGATCTTTCGTCCTTAAGGATAAGGTTTTTAGCGAATCCTTCAATAAATCATAATAATCTCTGTCTGCTTCTAATGCTCTGCACTTATCCTTTACGGCACAATAATCAGCTTTTATATCTGCTGCAGTAAGATTAAATTCATTATTTAAGCGGAAAAATCTCTTATACTTTCTGTATAAAACTCCCCAGGATAATTCCGGTCTTCCAAAATCATCCCATTTACCAAGCATTTTATCATCTGTACATTCAGTTATATGGCGAAGTATCGCATCGTTGATATCCAAATCAAAAACCGATGTTCGTGAAACCCAGTAATGATAATTGTTGTCATGCTCTGCCATGATAATGACATTTTCGCTATTATCAAGGATGTAATACATGGCCCTGTTCGATGGATCAGGATCATAATTGGGAATTTCATTGGGAAAATCTTTTGCAAGATTATAATCTGTAATATTCATGGCGCTCCTTTGTGATAGACAGGATAAATCGCTGTCGTAGTATATACTGATTGTAGCTCAATATAGACTATTATCAAAGCCTGTATTCTGGCGCCTATTGATATCGAATTATTTTTTTGTTTCCTTATATGCATCCATTCTTTTCTTAATATCCTTGCAAATTCCATAGGTAAAAAGTAAGAAACCAATACATGATACCCCAAAATAAAAATATCCATGCAGGAGTGTAGATGCACCAACTATGAGTAATATACCAATCATACTAACACTAAGAAATCCGTAATTTTTTGAGTTTTTCATTTTTTCATCTCAAGCTCTTTTTGCTCTTTGTTTATAAGTGATGTCCGCATTTTTTCTATTGTTTCAGCAAGAGTTGAAATTTCATCATTTGTTCATAATAATTGAGGCGTGCTTCGAGGAGGGGGTCAATCAATAAAGAACAATTGGAGGGAATAGACGTAACGCTAGAGTACAAAAGTTAACGGAATTACGTTTGCAATACGCCGATAACCCTTTAAACAAGATTTCTGACTGAAAAAATCCGGCAGTAGCAAAAATTAAAGGGATTACAGATATTGAAAAGGCATGAAAAGTTCAGCCAATTTTCCGAATAGAAAGCATTCCGGCGTAAAGCAAGTGAAAATAGTAGTCTGTTATCCGTTAAGTGGTACATCAATAGAACTAGAAATGGCGAGTCTGGCTTAACTGTTGCCCCTCACCAATACCCAACGATGTCCTTTGACGTCGCAAGCCCTCCCACAAGCCCCCTCAGCTCTCTCCAAATCTTCCACAAGCCCTCCCACAAGTCCTCTCAGCTCTCTCAAAGCCCATCCCAGCGCACCTCACGGCCTCCTCAAAACCCAATTTTCATGCACAATATAAAAAAATTAACGAAAAACGTTAAAAAATAGTTGACACACATTAACTACGTGTGATATATAATATTTAACGACAAACGTTAACACTTTTACAAGAAATATAAAACAAATTACAAGCGAGGGAAAAGACTTATGAGTATGGTATTAGTAAACGAAGCGATCAGTTCTGTAATGCAAACATTATTATTCACACTTATTCCTTTCATCGTATGGCTGATAACAGCCAGGAAGAAGGAGTCATTCTTCAGCTGGATAGGCCTTAAGGGAGTTGGCGAAGATAAAAAGCAGTGCCTTAAATATACTTTAATAGTTTTTGCAATCTGTGAGGTTGCAGGATTAATTGTAAATAATATGTTCATGAAAGAGTGGAATATATCACAGTATGCAGGAATGGGCGCTCCTGGAATCCCGTGCATAATATTATTCTCATATGTACATACAGCTTTTTCTGAGGAGATTTTATTCAGAGGATTTATCCAGAAGAGACTGCAGAGTAAATTCGGTTTTAGGATAGCAGTTGTTATCCAGGCTATAATCTTTGGATTGGCTCACTTATTACCTGCTCTTGGGCAGATAAATTTCGCGCAGGGAATGGTACTTATGTTTTATCCTATGATACCCGCAGTTTTAATTGCTTTTGTTGATGAGAAGAAGGCAAATGGTTCCATCCTTCCTGGATGGTTGATCCATGGAACATTGAACATTATTGTACATGCTTCACAGTTATAACAATAGATTCAGTAACAACGTATAGATTATATGAAAAGAGAGGTAAGGGAAAATGAAAGATTCAAAGCTTAGAAAAGTAACAGCATTTTTAGCAAAGGTTATTGAAGTAGTTGGGTGGTTTGGCGCTGCACTTATGATCATTACCACAGTAATTCTGATGGTAGGCAAGAAACAGATAATGGAAGCTTATCAGAGCGGCACTTTAAAAGCAGGTAGCATAACATTAACCGGAACAGTGAATAATTCACCTGAGTGGGCGATGGATGTCGTAGGCCGCGGTGGTGCTGTGTTTATATTCATTCCGCTTGCTATTTTATGTGTGCTGACAGCACTTATTTTCAGAAATGTGTACATGATTTTTAAGGCATCAAATGTGGCATCACCTTTCTCAATGGAGAATGTTAAGAGAATCAGAAACATCGGTATCTACGCAATTGCATTACCTATAGTAAAGGTTGTAGCAGGACTGATCTCCTTCATAGCGATGAAAAACGGCGATTATGCGCTCTCAGTTGAGCTTTCAGAAGTGGTATTTGGCCTTGTAGCACTTTGCCTGTCACAGTACTTTGCTTACGGTGCTGAGCTTCAGAGCGATGTTGATGGATTGCTGTAAGGAGGTGCACTATGGGAAAAATCATGCTTGAACTGGATGTAATGATGGCGAGAAGACATATATCTCTAAACGATCTGTCAGATAAGGTAGGAATCGCCAATGTAAACATGTCGAAGATAAAAAATAATAAGGTAAATGCCATTAGATTCTCAACACTGGCAGGTATCTGCGAAGCCCTCGAGTGTGAGCCGGGAGACATATTGAAATACGATCCGAACGGTGAGAGCGACGAAACAGAATAATAGTAGGAAAAAGCTTGCTGTACTTATGATTTAGTGCAGCATTACAGTTCACAGGTGGAATACCATATCAGATCCTCTTGATCATTGGTTCCACAAACTTATAACTTGCACTTGGTAATATCTCACCGTTATTACCACTAGATGGATACTTTATCCTGACTACGATCCTGAAAAAACCTAATTTGAGAAGAGAATCATTCAGACAGTTCAAAAACTGGTTTTTCAGAAAGAAAAATAAATTTTCCGGTATGTATGTTTTGTATTTTGCTGTAGCCAGTTCATTCTATACATTTATAGTTTTGGTCGAGCTTAGATGGGTTGTAAAAACAGTTATCAACGGAATTAACATGAACTACACAGTATATGATTATTTAGATGCATTTAAATATGTAATCCTTATTTTGGGAATTATTGTTGGTAAGAAACTTATTGAGTGTTGTTGTAATTGTTTGAAGAATAGGTTGGTGAATGCGTAATGAAAAAAATATTGCAGGTATCGAATTTAACGAAAAAATATAATGGTAAAAAAGTAGTTGATAATCTTTCTTTTGATATATATGAGGGAGATATAGTGGGACTTATCGGACCTAATGGTTCTGGAAAGTCTACCACAATGAAGATGATCATGAAGCTGATCAGCCGTGATGAAGGCAATGTAAAAATGTGTGATGAGAAAAAATTTGTAGAGCAAATTGGTTTTGCTTCTGAATCATCTGCTTTTTACGAATATTTATCAGGATATGATAATTTGAAATTAATTGCCAATCTGTATGAAGGTGTTTCAGAAGAAGACATACAGAGACTTATCGCATTTGTAGGATTAAATGACAATATCAAAAAGAAAGTAAAGACATATTCAACAGGAATGAAGCAAAGACTTGGACTTGCAAGGGCACTACTGAATAATCCCAAGCTCCTGATATTGGACGAACCCACAAATGGACTGGATCCATATGGCATGAAAGATATATATGAAATTTTAGAGAAGCTTGCCAGAGAACGTAAGGTAGCAATACTCATATCATCACATCTTCTTCATGATATTGAGAAGATCTGCAACAAAGCAGTAATGATAAACGAAGGAAAAGTTCTGTTTAACGGAGATATTGACGAACTTGAGAATGGTCTGGAAGAGAGTTACTACGATTACTATAGACCGGAGGTGTGCAATGCTTAAGAATATTCATAATGAATGGTATAAAATTTATAAAAATAAGAAACTTTTAATCCTGTCATTGATCGTTATTTTTGCAAGCATAGTATTTGCAATAGTTGTTAAAGCTGTCGGAGAATCTGACAGGCTGGATCCTGAATACATGAAACAGCTTATAGGATGGCATTTTCCGCTGCAGCTATTAAGTGTACTTAGTGATATAGTATTTCCTATCTTTGCCACTCTTCTTGTAGCAACACTTATTTCAGATGAGATAAATGGTGGAACATTAAAACTTCCGCTTCTGTGCGGACAGAAGAGAAGAGATGTTATCTTTGCAAAGATTATAGTTGTTTCAATTGCGATGGTAGTGTTGACTTTCCTTGCGATGATTTCATCAGGCTTAATAGCAGTAGTACTTTGGGGGATAAGGGATATTGAACTGCATCTTGGTATTATAGTAATAGTATTTCTGGCGACATTACTTTCATTTATAGGATGGACAGTTTTTTCTTCCTTCTTGGCACTGTTCATAAAAAATAGTGGAACACTTGTTGGAATCTCAGCTGTAGTACTTGTACTATGCAGTCTGATAAATGGCTTGTTTCCTAATATTGCAAGATTCCAGGTTACATATTATTTTAAAGCTTTTGCAACAGACGAATTATATAATCCTCTTTCATTCGTAGTATGTGTACTATCAATTATTATTTTCTCCGTTGCTGCAATACTTAAATTTAATAAATTGGAAATCAATAAGTGACCAACCTATCTTCAAAGTCCTTGCCACATTTTTGGGTGGCAGGGACTTTTTTGATGCTAAAATATACATGGAATAAGAAGATGTATAAGCTTCTGCGGGAGATGGTTCATTACCGGAACGTCTTTTGCGTGCCTATAAACGCAAACAGCACCAAGTCATGCGTTTTCGCTCGGATGCGAGCGTTGATTACCTCTGTCAGAGCATGAGCATGCTTCTATCATTAAGGCAGGATCCAGAATCCAGCGTGTATAAAAGCGTATCGAAGATCTTCGATAGACAAAAGGCCGGTAGATTGACTTGATGAATCAAGTGTAGTCTACCGGTATTCTTATCTCAAGCTAGGGTCTGAACTGTAACATATTGGTGACTTCAGCGATTCCGACAATAGCATCTGATATAGCTGGATTCATGAATCCGATCGTATATAAATACCATGAAATTTTAAAGCTATTACATGGTGCAGGGTGTATAATTGTCTCATTGATGGTATGAAATTTATGTTGAGAACCGGGGGTAAACATTATGAGTGATAAAAAGAAGGTAAGAATAGAATTAATCGATATAGCAAAGGCTATTACCATCATACTGGTAATACTCGGGCATACTACGGGCAATCTGGAAACGCCAATGTATAGGCGCCTGTTGTATGCTTTTCATATGCCGCTATTCTTCTTTCTTGCCGGTATGTCCATTAAAGCGAAAGAACTTAAGTCATTCAGGGAATGGATGAGTTTTATTGAGAAGAATCTGCTTGCTCTCATTGTTCCCTATCTGATTTTTGCGTTTATCTATGCACCCTTCAGTTTCGAAAACGTACCAAAGTTCCTGTACGGCTCCTGGCAGATGCTGGGCAAGACCGGCACCCTGACATCATTGTGGTATCTGACATGCTTCTTTGTGGCCAGAATCTACTGTCAGGCACTTATGAATCTTCTTAGTATTGCAAAGTGTAAGAACATGAATTTATGGCTTGGGATTCTGGCAGTTCCGATGTTAGCCATTGGTTTTATGCTCCCGAAGATCGAGATTGGGTATCCGTGGTGTTTGAATGTCAGCTTTGTAGCAACAGGCTTTATCCTGCTGGGCATTGCACTCCGTCAGCAGATACTTATTCTGGCACAGTCAACAGGATGGATACTGTTTATTATCACCGTGGTTTCAGGAGTAATGCTTGCGTTCGGAACCATCTTACGAGGTGATGCCCTGGAGCTGAGCCTTATGTGTGGCGGCGATTACGGCAATGTCTTTTGGTTTATGTATAATTCTATTTCAGGTACAGTTCTGATATTGGGCATATCCATGCTGATCTTCCGCGTTTCGCGTGAAGGTGCCAGACCGTTCAGCACAGCAGCCATTACATATGTCGGACAGCATACGCTGGGCATATTCCTTCTTCATAAAAACATACAGCTTGATCTGATTATTCCATGGATTCGAACCTGGCTGGAAGGACCGCAGCTGCTGGTAGCCTGTATTGCAACGTGCATTTCCTTTGCAGCGGCCCTGCTTCTTTGCGCAATCATAGAAAAGTTTGTGCCACAGCTACTGGGACAGTTCCCGATTTATCCGCAAAAGGAAGCATGAATGTTATGTTGGTAGAAAACAAGTGAGAATTATGTAAAGCTTCTTAAGATGATTGTTAAGAAAATAGGTAATGAAGAACAGTAACAACAAAAGCTTGCTGTACGTATGATTACGTACAGCAGGCTTTTTTCCAAAATGTGAAAATAAAGTACAAAAAATAGCCAAAAAAGTGATATATTTATTCAGTGCGGATTGATAATATTAAACCGTAAACAAACAACATTATTATTAAAGAGGGAAGGTGAAAACCATGTTGACAAACACAACACTCGCAATTCTTATCGCAGCCATTATTATTCTGGCAATCATCATCATGGCCGCTGGCTATGTGAAGGCTCCGCCGGATAAGGCTTATATTATATCCGGTATGAGAAAAGTTCCACGTATCCTCATTGGTAGAGCAGGAGTTAAGATCCCGTTCCTTGAGAGAGTCGACAGACTTTATCTTGGACAGATGACAGTTGATATTAAAACAGAGCAGTCAGTTCCTACCAATGACTTCATCAACGTAAACGTTGACGCAGTTGCTAAGGTAAGAATCGGCACAACACCTGAAGCTATTCAGCTTGCTGCCAAGAACTTCCTTAACAAGTCTCCCGAGCAGATCACACTTGATCTTCAGGATTCTTTACAGGGTAACATGCGTGAGATCATCGGTACACTTGCTCTTAAGACCATCAACACTGACAGAGACAGCTTCTCAGATCAGGTTATGGAGAAGGCATCTAAGGACATGAACAAGCTCGGTATCGAGATCCTGTCCTGTAACATCCAGAACGTAACTGATGAAAATGGCCTTATTAGTGACCTTGGTATGGATAATACCGCTAAGATCAAGAAGGATGCCGCTATCGCAAAGGCTCAGGCTGACAGAGACGTGGCAATTGCTAAGGCTGAGGCTGACAAGGCAGCTAACGATGCAAGAGTACTTGCACAGACAGAGATTGCTGAGAAGAACAACGCTCTTGCAATCAAGCAGGCAGAACTCAAGAGAGAAGCTGATACAGCAAGCGCTGTAGCAGACGCAGCTTATGAGATTCAGACACAGGAACAGCAGAAATCAATCCAGACAGCAACCGTTAATGCTCAGATCGCTAAGGCTGAGCGTGAAGCAGAACTGAAGCAGAAGGAAGTTCTCGTAAAACAGCAGGAACTTGCTGCTGAGATCGAGAAGAGAGCAGATGCTGAGAAGTATCAGGCTGAGAAGAAGGCTGAGGCTGAGCTCCTTCAGAGACAGAAAAAGGCTGAGGCTGCACAGTTCGAGCAGGAGCGTGAGGCTGATGCTCAGAAGGCAAAGGCTGAGGCTCAGAA
>JAEEGF010464654.1_pt1 | contig 25067 bp, 20 predicted proteins | sample 9134171 | NCBI WGS metagenome assembly JAEEGF01 (sample SAMN16246542, study PRJNA631951) | gut metagenome | biome: gut microbiome; feature: rumen; material: AP-attached | host: Bos | place: Iran: Karaj | collected 2018-10 | reverse complement strand
AACAACAAGCTCCCCGTCGACGGCACCGTCGGCAAGCATACGCTCCAGGTGTTGTTCTCGGACGGCGCGATCAAGGCGTCAAAGCCCGTAAGCTCAACGCCGAAGCCCACGCCCAAGCCCACGAACGGCACGACGCCGAAGCCCACGCCCAAGCCCACGAACGGCAGCGGCGGCAGCGGCGGCAGCGGCGGCAGCAGCACCCAGGATAAGATCAACAACCTTATCAAGATCGCGCGCAGCAAGCTCGGCTGTCCGTATGTGCGCGGCGCGAAGGGTCCCAACGCGTTCGACTGTTCCGGCTTCGTTTACTGGTGTTTGAACAAGGCGGGCGTACAGCAGAGCTACATGACCTCCTATATGTGGAGGACGACGACCAGGTATCCGAGGATCTACTCCATGTCGAGCATCAAGGCAGGCGACGTTATCGTTTACAAGATGGGCACGTATCAGGGTCACGTCGCGATAGCGGTCGGCAACGGCATGATGATCGACGCCTCCAGCAGTGAGGGCAAGGTCGTTTACAGGAGCTACCAGACCTCATACTGGCGTTCGGTGTTCTACTGCGGATACAGGATATTCGGAAGCAAATAACGGATCGTTAAGAAAACTCAATAAAACAATGATAAAACCGGGGATGGCGCACCATCCCCGGTTTTTTATCCTGTTTGCCGGCAGGGATTTTTATAATGCCTTGTTCATTACCTTCTCCTGCCGGAATTGGCGATCGCAAAGAGCCTTAAAAGCGATACTGCGGCGGAGAGCACCGCTACGACGTACGTGAACGCAGCCGCGCGGAGCACCTTGCGGGCGGCGGCTTCCTCTTCCCTGCCCCTTATGTAGCCGCCCGAAACGAGCATCGTTATCGCCCGTGAGGACGCGTTGAGCTCGATCGGAAGAGTTATAAGCTGGAACAGGAATACGATCGCAAACAGGGCGACGCCGATCAGGCTGACGACGTATCCGAATTTGCCTAAAAACAGCCCGAGTATTACGAGCAGATACGAGAAGTGCGAGCCGATGTTGGCGGCGGGCAGCAGCGCGTTGCGAAAGCGTATCGCGCCGTAGCCCTTCTCATACTGCATCACGTGCCCGCATTCGTGCGCGGCGACCGCCAGCGCGGAGATGCTCGAAGAAGGATAGACCGACTCGCTGAGCGATACGCAGCCCGTCTTCGGATTGAAATTATCCGTAAGCGAGCCGCGGATCATCTGTATCCTGACGCTGCTGCCGTTCGAGCGAAGGAGCGCCTCCGCGACCTGCGAAGCGGAGAGCCCGCAGGATGCGGACGTACGGGAATATTTGTTGAACGTGGTGGCGACCTTGGACTGAGCGACGAAGCCGAGCAGTATCAGACCGAGCAGGGCTATCAGCAATATCCCCCGCCCGTTGGTGAGGCTGAGCGCCAGCCTTCCCGCGTAATCGCCGTATGAAAGAAGAACCAACATGTGTTTACCAGCCTTTTAGCAAATATTGTAATCGAGTATAAACATCAGCAGATACGCTACCTGCCCGAAAACGAGCAGCGTCATAACTATCGCGGCCTTTATCCTTGCCCTGCCGAGAGCTATGCCGTCGTCACGACTCTCGCACAGGTGCGAAAGCGCAAGCGGCAGCGCAAGGCAGACGGTCATCAGGCGCGGCACCGAGAAGAATCCCGTGATCCCGCAAACTACGGCGATGAACGCCGCAAGGTACATTGAATACGACGTTCTGAAGCTCCTTGCGGAGAATATCCATACCGAAAGCGCGCCGAATATAAAGAGCATATTCGGCACCATCGAGCCCAACAGCTCCCTGTCCGAACGGGCAAGCGCACCGAAGAGCAGCTCCGTATCGGAGGCGATCGTACCGAAGAACGGACCGAAACCGACGCCGTACTCTGCCGAAGCGCGCTTTATGAATGCGAACCAATCGCCCGCGATAACGCGGTTCATTATAAGGAAGCCTATGCTGCCAAGCAGCAGTACCGCTCCCGCAAGAATGAGCTTTATCGCCCGCTTTACCCTGTTTTTCTTTTCGGAAACCGGCTTGAGCCTTGCGGCATAAGCGATCGCTTCCGCCGCGAAGGGCACTATCATAAGTATGCCTATATTCCGGGTAAGCGAAGCAAGCGCGCCGAATATCGCGCCAAGCCAAAATTTGCCTTTTCTGACGGAAAGCAGCGCGGCTGCGCTCAATACGAGGAACAGCGCCTCAGCGCCGGGAGCGATGAAGAATATCGCCGCAGGCATTACGAACGTGAATACGACGGCGTTCCTTGCGGAGCGAAGACCCATATCGCAAAGCGCCAGCTCGTTTATTATCGGCGCTGCGGCGACGGTGCACGCGGCGCCGATGATCATTGCCGAGGCGAAACTGTTTCGGGTCAGAAGATCCAGCACGTTGAGCAGGAACGGATAGAGCGGCGGAAATACTATGAGCGAGGGATCCGACGAATACCCCTGTTCCGCTATCGCAAAATACTTCGGGGCTTCAGTCCCCTGCTTGAGCCATATGCTTTCGAGAGTGGAGAGCAGCGACCGGTGCATATCCCTGAAGACGTAGGCGAACGCGTAGCCCAATGCAATAAGGAATACCCTTGCGGCGAGCACGAACAGAATGATCCTTGCAACGCTGCCCGCCTTGCCCTTAACTGAGCTTCGCGAGCCGAGAGAGGGCGCAGTGAACACTTCCTCCCCCTTAAAGAAGCGGATCGCCGCGGGTATCAGGAGCGCGGCGGAAAGCGCGAACACGCCTATGGAGAACATGGCGGCGAGCGCGCCCTGCACGGTCATTTTTTCACGGGTGAAGCCCCACCATGCAAAGCCGCCGAGAGCCGCGAGAAAGACCGCCGCGTCGATCGGCTCCGCGGTCCTGAAACGCCTTGATGCTGCTGTACGCTCCTGTTTTTTCATACATAGTCATTATATCACCCGGACAGCTTTTTTGCAATCCCATTTAGTCCGGGCGCCGCGCGCCGCTCCCGGGTTTTTCTTGTTGACAAAAACGAACAAAAATCTTATTATAATGATACATACTTCAAAAGAAAAGGAGATATGTCATGAGATACTGTTCAAAGTGCGGCGAACCTCTTAAAGACGAAGCCGTATTCTGCCCCATCTGCGGCAACAAGGTCGTAATGCCCGAAGCCGAAGAAGCCCCCGCGGAGACAAACGAAGCCCCCGCGGAGATAAACGAAGCTCCTGCGGAGATAAACGAAGCTCCCGCCGAGGCATACGAAACGCCCGCTGCGCCCAAAAAGCGCAAAAAGGGCGGCAAGGTCGCTTTGATCGTCGCGCTCGTTGCCGTCGGTCTGGTCGCTCTCCTTCTGATCGCCGGCGCGCTCCTCTATTTCACCGGCGCCTATGCGAAGCTACTCCCCGCATCGAGGCTCAAGCTCGGACTTGCGGAGAAGGAATACGTTGAAAGGGCGCTCGACGACTTTTTCGAGAACTATAACGAAGCGACCGAAAGATCCGAAAACTTTGAGATGAAGGCGGATCTGGACGTTACGGCGGATATCGAGCTTTCGGATGACGTAAGCGTGTTCAGCGAGGCTATGGTCATCAGCACGCTGCTCGAGAAGACCGCTTTGAAGGTCAAGCTCGACTTAAACGACGAGCATTCGAACATCCTCTGCGAGGCGTACTTCTCCAACAACCCCGTCCTCGACGCGCGCATAATCCGCACGAAGGATCTGATCGGGCTGTACGTTCCCCTGCTTGACAGCAAGTATTATACCGCCACCCCCGAAACGCTTGCTGCGCTTATAAAGGACGCCGCGGAGCAGAGCGGGTCGGATATCTCCGAAACGATCCCGGACGTCGACGCCGATGCGCTTTCGTTTGAGAGGCTCGACGAGCAGAAGATCCGCAAGGAGACCATGGATGTCCTCAAGATAATGAGCGGCCTTTCCACCAGGCAGAACACCGAGATCACACGCGATCACGCGCTTACCGTAGCCGGCAAATTCGACGAAAAGGGCGTGCTCTACACCATCACCCCCTCCGCGGAGGAGTATGAAAAGGTCATCAACGAGCTGGCGGATTATCTTGATAAGGACGGCTGCTATATCGCGGAGCTTGCGAACAAGTATTACAGCCTTATCCAGACTGCCGCTGCAAACAGCACGCCCGACCTTGACTTCGGGAAAAAAGACCGTGCCGAGAACATCTCGGAGCTTCTTCGCGAGAACGCAAAGGAGACCGCGGAAAACCTTGCCGAGCAAAACACAAAGATCGAGGTGTTCATGGCAGGGAACGAGATCCTTTCGCAGGCAGTCGTTTATGACGGCGGCAGGTTCGTTTACGACGCGGTCACAAGGGACAAGACGGAGTATAAATGTCTCTCTTACGAAGGCGACGAGGATGAAGGCGCCGCAAAGCTCCTGCTTGAGAACAATATAGCCGATAAGAACAAGCTCGTCGGCAGGTTCACGGCGGACGTCGAATCCTATACGCCTGCCGAGTTCGGCGGTATGGGCAACTCGAAATTCGTGCTCGATTATAATTTCGACAAGACGAAGACTTCCTCCATCGGTTCCTATCCCGGCACCGCCGTCGCCTCTTATAACGGAGAGGAGATCGTAAGCGTCACCGTGACCCCCGTCGGCGACAACATGAAGCATACGCTGATAATCGACTTCGATGCTCTCAGTATGTTCGACGACATATACGCTTTTGACGACATATCAGACGGCTTTGACGTATCTAAGCTCACCCTTATCGTGCTCGCTTCCGAGGGCACCGGCGTTGAGGCGCCGACGGGCGTCGAGCCGACCGATATCTCGAATTACTCCACGGAAGAACTTGAACAGATCGTTACCGATATGTTCGAGAAGCTGAGCTCCCAGCTCATCAACATACTTACCTGATCATGACATTTTGGGGCTGCCGGCGGCGGCAGCCCCCGTTTTTTAACATGGCGGAAACCATTCTTTCATTAAAAGACATAGTTATGGATTACGGCGCGGAAAGGGTGCTCGATCACGTATCGATCGATATTTCCGCGGGCGAAGCCGTCGGCATTTTCGGCAGAAACGGCGCCGGAAAGTCGACGCTTTTAAGCATTATGGCGGGCACATTGAAGCCCGTTTCCGGCACGCGCACCGTTTCGCCGGAGATAAAGGGAAAGATCAGCTACGTGCCGCAGGATATCGGGCTTTACCCCTCCCTTACCGGCAGGCAGAACCTTGAGTACTGGGCGGAGGCATACGGGCTTTTCGGGCGCAGGGAGCGCGCAAGAGTGAATTACCTGCTTGAGCTGTTCGGACTTGCGGACAAGGCGAACAAGCGGGTCGAAACGTACTCCGGCGGCATGAAGCGCCGCCTCAACATGGCTGCCGCGCTCGTGGTGACGCCCAAGCTGATGCTCCTCGACGAGCCGACCGTCGGCGCGGACGAGGCGTCCGTCGGCGTGATGCTCGACACGCTTCGAAGGATGAAGGAAAACGGTACGGCGGTGGTGCTCATAAGCCACATTACGGACGATCTTTCGTCCGTCTGCGACAGGGTAGTGACCCTTTCGGAGGGTAAAACGGAATGAGATTCGCAGCCTGTCTTAAAAAGGATATCAGGCTGCTGACCGGCGGAGGGCTGCGCTCGCTGCTCTTTTTGCTGCTGCCCGTGCTGCTTGCGTTCATAATGGCGTTCGGTATGCGCTCGATGGCGAAAGTCGACCTCAACACGGTGAGCTTCAATATCGCCGTGAGAGACGAGGACGATACCGTTATGTCAAGGCTGCTTATGACTCAGCTTGACAAAGTGAGCCTTTTTAAGACCGTGATACGCGCCGGAGGCAAGACCGACGGCGAGCTGCACGACATGGGATGCGCGGCGGTAGTCACCATCCCCAAGGATTTCTTTTACGACCTTTACGATATGGAAGACACCGACGTGGTGATCGCGCTGAACGCCGATATGCCGGCGGAGGCCGCGATGGTCAGATCTGCGTTCACCTCGCTCGTTGGCATATTGGAGGAGAATCAGCGCGTTCATTACGCCGCGGCGCGCGTCCGCTTCGGCGAGCTTGACGATGCCGAAATGGCGAAGGTCTATCACGATTACTCGAACGCCGCCGTCGAAGACGCGCTCGGGCGGCTCGATTTCTTCTCCCTCGGCGGAGTTTACGAAAAGAGCTATGACGGCGCAAAGCTGTTCTTCGCCTCCGGCATTCTTTCTATGATAATCATGTTCATACCACTCTCGATGCTCCGAAGCATCTCGGAGGAGCTTTCAAGCGGGCTTTCGGCAAGGTTCCGCGTAACGGGCGGGCATTTCTTTGAGGCGCTCCTTTCAAAACTCCTGATCGCGTTCGTTATGACCGCGGCGCCTTCCGCCGCGATAATACTGCTGCTCAAGGTTGGTCAGATCGGCGTGCTGGCGCCGATCCTCATCGCCTGTTTCCTGCTGTCGTTCGCGTTCTTCCTCTTCGTTTCGGGGCTTTCAAAGGACGCCGCTATGGCGCAGCTTGCCGGCAATCTGATAATGCTGCTCGTGCTGACCGTCGGCGGGGCGCTGTATCCTTACGTGCTGCTGCCCGGCGCGGTGCGCTCGATCGGGCGCTTCATGCCGCCCCGCGTGATAATGAGCGCGCTCCAATACGCTTCAATGGGCATGGGGCTTTCCCCCGTCAAAACGATCCTGCTGATCTATCTCGGGGCGGCGGCGCTGCTGTTCATCGCTTCGCTTCCTCTTTTGAGGGCAAGGAGGCGCGCATGAGAAGGCTGTTCTGTCTTTCGATAAAGAAGATCTCCGTCCTTTTCGGGGGAAGACCGCTGCTCATACTGCTGACGCTCCTTCTGCTCGGCGTATGCTTCTATACCGTGCGGCACGCCGTGACCGCCGAGAGGAACGATTCCGTCAATATGACCGTCGTTGACGCGAGCCGAAGCGAGCTGTCGTCCGCGCTCGTCGCCGCCGTAAGGGAGGCGCCGGGCTTCAGTGTAAAACTCGCGGAGGATATCGATTCCGCGCGGATCGACATGGCGGAGGGGCGTACCGAGGCGATCCTTTCCATCGGCGCGGATTACGGATCCGCTATCGCAGACGAAGCGCCTGCGAGCCTTATCGAAATACTGACGGCGCCGGGAAGCGTTTCCGCGGAGCTCATAAGGGAGACCGTCGCGGGCAAGCTCCTTGCCCAGCGCGCGGAGGTCAAGGTAAAAAACAACCTCGCGGGCGAGGGCTTTAGCATCGACGAGTTTGTCGAATACGAGAAGGAATTCACCGTTCCGAACATGTACCGCATAACCACGATCGGCGGCGGGAACGAAGCCTCGCGCGCTGTGTTCGGCGGCGGTTTCCCCGGATATGCCGGGTTTGCCGCGCTTGCGATACTGCTCGTTATGCTGACGCTGACTCGCCAGCTCGCGGCTTACAACGTTCGGCTTTCCGCCGTGAGGATGCGAGCTGTTGACGGCGGAAGAACGCTCGCCTTTATGAGCGACGCTTTTGCCGTGCTGATCCCCGCGTTCCTGTTCGCGATCGAGGCGTTCCTCATCTCCTCCGGCATGAGCATTAAGCTCCTTGCCGCGCTTTCGGCGTATTCAGTCGCCGTGACCGGGATATGCCTTGCCCTTTCAAAGACGGGCGGCGCAGGCAGGATAGACGCAGTCTCCCCCTTCGCCGCGCTCGTGACGAGCATCCTCGGCGGCTGTTTCGTCGAGCTTTCATCGCTCTCCCCCGCATTGAGGATCGTCGCGAGGCTCACCCCGCAGGGGCAGATGATAGCCGCGGCGAACGGAGCATGGGCGTTCATCCCGCTGCTCATTGCCGAGGGCGCTGTGTTTGCGCTGACCGCGGCGCTCCTTGAAAGGCGAAAAGCCTGAAAATATAACTTGCATTCCCGCGTCCGATAATGTATAATGTGTTCTGCCGTGCTAAACGGGGAGTTGGCGGTGCCCTTTTCCTGCAATCCGCCGCAGCAGGGTCTAATCCCCGCCCCGAGGCATGCGTTTGTGAGGAACGGAACCGATAAGGAGCGTTGATATTCGGGTCCCGTTCAACCGATCACCGTGAACCATGTCAGGTCCTGACGGAAGCAGCATTAAGCGGAACGTTCGGTGTGAAGCGGGTTTGCCTGAAGGGAGCCGCCTGTCGGTATACCTCTCGGGAACGTTTTTGTCGAAGGGTGGGTGCACGGCTTTTATTTTCGAAAATGAAACTTCGGTGTTTTTGCCGAAGTTTTTTCTTTGTCCTTTTTCACTTCGGAACGTCATTTTTCGCTCCCCCGGAGCGACCCGCGCCGCGTACCTTCCGGTCTATATTTTAGGCAAGGACGGGAGGGTAAAAGCCGATGGAGGAATTCATAAAAAAGATCGCCCGCGCGGGATCGGGAGCCGGCGCTCGGAAGAGCCGCTTTGCCGCCGTGACGGGCTTTATTCTGCCTTACGCGGCGATGGCGATACTGTCCGCGCTTCTTGCGGCGTACCGTCCGTTTGAAGGGATCGCTCCGTTCGGAGCGGCATGCGTCATCGCCGCGTGGGCTTCGGGCGAAAGCCCCTTCCCCGCCTGCTTTGGCGCCGTTATAGGACATGCCCTCGCCGGCAGTTGGACTTATGCCGCAGCCTGCTTCGGGATAGGGCTTTTCGCATTTGCGGCGGAGAGGAAGCTGAAGCTCGAAAAAACGCTGCGGATGCTTCTCGGCTTTGCCTCGGAGGCGCTGATACTGCTCGTTATCTCGCTGATAACGAGGCGGCGCGTGCTAGCCACCGTCTCCTCCGCCTCTATTTCGGTGCTCGGCGCCGTCGTGCTGTACGGAGCTGTACTTGCCCTCAAAAAGCTGAAAAACGGACGCGCGGTCTCCGATACGGAGCTTCTGACTCTCTCCGCAGCGGCGGGACTCACAACGCTTTCTATGGGAAGCTTTCAGCTTTTCGGTCAAAGCCCCGCGATGCTTTTCGCCGGGATATCAGCACTCATCATTGCGTACAGGCTCGGAACGAGCGCTGTCGCGTTTGCCGTAACGATAGGCGCCGGAAGAGTGCTCGCGAGCGGCGGCGATATGCATTTTATCGCCGTCCTTGCCGCGGGCACGCTCGCAGCCGCGGCAATGCGCGGGCTTGGAAAATGGGCGAGTCTTGCCGCGTTTGCCGTAATAAACATAGCCTTCCGCGCGGTGCTCGGAGGCACCGGCGTTTTCAGCTACCCCGAGTGCCTGATCGCCTGCGGAGTCTTCGCACTGATACCGGCTCGCCTTATAAACGGGGACTCCGGCGCGGGCAAGCGGAGCGTTTCGGGCTACAACCGCCTTCAATACCGCGTGGGAGAGCTCTCGGCGGTGCTCGGCGAGCTTTCGGAGGCGGCGGAACCCGGTGACGCAAGGATATTCGGATGTATCTCGGAGACGCTGCGGCGCTTATTGAACAGCGCGGGACGAGCCTCCGAAAGAGCGTTCGACGTCGAGTACGGCTCCGCGGAGAAAACCGCTCCGGGGAGCGCCTGCTCCGGCGACAGCCTGGCTGTGCGGGAAACGGACGATGCGCTCCTTATCGCCATAAGCGACGGCATGGGCAGCGGCGACGAAGCCTCCACCGAGAGCAGGCAGGCGCTCAAGCTGCTTCTCGATCTCATTTCCGTCGGTTTTTCCATGGAGCAGGCGATCGGCTTTGCCAACAAAAGCCTTGCCCGCACCCGCGACGGGGATATGTACGCGACGCTCGACGCGCTGTATATGGATCTTTCCGGCGGAAGCGCGCGGCTCGTAAAATACGGCGCTCCTCCGAGCTATATCCTGCGCGGCGGCAAGGTCTTCACGATCTATTCGGAAGCGCTTCCGATGGGCATAATCGAGGACGCCGAGGGGCACGTACAAAGCGTAAAGCTCAAATCGGGAGATACGGTCATAATGATGTCGGACGGGGCGGCGGACGCGCTCGGAAGCAGCCTGCTCGCCGCGATAACCGACAACGTTCTCGCTTACGGCGATCCCGAAATGGCGGCGAACGCGCTGATGGACGAAGCGATGCGCTTCGGCGCGGAGGACGATATGACGGTCATCGTCGCGCGGGTCGAAGAAAGAATATGAAAATGGCCCGGCAAAATGCCGGGTCAGAGCTTGCTGTCAGCTATTCGAAATATCCGTTGAATTCCGGGGTATAAGCGCTTTCGGCGGACGAGAGCTTTTGAATGAACACGTTCTCAAACCCGAGCGACAGGGCATGATCCACCGCGCGGTCGTATTCGGCTTTCGTCAGCCGGCGGTCGAGCGGTTTTTTCATGCCCGGAATGGGCGTGTACTGGCTCATAAGCGATATGTACGTCTCGATGGGAAAATCCGACTTGATCTGATCGAGCACACGCCTGGTCTCGTCGACGGCGCAGGGCAGCACGAGGTGACGAATGATCATGCCCTTTTGAGCCGTTCCTTCGTCGTCGAGCTTCAGGACGCCGACCTGACGCTGCATTTCAAGAAGCGCCTCCCTCGCGAAATCGAAATAATCCGCGCGTCCGCTGTACCTTTCGGCTATCCCGCCCGAAACGTATTTGAGATCGGGAAGATATATGTCTATCAGCCCTTCGAGCCGCCTGATCGTTTCTGAACGCTCATAGCCGTTCGTATTATAGACCGTGGGTATTACGAGCCCCCTGTCCCTTGCAAGGGGCACGGCGGCTTCTATGAGCTTTATATGCGGCGTGGGTGTGACGAAATTGACGTTATGCGCGCCAAGCTCCTGCATGCGGAGCATAATATCTGCCAAAGCGGAAGCGTCAAGCTCCCTTGCGAGCCCTCCGACGTCCTCGCCGTCGCGGCTTATATCGAAGTTCTGGCAGAACACGCAGCGCATATTGCAGCCGGTGAAGAATATCGCGCCGCTTCCGCGCGTTCCGGAGATGGGCGGTTCCTCGTAAAAATGCCTTGCGGCGCGCGCGGCAAACGAGCGCCTGCCGACTCCGCAGACGCCGTATTCGCCGTTTTCTCTTTCCGCCCCGCACATCAGGGGACATTCATAGCAGCCTGTCATTTATACTTTGCGACCGTGAAGGTGAACTTGATAACTCCGTCCTCATAATCGGCGCGTATCGTTTCGCCCATCAGGCGGAGCACCTCCTCCGTGATGGCGAGACCCAGACCCGTTCCCTCGCCGGTGTGGGCGATATCCGCCTTGTAGAAGCGCTCGAACAGGTGCTCCAGGTCCTTTCTCTCGATATCGGCGGGATTCTCCACGCTTATCTTCCACTTATCCCCGGTCTCGCCGATACCGACGACTATTTCGCCGCCCTCTTTGCCGTGCTTTACGGCGTTATCCATCAGCGAGACGAGCACCTGCTCCACCCTGTCGGGGTTGCTGTTTGCCAAATAATTGCCCTCGGGAACGTCTATGCGGACGGTCATTTCGCGCTCCTTCGCCGCCTCCGAAGCGCGGGAGGCAACGTCCATGATGAGCTCGTAAAGCTCCATGCGCTGAAGCTTCAGCGCGACGCCGCCGGACTGCAGACGCGAAAGCTCCAGCAGATCGTTGATAAGCGTGGAAAGGCGTATGCTTTCCTTCTGGATGTAGCCGTAATACCTTTGCTTATCCGCCTCGTTTTTGACGAGCCCGTCGTTAAGCATATCCGCAATGCCCCTTATCGAGGCAAGGGGCGTCCTCAATTCGTGGCTGACGTTCGCGACGTAATCGCGGCGCGTCTGTTCGAGGCGTTCCGCCTCCGTCATATCCATGAGCAGCGCTACCGCGCCGGCGACGGAGCCGCCCTCCTCCTCTATCGCGGCGACGCTCAGCCTGATAACGCGGTCGTCCCTCTCGAAGGTGCCGAGGTGATCCTCGCCCGTCGCTATCACTCGCTTTGCCGCGTCGGAAACGCATTTGAATTCGGGTATCCGTTCTATGTTTTCCTCGCTGCCGCCGAGCAGCTCCGCGGCTGAACCGTTGCACCGCGTGACTCTGCCGTCGGTATCGAAGGCGATTATGCCCTCGCCGAGTCCCTCGAGCACGGCGCGGAGGCGGTTCCTCTCAAGCGTAAGCTCGCCGATATTCTCCTGAAGGCTGCCGGCAAGCGAGTTGAACGCGCTGCCGAGCTCATGCACCTCGTGAGAGCCGTCCGGCTCGACCCTTATCGAATAATCGCCGGATGAAAGCTCCGCCGCTGCGCCGGTGAGCTTCTTGAGCGGATTCGTGAGCCAGCGGGCGATGAAATAGATCGGTATCATCATCAATAGCCCCGCGGCGACCGAAGCTATCACGAGCACTATGAGCAGGCTCTTGGACGCCTCGCTGATATCGGCGACGGGTTTGATCAGGAACACCGCGCCGTAAACCTTCCCGTTCCCGTCGGTCACGGGCTCCGCCGCGATCACGCCGAGCTTGGGATCGAATTTTAAGAATTCACCGTTGGGGTTTGCCGTTACAGTCGGATACAGCGCCTTGCAAACGCCCAGATAATCGTCCATGTGACCGCCGGGATTCCCCTGCGGACGCTCGCCGCCGGGTCTGTCGGGTTTATCGCCGGGAGCGGGCTCCATGCCCTGTATTGGCTCGAGCTGATCGTTAAGGGATATCACTTCCGTATCGCCCGACCGCAGCAGGAATTTATAGTTCTCCGCCGAAATATCGCCATTTATGTAATTCATCGTCTCCTCCGCTATCGACCTTGCGCGGTCGACCATGCCCTTTGCGGCGACCTTGGCGTAAACGGAGCGGCCCATTACGGAGAACAGCAGTATTGTAAGCGAAATGCACGCCGCAAGCGACGCGATGAAAATCACGAGCATTGAGGTGAGCAGACTTATCTTTCTTCTTTTTTTATCGGTTTTTTCCTTTTTTTCAGTCTTCATCACCGTAGACCTCGAAGCGGTAGCCGACCCCGTAAACGGTCTTTATCGCCCAGTTTACGCCTTCCTGCGGGAGTTTTTGGCGAATGCGCTTTATCTGGGTGTCGACCGCCCTCGTATCGCCGAAATAATCGTACCCCCACACGAGAGAGAGTATCTTCTCCCTGGAATAGACCTTGCCGGGATGCGAGGCGAGGAGCTGGAATATCTCCACCTCCTTTGGGGTGAGCGCGATGCGTTCGCCGTCCAGACGGACGTCGTAATTGTTTATGTTTATCTCGAGCGAGCCGTACCTTATTATCTCGTTCGGCTCCTCCTCCTGCCTGCTGAAGCGGCGGAGCACCGCCTTTACCCTTGCGACCACCTCGCGCGCGCTGAAGGGCTTGACGATATAATCGTCCGCGCCGAGCTCAAGACCCAGTACGCGGTCGATCTCCTCCGACTTGGCGGTCAGCATGATAATGGGCACGTGGCTCGTCTGCCTTATCTCGCGGCAGACTTCCATGCCGTTTTTCTTAGGCATCATAATATCGAGAATAATCAGATCGGGCTTCTTCGATTCAAACGTTTTTATCGCCTGCTCCCCGTCGAAGGCGGAGATGCACTCGAACCCCTCGTTCGCAAGATAAGCGCCGAGAGTTTCATGGATGATACGCTGATCGTCGCATATCAGAATAAGCTGACTGTTGGACATAACACATCCTCCTTTACGATACCATTATAAACCAGCCGCAAAAGATATTCAACCTGTTCCTCAACTTGCCATGAACATGTCACTTTTTGGCGTCCTCGGGTTTTTCAGGGGCCGTCAGGCGGGTATCATTATAAAAAAATGCCGCAAAGGCATTGCCAAAATGATTTTTTTGACTATAATATGAGCATGAAGAATGGTTTTTGCAAACCTATCGAAGAATACTCAAGAAAGGATATGAGAGAATGGAACGTCCGAAAATCAAAATGCCCGCGGGCGCGCTTATCGCCTGCATACTGATAGTAGTCTTCCTGCTCGCCTGCCTTGCCGGCGGCATACTTCTTGTTATGAGCGGAGGGCTCCCCGACCTTATCAACAACAGGTCATCAAGCGCGACTCCCGCCCCCACGAGCGCCGCGCCCGATCCGACGGAGCCTGCGGCGACGGAGACCGTGTCCGAGTCGCCCGATGCGACTCCCGCGCCGGATAATACGAACAAACCCTCGTCCTCCCTCATTATTGCGGGGACTCAGGCTTCTCCCGATACAGAGAAGACGGAGATCATTGCCCGCTGTCTTGAGGCGGTCGTCAGCATCGATATCACTATGATGAACGGCTCCGAGGACGTATATGCGGGTTCCGGCTCCGGCGTCATAATCACGCAGGACGGCTATATCGCGACCTGCAACCACGTTGTGGAGGGCGCCGCAAAGGTCTACGTTTATCTTAACGACGGCACCCGCTATGAGGCGGAGATCATCGGAACGGACAGCGTTACCGATATCGCCGTTATCAAGCTCAAGGCAGACGGCAAGAAGTTCAGCTGCGCAACGCTCGGTTCCTCCTCCGTTTTGAAGGCGGGCGAGAGCGTCTACGCGATCGGCAACGCGCTGGGCGAGCTCTCCAATACCGTTACGGAGGGAATAATCTCCGGTCTTGACCGCGATATCGAGATAGGCGGTCAGCGGATGACCCTGCTGCAGACGAGCGCCGCGATCAACAGCGGCAACTCCGGCGGCGCGCTGTTTTTGAGCGACGGTACGCTGATCGGTATCGTCAACGCCAAATCCAGCGGCCAGACGTCCAGCGGCGCCACCATCGAGGGACTCGGCTTTGCAGTGCCCATCGACCTTGCCAAGCCCATCATCTCCGACATAATGGATTACGGCTTCGTTACCGGTCGTCCGTATCTCGGCGTGACCACGAAGAACGTCTCCTACGGCATGGGCATGTTCAGCTACTACACCTATCCGCAGGTCATCTCCGTTCTGCCCGGCAGCCCCGCTGAGAAGGCCGGCATACAGGAGAACGACGTCATCACCGCGATCAACGGCAAGGCGGTCAACAGCAGCGCCGAGCTTCGCGTGACCATCAACACCTTCAGTATCGGCGAGACCGTTACCATCACCATCCAGAGGGGCAACAGCTCGTTCGACGTTAATGTAACGCTGCTCGAGAAGACCTCTAAATAAGCGGCATATCAAAAGGAGCTGTTCGGTCGAACAGCTCCTTTTCAATACTCTTTTATCCTACCGACTTCTGGCTCAATCCCTTTATGGAGGAGAGCACCCAATCATGCTCCGCAAGCGTGATGACCGTATCGCAATACGGGCATTTCGCGCTCTTGTTGATGGATACAGGCGCGCCGCAGTTGGGGCAGGTAACGGTCTTGAGCTCCTCCTCTGCCTGCGTGAGCACGCCCGAGGTACGGGTGAGCTCCCATTCGTAGGTCATGAACTTCTCGATATTGGGATTGCCCTTCACTATCTCGCCTGTTAAGTCGCTGGTGGAATAGGTGGTGATCCTTGTTTCGAGCTGGGCTATGATATGATCCATGCCCTCCCGCTGGAACCAGCCGCGGATCGTGACGCCGAGCACCGCGATCCGTTCGATATGCGGGGTCTGGCTTGCACGGCGTATCTCGTCGAGCTGACGGTCGGACTGAGTATAAAGCTCATCCGTAAGATAAGGACGCAGCGACGTGATATCCTTCTTGCACCAGCTGTCCTGCATCTGTACGTAGAGATTGGAGAGCTTCGACTCCATCGCGGAGACGCTGAAGCCTTCGTCCACCTCTGCGATATAGTTCTCGATAGGCGTGAGCTGTGACGAATCGGTGGGCTTGACGCTCGTTACAACGGTGGGATGCGCGTTGTGCTGCGTCTGCTGCTGTTGCGCCTTGCTCCTCAAAATGGCGATCAGGACTATAATGAACACTATCACCATTATGAACATGACGCCGCCGCCGGTACAGCCTAAGGGAAGGAGCGAAAAGCCGCCGCTCCCGGAGCTGCTGCTCCAGTCCCAGCCGGAGCTGCCCGAATCGGACCCGCCCCAGTCCCAGCCGGAGCTGCCGGAATCGGAGCTTCCGCCGTAATCGGTATCACCGCTGAATCCGCCAAAGTCGGCAAGCGCCGCGGTCGCGGAAACGAGCAACACTATTGCAAGCAGCACTGCCGCAAGTATGAACAGTTTTTTCTTCACAGCATTTCAACTCCCATACAGAATAATAGGGCAACGGTATATAAACCGCTACCCTATTATAATACATTTTACCGTTTAAGTAAACCACTTTATTCCTTTTGGCTCCCCGTCTTTTTTCTCGGGGATATCCGGCGAAGCGTAAGACAGCCGAACGCATATCCGACGAGCGCACCGAGGGTGTTGAGTATCAGGTCGTCAAGCTCCGATACGCCGGAACCGAGCACGAACTGCGCGGTCTCGATCACGAGCGAAAGCAGGAAGCCCGCCAGCAGAGCGTGCGGCAGACGCCCGCCCCACAGTCTTGCGAGAAACCCCGCGGGGGCAAACCAGATGATGTTTCCCCCGAAAAGATAGGCGAAATACTTCCAGTTGCCCGCGCGCAGCAGTTCAAAATAGAATGCGAACGCATCAAGCTCAGTATGTCCGGAGAACAGCCCGTGCGAGAAGCATCCGTTCCTGAATACCGTGATCCTCAGGAGCACGGCGAGCCATATCACGGCAGCGGCGGCGAACAGTTTTTTCATCATCAGCTTTCCGTCATTATCCTGCTGACGGCGTCCTTCTTGAACTGCGTGGTATAAAGATCGTAATAATACCCGTGCAGCTTCAGAAGCTCCTTATGCGTGCCGGATTCGGCGATCTTGCCGCCGCGGATAACGAGTATCCTGTCCGCGGAACGGATGGTCGAAAGCCTGTGCGCTACGATGAAGCTGGTGCGCCCCTCGAGCACCTTCATAATGGCGTGCTGTATCAGCTGTTCGGTCTCGGTATCGATGGAGCTTGTCGCCTCATCGAGCACGAATATCCTCGGATCGGCAAGAATGACCCTTGCGAATGAGACGAGCTGCTTCTGTCCCGTAGAGAGCCTGCCTCCGCCCTCTCCGACCTCGGTATCATAGCCGTCCTCAAGGCGTACGATGAAATCATGCGCGTGAACGAGCTTCGCCGCTGCGACGACCTCCTCGTCGGTGGCGTCGGGGCGGCCGTAGCGAATATTCTCACGGATCGTGGTCGAGAACAGATGCGGCTGCTGAAGCACGTAGCCGAGGCGATCCTGAAGCCAAAGCTGGCTCCTCTCACGGTAATCGACTCCGTCGATGAGTATTCGCCCCTCCGTGGGCTCGTAGAAACGGCAGACGAGGTTGACGATGGTGGATTTGCCCGCGCCTGTCTCGCCGACGAGCGCGATGTTCTGGCCCGCCTTTACGTCAAGATCGAAGTGCGAAAGCACCTTCTCGCCGTCCTTATATGCGAAGCTGACGTCATCGAAGCGAACGTCGCCCTCTATATCCTCCCAATTCTCACGCTTGGGCTCGAATGCCGTGCCGTACTTCTCAATGACCTCCTCGGTATCGAGTATCTCGCAGGGGGTATCTATAAGCGTTATGACTCGCTCTGCGGAAGCCTGGGCGGACTGCATCTCGGCAAAAATACCCGCAAGCTGCTGGATGGGATCGAAAATACCCGTGGAATACGATATGAAAGTGGCGAGAGTACCGACGGTTATCGTTCCCACTATCGCCCATTTGCCGGCGACGCTCATACCGCCCGCGTAAAGCGCAAGTCCGGTGCCGACAGCGCCGAGGCACATTACGATGGGCGTGAACATGGCGGAGAGCACCGCCGCCTTAATGGCGGATTTTCTCATACGACCGGTCTCCGCCTCGAACTCGCGGGTGTTCTTTTCCTCACGGACGAGCGTCTTCGTCGTAACGGCGCCCATTATACCCTCGTTGAGCGCGCCGGTGATCTTGGAATTCTGCTTCCTTACGTCCCTGTAATGCTTCAGTATCTTCTTCTGGAAATAGACGCAGATCACGGCAAGGGGCGGCAGCACGGCGATAACGATAAGCGCGAGCTGCCATTTCAATACGAGCATTACTATCGCGATGCCCAATACGTAGCAGCTTGACCACAGAATATCGACGACGCTCCACGCGATGAGCTCCGAAAGTCTTCCGACGTCCGAGACCATACGCGCCATAATATAGCCGACAGCCGTCTTGTCATAATAGGAGAACGAAAGCTCCTGCAGTTTTTTGAACGCGTCCTGCCTGATATCATAGGCGATATTCATTTCGAGCTTGCCGGAATTCTTGATGAACAGCATGACGCAGAAGCCCTGCGCCAATACCGCCGCTGCGTACACGAGCGCAAACGGAAGTATCCTCTCCGTATGCGAGCCGTATATGATATGGTCGATCGCATAACGGGAGAGCAGCGGGTAAAGCAGGTCCACCCCCGCGACGACGGCAAGCGATATCATCGTCGAAGCGACGAGTCCCTTCGACCTTAAACCGTATTTGATCAGCCTTTTCCAAAGCTTGAAATCGACCTTCTGATCGAACTCCTTTTCCTTAAGAGCCGAGGTAGTCATTTCGAGATCTTCCATGTCTTCCATTATGCTTCACCCCCTTCCGAGCCAAGCTCGCCCTCAAGCATGTTCTGGATATCGGCGATGCGCTTATACAGCCCGTCGACCTTAATGAGCTCCTCATGCGTGCCCTGCTGGACAAGGCGTCCGTGCTCCAGCACGAGTATCTTGTCCGCAGTGGAGAGCGTTGTTATGCGGTGTGAGATTATGAACGTGGTGCAGTTCTGCCTGCGGCCGGAGAGCGCCTCGCGGATGGCGGCGTCCGTCTCGGTATCGACGGCGGACATGGAGTCGTCGAGAATGATTATAGGCGCCTCCTGCATGAGCATGCGCGCGATAGCCACACGCTGCTTCTGACCGCCGGAAAGCGTAACGCCCCTTTCGCCGACGACCGTGTCATAGCCGTTTTCAAACGCCTTTACCACGTCGTGTATGGAGGCGATCCTCGCCGCCTCGTAAACCTTCTCCTCCGGAGCGTCGGGATCGACGATGCGGATGTTCTCCATGATAGTACGCGAATAGAGGAAGGGCTCCTGCAGAACTATGCCAATATTGCGTCTCAGATAATGCCTCTCATAGTCGTTTATGTTGACTCCGTCAAGGAGTATCTCGCCCTCCGTCGCGGTATAGAGCCTTTGAATAAGCTGTACGAGGCTCGTCTTTCCGCTGCCCGTGGAGCCGAGAATGGCGATGGTCTGCCCATGCTTTACCGTAAAGCTCACGTCGTCAAGCACGGGATCCACGCTGTCCTCATATCGGAAGCCGACGTGCCTGAACTCGATATCGCCGGTGATGGGCGGAGTAAGCGCCTTGCCGGGCTCCGTCTCGAGCGGAGCGGAGATTATCTCGTCGATACGCCCGAGGGATACCGACGCCTTGCCGAGGTCGGCAAGTATCCTGCCGAGCTGACGCACGGGCCAGGTGAGCATCGCAGTATATGAGGTGAACACAAGGAGCTCGCCGACCGAGATCCAGCCCTTTATCGCGTAATAAACGCCGACGCAGAGCGCAAGCATTATCTGCATATACCCGAACGCATCGGAAGCGGACCAGTAATACGCCATAAGATTGTTGACGCGAAGGTTCTTCTTCCTGAAATCGGCGTTTTTCTCGGTGAAATTGTCAAGCTCGCGCTTCTGCTGACCGAACGCGCGGACGACGCGAACGCCCGTCAGATTCTCCTGCAGAGCGGCGGAAAGCTTGCCCTCCGCTTCATCCGCGTCGGAGAAGCTGTCCTTGACCGCCTTGAAGTACACAAAGCTCGAAAGCGCAAGGAAGGGCATCATTATGACCGACCAGAGCGTGAGCATCGGATTCATGCGGAGCATTATTACCGCCGCACAGACTACCATCAGCACCGTCCTGGCTATCTCAAGCAGCTGGTTCTGTATGAAGCGGCGCACGGTATCGACGTCCGAGGTGCACCTCTGCACGAGGTCGCCCGTAGAAACGTGCTTATGATAATCGAATGGCAGATTGGCAAGATGCTCGTAAAGATCGTTCCGCATGTTGCGCGCCATGCTCTCGCCCGCGTAGGCGATATAACTGCGCCTTAAGAAGGTGCTCATCGCGTTCACCGCGGTGAAAAGGAGCAGCGCAATACCCATTATGTAAAGATGCTTTATGAGGAATTCGCGCCCGCCGATGGAATCTATCCAGTTGATTATGAAGCCGGGCACGCCGGAATCGCCCGCCTTATAACCCTCCTCCGCATAGGGAATGAGCACGTAGTCTATCGTGAAGCTCGTGATTATCGGTATTATGTATGCGGAAAGGACCGCCGCAATAAGCGCGATCGCCGCTATTATAAAATATCCCCACGTACCCTTCATAAACCTTCTTAACAGCTTGCGGTTTATGGGCTTATGCTTCTTTTTCTTCTCTTCCATAGTTCCTCCGACTTAAAAACAAAAACTGCGGGCATGACGCCCGCAGCGTATCATTGCGTATTCGGCTTGCGTATTTCAAACAGCAGACCGCGCATAGTTCACCCGGGCATATCCGATTTTGACGACGTATTCAATATTGCGCATGTGACGCGGCCTCCTTTCTTTGATATTGCTGTCAGTATAAACCATACTTTCCGCTTTGGCAATATCAATTTCGGCGTTTTTCACAATATATTGCTTTTGTTTCCAAATATATTCTGTTCATTATGGCTGTGAGTGTTGACATACGGTCTGCCTCGGCATATAATAAACCTTGTTAGCACTCAAGGGTGTTGAGTGCTAAAACCCGCCTCCCCCATCTGTTAAGGAGGCGGCATGAATACATAAATCATTTTTCGATAGGAGGAATCCAATATGAAACTCAGACCTCTTTCCGACAGAGTCGTCATCAAGTCCCTTGAAGCGGAAGAGACTACCGCGTCCGGCTTTATCCTCGCCGGTAATGCCAAGGAGAAGCCCCAGATGGCGGAGGTCATAGCCGTTGGTCCCGGCGGGATCGTGGACGGCAAGGAAATCACCATGAACGTCAAGGTCGGCGATAAGGTGTTCTACTCCAAGTATGCGGGCACCGAGATAAAGCTTGACGGCGTTGAATACACCATCGTCCGCCAGAACGATATTCTTGCGGTCGTTGAATAAAAGGAGGCAGTATTATGGCAAAGCAGATCAAATACGGCGAGGACGCGAGGCGTTCTCTTGAAAAGGGTCTCGATACCCTTGCGAATACCGTTAAAATAACCCTGGGTCCGAAGGGCCGCAACGTCGTTCTCGACAAGAAGTTCGGCGCTCCCCTCATCACAAACGACGGCGTTACCATCGCCAAGGAGATCGAGCTTGAGGATCCCTTTGAGAATATGGGCGCGCAGCTCGTCAAGGAGGTCGCCACGAAGACCAACGACGTAGCCGGCGACGGTACCACCACCGCCACGCTGCTCGCACAGGCGATCGTCCGCGAGGGCATGAAGAACGTTGCCGCCGGCGCCAACCCCATGGTCATCCGCCGCGGTATCGAGAAGGCTGTCGAGGAGGCAGTCAAGGGCCTTAAGGATATATCCAAGCCCGTCACCGGCAAGGAGGAGATCGCGCAGGTCGCTTCCATCTCCGCCTCCGACGAGCGCATCGGCTCCCTTATCTCCGACGCAATGGAGAAGGTCGGCAACGACGGCGTTATCACCGTTGAAGAAGGCAAGACCATGAAGACCGAGCTCCGCTTTACCGAGGGCATGCAGTTCGACCGCGGCTATGCTTCCGCCTACATGGTGACCGATCCCGATAAGATGGAAGCCGTGCTCGACGATCCGTACATCCTCATCACCGAGAAGAAGATCACCAACATCCAGGAGATACTCCCCGTGCTCGAGCAGATCGCAAAGCAGGGCAGGAAGCTCCTCATAATCGCGGAGGACGTCGAAGGCGACGCGCTTGCGACCCTCGTTGTTAACAAGCTCCGCGGCATATTCACCTGCGTCGCGGTCAAGGCGCCCGGCTTTGGCGACAGGCGTAAGGAGATGCTCAAGGATATCGCCATCCTCACCGGCGGCGAGGTCATTTCCGAGGAGCTCGGCATGGAGCTTAAGGACGCCACTATCGCCCAGCTCGGCACCGCCCGCCAGGTAAAGGTCGACAAGGAGAATACCACCATCGTCGAAGGCGCGGGCGACAAGGAAGCCATTGCCGCGCGCGTAAAGACCATCAGGACGCAGATCGCCGAGACCAAGTCCGAGTACGACAAGGAGAAGCTCCAGGAGCGCCTTGCGAAGCTCGCGGGCGGCGTTGCGGTCATCTCCGTCGGCGCGGCTACCGAGCCCGAGATGAAGGAGATCAAGCTCCGCATAGAGGACGCTCTCAACGCCACCAAGGCGGCCGTTGAAGAGGGTATCGTTGCGGGCGGCGGCATTGCGCTGATCAACGTTATCGACCGTGTAAAGGCGCTTGAAGCGACCGTTTCCGGCGACGAGAAGACCGGCGTAGACATCATCGTCCGCGCGCTCGAGGAGCCCCTCCGTCAGATCGCCGCCAACGCGGGTCTTGAGGGCAGCGTGATCGTTGCGAACGTCCGCTCCTCCGATAAGCTCGGCTACGGCTATGACGCCGCGAAGGACGAGTACGGCATGATGTTCGAGAAGGGCATCATCGATCCTACCAAGGTCACAAGGAGCGCCCTCCAGAACGCTTCCTCCGTCGCCTCCATGGTGCTCACCACCGAGAGCCTCGTGACCGATATCCCCAAGCCCGAACCCGCAATGCCCGCGGGCGATCCCGGCATGGGCGGAATGTATTGATGAATAGTTGAATAGAAACAGGAGTAAAACACTTTTCTGTAATCGTTTCGGTAAGGAGGTCTTTGCTGTGAAAAGGGTCTTTGCAGCTGCCTTAATAATGCTTATGCTGCTTACTGGCTGCACTAAACAAACCGGGGCAGTACTTGCTCCTGCTAAAGAAATGGGCGAAGTACCCTTTGAGTTTCGCGAGATCATAGAGAACGATCTGTTTCCAACGGGAAGAAGATACTCGTTAAGAGGAGCATACCCTTCGGCGGATCGTGTCGTTCTGACGGAGCTAACGGTCGATGGAACGCGGCTGATTCTGCGCGATATGTACGGAAAAACGCTTGCAGAGCACACGGAGCCGTTTCTTGAGGATACCCGCGTATGTCAGGCGCTTGCTACCTCCGACGGGGGATTTCTTTATGCTGTCGGATTCGTGGATCGCGCCTTGCCGGATGGAGGCTGGTTAAGTGACAACGGGTTCTCTTCCAAGGTGGTGAAATGCTCCGCTATGGGAGAAATCGAATGGGAAGCGGTATTTGAACAAATAGACTACGGCGCATTTCAGCGGATAATAGAAAGAGACGGATACTATTATTGCTTCGGCTCATATCAAGTGGATGAACCGCACGGCTGGATATGCGGCGTTGATATGCATAAGCTCGATAATAGCGGCAGCATTGAAACAAGGAACACGATCCTCGGCAGCGACTACTGTTATCTTAAACGCATCGAGCAAAATGAAAACGGCTTCCTCATCCATATCGATTCGCAATCCCGCGATGGGGACTTCTTCCCGATAGAAGGCGAAGAATTGCCGTACTACGCAAAATGCTTTTCCGCAGAAGTCGATTTAAACCTTGAAAAGAAGGGGATCGACCTTGCCGATGAATGCGATTATTTCTATGATACTCCTGTCGGCGTGCTTGACGGCTGCGAGGTCTATGCGGACGATCCCGTTTTCAAGGATGTGCCCGAGATAGTGATACTCGTTTTTGATTATGGCGATAATTATCTCGTCGTTTCGGAAAACTACACCGGAAAATATGAAGACCAGCCACCCCTTATAAGCGCAGTTTGGGAATACACCGAAACGGTCTATTCGGTTTTCAATAAGGACGGTAAGCTCATTTGCCGCAGGACTTATGATACATCCCCCGATTTTGAAAGCATGGCGCAAAAATACGAATAACAGCAATAACCGAGGTGTTGATATGAAAAAGCTGCTGAAACAAATGATCATTGACAGCATAAACACATGGACAGCCGACGATATTTACGCCGTTTCTCTGTTTGTGTATGACGATGAAGACGATCCCATGAAGCCTACCGTTACGCTTGGCTACAACACGGAAAGCCAGGTCAGCGAGGCACTGAAAACCGGCTTCACCGATGAGGAAGAAGCGAGATGGAATTATGCTTTTTGGCTTCAGAACAGTTCCTTCGTTTTCGGTACTGACGATACAGCCGATACTGTGAAAAGCTGGGCTGTGTCTAACGGCTTCGACCCCGATGGTGATGGGAACATGAACGAAGATGAATACGGAGTTCCCGAGATCACCCGCGCATTTGTAAACGAACTGGTCGGGATAGTCCGGGAAATACACGAGGAAAGGGTTTTGACTATCAAATTCGGCAAGGAGCTGCCCATCCTGATCCATGAACTGGAATACTATGATGAGATCGCAGAGCAGAATATCAGAGCCAACGGTGAGGAGCTTGTGAGCGAGTTTGCAGAGTGGTGCAGGTGTTTTTGATGAACTGCTGTTCTATGTGACGTAATCGGCATGAAAACATATAAAAGCAAATACGACTTGGATAATGAATACCGGCTAATGCTCAAGGGTTTGATGGGAGACGCTCAGGCTGTCTGCCGTCAATATGAGTACGGAGATTTTGCCGACGGCGATTATTCCGTTTCCTATAAGCGAAAGCAGGATTGGTTCCTTGAGGGTTTGATCCCGCGGCTGCGCGATGAAAAACAAGGCGTAAAGGAGCGTGATAAACTCCGCAAGGGAACGAAGAATTATTATTCCGTTTACCGCGATGAGCAAGGATTGATAAGAAAAGCAGTTTCCTATGTCGACGGAAAAGCGGATGTGACCTATTTTGCCGTCTATAAAGAAAACAAACGCTATCTGCTCCCGTTCTCGGATGTGTGGCAAAGGCGTTATCCTACCTATACCATAGTTACCGAATACAACGTAATTGTTACTGGGAATCTTATTGCCCCGCTTCAGTGGGCAATAAGCATGGCCACAAATTAATGCGAGGTAAATTATGAGATTCAAAGACAATTATGTCATTTACGGACTCCTGTTTTTCCTGATAATAGTGTTGGCATGGATCGGTTTCTGTTTGGCGTGTCTTCCCCTCGGATGGGCAAAGTTTTCCGATCCGTATTATCGGGCCTGCCTCTGGTTCGGAGCCTTTGGGCTTGCGGCATTCTTTTTCACATTGTCCGTAATTTCCGGCTATGTCAACATTGAGGCAGATGGAATCTATGTCAAAAGGCCCTATAGAAAAAAAGAGTTCTTTTCATGGGACCAAAT
>JAEEGF010984384.1_pt1 | contig 25076 bp, 18 predicted proteins | sample 9134171 | NCBI WGS metagenome assembly JAEEGF01 (sample SAMN16246542, study PRJNA631951) | gut metagenome | biome: gut microbiome; feature: rumen; material: AP-attached | host: Bos | place: Iran: Karaj | collected 2018-10 | reverse complement strand
ATGTCGCACAATGGTGTTATTTGCGCCTAACGACTTCAACACCCCAATCATTTGTGTGCGTTCAATCATGATAATCAGCAATCCGGATATCATGGTGAAGCCTGCAATGCCAATCATCAGCACCAGAATTACCCAGATGTTCACATCCAACACATCCAGCCAGGAGAACACCGCAGGATTCATTTGCTCCACATTCACTACACAATAACGAGTGCCCCGTCTATCAGAGAAATCATTAAGCAAAGCACCTACCTCATAGGTAGTTTCCTCCAATGTACCATCATCTTGGATAGTCATCTCAATGCCTGTGGCCTCATCCTCCACCCAACGATTCAAGCGATTCACCATGTAGATGTCGGTAAACACATACAGGTCATCATAGGCTGAGAGATGCGTTTCATAGATGCCTGCTACAGAAAGCTTACGTGCCCGTATGTTATCATCCATAAAATAGGTATCAATCTTGTCACCCACCTTCAACGCCAGCTTGTTAGCCATGTTTTGGGAAATCACCACACAGTTAGACGATACGGTGTCGCTAAACTGAGGGAACTCTCCAGCCTTGAGTTGTTGTTCAAAGAAGTCGATTTGGTATTCTGGACCAATGCCTTTCAACACCACACCCAAGAAAGAATCGGCCGTCTTCATCATCCCAGCCTTTTGCGAATAACGTTGAACGTGAGTCACTTGCGAATGCTGTCGTAACAAAACTTGCAAGTTTTCATCCCACACCACAGGGTTAGTTTCGTGACTTATTAATGCCTGTGCATCCGTTACCAGCAAATGGGAGGCAAAGCCCGTCATCTTATTCCTTAACTCACGCTTGAAACCCGTTACCACCGCTACGGAGATAATCATTACCGCTAAACCGATGGCGATGCCAATCATAGAAATGATGACAGCAGGACGAGAGACCTGCTTGGACATCGCAGGTCCCTCGTATATGCGTTTAGCCAAAAAGACGGGAAGGTTCATCAGATAGTCCTTCCTGGATAAGCCTCGAGTGCCTTTTGCAGGACGAATAAAGCCCTGATCAGATCATCCTTCTTCAGCACATAGGCGATGCGTACCTCATTAACACCCACACCTGGCGTGGTATAGAAGCCTGATGCCGGCGCCATCCTCACAGTTTCTCCCTCATAATCGAAATCGTTCAGACACCACATGCAGAATTTCTCGGCATCATCTACTGGCAACTTGGCCACCGTGTAGAAGGCACCCATTGGTATTGGAGAATACACGCCAGGGATGCGGTTCAATCCGTCAATTAAGCACTTACGGCGTTCCACATATTCATCATAGGTTTCCCGCAGGTATTCCTCGGGCACATCCAGAGAAGCCTCAGCGGCTATCTGACCAATCAAAGGAGGGCTCAATCTGGCCTGACAGAACTTCATTACAGCGGCCCGAATCTCTGGGTTCTTTGTAATCAAGGCTCCAATACGGATACCGCACTCTGAATAGCGCTTGGATACAGAGTCAATCAGTACTACATTCTGCTCGATACCTTCCAGATGACAAGCTGAGATATAAGGCGAACCCGTATAGATGAACTCACGATACACCTCATCAGAGAACAGAAAGAGGTCATATTTCTTTACCAGGTCACGAATCTGGTTCATCTCCCGACGTGTATAAAGATAACCTGTAGGGTTATTTGGATTGCAAATCAAAATAGCACGTGTACGCTCATTAATCAGTTCCTCGAATTTCTCCACCTTAGGCAAAGAGAAACCTTCCTCAATGGTGGTGGTCACTGTGCGTATCTTTGCCCCTGCAGAAATAGCAAATGCCATATAGTTGGCGTAAGCTGGCTCAGGGACAATGATTTCATCGCCGGGGTTCAGGCAAGACAGGAAGGCAAAGAGTACTGCCTCCGAGCCACCGGATGTGACGATGATGTCATCTGCCGTCAGGATGATGTTATACTTGGCATAATAGCCAGTGAGTTTCTGCCTCAAGCTCTGGTAACCCTGACTGGGACTGTACTCCAAAATCTTGCGGTCGATGTTCTTGATGGCATCGATGGCACACTGAGGCGTGGGCAAATCTGGCTGTCCAATGTTCAGATGATATACTTTGACTCCCCTGCTCTTAGCAGCATATGCTAAAGGAGCCAGTTTCCTGATTGGCGATGCGGGCATCTCAGTGCCTCGTATGGAAATTTTAGGCATATTTTTATTGCGTAAATTAAATTAGCTGCAAAGATAATGCAAATTGTAAGCAAAACCAAACTTTTTGTGTCATTATTTTAACCAAACCCGCTCTCCTATCTCTGGGATATGGTCTTCAGCCATCTTGTTCAACTTGTAGAGGGTCTTCAGACGCACGCCATACATCTGAGAGATAGTATGCATAGAGTCTCCCTCACGCACTTCGTGGTAAATTACATCGGCTACCGTCTTCTTATTCTTCTCCTTCAGGTAGATGATGTCACCCTCCTCAAGGGTATAGTCACGCTGAAGGTCATTGAATTTCGCCAACTTTTTCCAACTGATTTCAAACTCACCACTCAACAGTTGGAAGGTGTCCCCGTCACGAGCCACCACATATGCTATACCATTGGCTATCAACACCTCATGTGGATTAGCCAACCAAGGTTTCTTCTTCAACAATTTCTGCCACTTGCGAGCCTCGCGCTTGCTCATACCCTCGTTGTCGTATTTATAGAGATCATATGTTTCAATAATGGTAATCAACTTGTTCGCATACGATGGGTCAGTGGCATAGCCAGCCTTCTTCAAGCCCTTGGCCCAACCTTTATAATCTGTTTTCTTCAGCTGAAACAATGAGGAATAACGTTGATTGCCAACCAGGAAAAGCGAGTGGTCTTCATAAGAATCCTCTACCCTACGATAAGCCCTGAAACACTCATTGGGCGCATCATCGTTGGCACGGACACTTTTGCCACGCCATCCTCTGCCACACTTGATACCAAAGTGGTTGTTGCTCTCGCGAGACAACGTACTTAGTCCAGCCCCACTCTCCAACAAGCCCTGTGCCAACGTAATACTGGCAGGCACATTGTGTTTCTTCATCTGCTCTACAGCCAGGGGTGCATATTGCTTAATATAATTGTTGTAACTGGTTTGTCTGCGCTGGGCAAAAGCCACATTGGCCACCCAAAAGCAGCAAAGCATCACGATATATAGTTTGAGAAATCTCACTTTCACGGGTTCTTTTCAATTTCAGCGAACAAAATTGAGCAAAATTATTGAAATATGCAATCACTTTTATATATTTGTGACATAAAAACTGCAAGGAACCATGAAAGAACACAAGATTGAGATACCTGTAAAGGTATATACATACGAAGAATTGAGTCTGGCAGACCGCACTTTGGTGGATAAGGCAAAGGAAATGACATACCAGAGTTATGCTCCTTACTCGCACTTCTCTGTAGGTGCTGCTGCTTTATTGGACTCAGGTATTATTGTTACGGGCAGTAACCAAGAGAATGCCGCTTATCCCTCTGGGCTCTGTGCTGAACGCACAACCCTCTTCTATGCCCATGCCCAATATCCCAATGCCGCCATTTTGGCTTTAGCCATTGCTGCACGAAATGAGGCAGGTGAGTTTGTAAAATCGCCTTGTGCCCCTTGTGGAGCCTGTCGTCAAGTGATGTTGGAAAGTCAGAGCCGTGGTGGCATCCCCATGCGAGTTTTGCTTTATGGTACTGATTGCATTTATGAACTGGCATGTGTGGAAGATCTTCTGCCTCTCTGCTTTACTGCGGCTGATATGGGGGTATGATGTATCAAGCAAAAAAAGTTGAATAGAAAAAAAAATCCTCAAAAATTTGCGTATCCCAAAACTTTGCCTTACCTTTGCCCCGCATTTCAGCTATGATGCGGACTGGAAGTTTGGGTGAGTGGCTGAAACCAGCAGTTTGCTAAACTGCCGTACGGGTAACCGTACCGGGGGTTCGAATCCCCCAGCTTCCGCATCAAACGAAAGAACTGGTTGAGAAATCGACCAGTTCTTTGTTTATTATAAAGCTCTCCAGAAACGACGGAAATCGGAATATTTGCCAAAGACAACTAACTGATCGCCTTCTGCCAAGGCAAAATCTTCTGGTATAACCTCCACGACATTACGCTCGGTATACTTAATACCCAAAGCGTTTTTCTGCACTTTACCTCGTATGGTAGCCATGAGGCGCAGGCCGAACTCCTCCTCTATGTGAAGCTGAGGTACTGTATAGCCATATAACTTCCCAGGAACACTGAACTTTGCCACCGCATAGTCTTTATCTACACTAAAAGTCTCAATGTCATATCCAAACTCAATCCGTTCCACAAGGTTATGGGCTGCATCAGCCTCAGGTGAAAGTATCTTCTCTATTTTGAATGCTTGAAGGATAGAGCGATGCACCTCATCGTTGGCTCGGGCAAAGATATGCTCTACCTTCATTTGTACAAGTAGGGCAGCTACTCGCACGGAAGCTCCAAAATTTTCTCCAATCGCCACGATCACTGCATCTACATTGTGCAAAGGTAAAGCTGACAGGGCTTGCTCATCAGTGGCATCCATCATAAAAGCTGCCGCAAGCTTTTCTTTAATGGGTTCAACACGCGTGGATTCTTTATCAACGCCTATCACTTCATGACCTACGGCTGCCAGTTCCTCTGCCAAAACGTAGCCATAGTCTCCTAATCCAATTACAATGTATTTCATATTGAGTTTCTATGTATTTTAGTTTATAATGATTTCACCACTCGGATAGCGATAATTCACCACTTTCTTTTGTTTCACTACACCCAACAAAATAGTCATCATACCCAAACGACCAATAAACATAAGAGGTATCATAAACATCTTGCCTTGATCATGTAACAAGGCAGTAGCATTCAAACTGAAACCATCAGTACTCAGGGCACCCATACACTCATAGAACACTGCCCTCAAAGGCATCTCGGGTTCCAAGAGATTGAGAATGAAGATAGCTAAGCCCAACACTGCCAACGACAAAAGCACGGTGGCATTGGAACGGCGGATAGAGCTGGCCGACAACTCACGATGGAAAACTTCCACCCTGTCACTGCCTCTCAACATAGCCCCAAGATTCATCAGCATCACGGCAAAAGTATTAACCTTAATACCGCCTGCAGTGGATTGTGAACCACCGCCTATCCACATCAGTATCGAGAACATAATCATTGAGGAGGTAGTCCAAGTTAACGGATCAATGGCAGCAAACCCCACGGAACGTGGACAGACAGCCATAAAGAAGGCCTGCGTGATCTTGTCACCAACCGTCAGACCTATCAAAGCATTATCCCATTCCAAAAGAGCAAAACTGATGGTGGGAATAGTGAGCAGCAGCAAGGTCATTATCAACACAATACGTGTATTGAGGCTATATTGGTGATAAATCTTTCTCTCTTCCCAATGCCGACGACGAATTAAAACCCAAAGTCTGCGGCACATATTCGCAATGATATCCTTGATGTTCACTAAGATGGGGAATCCGATTCCACCCAAGATAACCAAAACTGACAGATAAAGATAAAGGGGGGCATGGTTACCAAAAACCAAAGGATTGGCCATGCCATTGGGCAAAGTACTGAATCCTGCGTTACAGAATGCAGAAACTGCATGAAAGATGGAGAAGTTTACCTCTTCCATCAATTCATATCCCATAGTGCCATGAATATCCGTCCAGATTGCAAAAGCTCCCACAGCCTCGATGACCAGGGTGAAGCCCAAAATATATAATAAGGTGGAAAGCAACGAATTTAGCGAGTTACTACTTACCATATCCTTTACCATCATGCGGTTGTAGATGCTGGTATTGCCCATAAAGAACAGGGTGAAGAAGCTGGTGAAGGTCATCACACCCAAGCCTCCCACCTGGAAAAGCAACATCAGCACTACCATACCGGCAGGCGTGAACGTCTGGGTATAATCTATGGGACTCATACCCGTTACACAGACGGCACTGGTGGAAAGAAAGAGAGAATCAAGCCACGAAATGCCGTTATATGTACAACGAGGTAAGAGTAGTAATCCAGTACCAATTAGTATGATAAACAGGAAACTGATAGCAAGAATAAGCGAGGGATTAGCCCTGCGTCCAAGCAGAAAAGTAAACCCTTTGGCTAGATTGATCAACGCAAATACCATACATATTACCACCCGATAGGTGACATCCTTCATCCATAGCCAAAACTGCTGAATGGGACCATCTTGAGGCTGGTGGAAAAAAATTGGTATGAGTGTAAGAAGTAGTAATATTGTTAAAATCCACGAGAAAGTGGTCATCTCATGGCGAGTATCACCATATCTAAGAAACAAGTGAGCAATGGTATCAGTCAAAAAGATGATCCAAACAACAAGATAGATTTGGTTCAGCATCTGCATCTCACTGGGAGAAATGACAAAACCATGCTCATAGACCACCGCCAGTGGAAGCAGTACCGATGCCATAAAAGATAGCACACGGATAAAACCAAGCAGGAGCTTGATATAGGGATGAATCCACCTGTGGCGATACAATAAAAACTTGTTATCTGACAATTTCATTGGTCTATTAAAGCTCATTTAGCTAGCAAACTTAATCAAAAGATGAATTATAAGCAAAAAAACAGAGCAAAAAGCGTCAAACTTAAAAAAATTGATTACTTTTGTGGCGATTTACACTAAAAACTATACTAAAATGAGTAACAAAACTAAAAGATTTATCCTCCCTGAGGAAGAGATACCACATTACTGGTACAACATTCAAGCAGATATGGTGAACAAACCTCTGCCACCCATTCACCCTGCTACCAAACAACCTTTAAAGGCAGAAGATCTGTATCCAATTTTCCCTGAAGAGTGCTGTCGTCAGGAAATGAATCAGACAGATCAGTGGATAGAAATTCCTGAAGAAGTACGTGAAATGTACAAGTATTATCGCAGTACACCCCTAGTTCGTGCTTACGGACTGGAGAAAGCATTGGGAACGCCTGCACATATTTATTTTAAAAACGAGAGTGTAAGTCCTATGGGTTCTCACAAACTGAACTCTGCCTTGCCTCAAGCATATTATGCCAAGATGGAGGGTACGACCAATATCACTACAGAGACTGGTGCTGGGCAATGGGGTGCTGCATTATCATACGCTGCTCGTCTGTTTGGTTTGGAAGCAGCTGTTTATCAAGTAAAGATAAGCTATGAGCAAAAGCCTTATCGCCGCAGCATCATGCAGACATTTGGCGCCCAGGTTACTCCTTCACCTTCTATGTCAACGCGTGCTGGTAAGGATATCTTAACAAGGGACCCATTCCATCAGGGTTCACTGGGTACTGCCATTTCTGAGGCTATCGAATTGGCAATGATGACACCTAACTGTAAATACACTTTAGGTTCAGTTTTAAATCATGTGGGTTTACATCAGACCATCATTGGTTTGGAAGCTGAGAAGCAGATGGCAATGGCTGGCGAATATCCTGATTTAGTAATTGGCTGCTTTGGTGGTGGTTCTAATTTCAGCGGCATCGCTTTCCCCTTCATGCGCCACACCATTTTGGAAGGCAAGAAAACTCGCTATATTGCTGCAGAGCCTGATTCTTGTCCAAAACTGACTCGCGGTAAGTTTGAATATGACTTTGGTGATGAGTCTGGTTTAACTCCATTGTTGCCAATGTACACTTTAGGTCACAATTTCCGCCCGGCAAATATCCATGCTGGTGGCTTGCGTTATCATGGTGCAGGTGTGATTATCTCGCAGTTGTTAAAAGACAAGTTGATGGAAGCAGTTGATATACCTCAGTTGGAAACCTTTGAAGCTGGTACGCTGTTTGCTCGTGCTGAAGGCATTATCCCAGCGCCTGAGTCTAGCCACGCTATTGCTGCTACCATCCGTGAGGCTAAAAAGTGCATTGAAACAGGTGAGGAGAAGGTGATTCTGTTCAACCTTTCTGGTCACGGATTAATTGACATGGCAGCTTACGACCAGTTTATCGCTGGTAACTTGCAGAATTATCGCGTAACGGATGAAGATTTGAAGAAGTCAATGGCTGACGCCGATGCTCTGAATAAGTAATTTCAGTTACTATATAATTACGAGGGGAGTTTCTTATTAAGAAGCTCCCCTCATTATTTGTTAATTCATTTGGTGACTACTCCGTTGATGTATAATAACATAGATAATGATGGGAGCACCAATGACTGGAGTAACAGCATTCAATGGAATGATGCCATTCTCGCCAGGCAACACACAAATCAGGTTACACAATAAAGCTACGGTACTGCCCGTCAGAATAGTTATTGGCAACAGGGAATTGTGGTTCTCTGTACCCAAAATTAGTCTTGCCACATGGGGCACCGCCAAGCCAATAAAAGCGATGGGACCACAAAAAGCTGTAGTAATAGCGGTAAGTAAACCTGTTATTACTAACAAATAATTTCTTACTCGCCTCGTATTCACTCCAAGATTTTCTGCATAGCGTTCACCCAACAGCATCGCATTCAAAGGCTTGATTAGCAACACTGAGCAAAGTAATCCAGTAAGTATCAGAGGAGCAAAGATAGGCATCTGATGCATCGAAACTCCTCCAAAATTGCCTAAGCCCCAAATCAGATAGGACTGTACACCTTCTTCTGTTGCAAAGAAATTCAGCAACGAAATAGCAGACGACGCGATGTAACCTACCATAATACCAGTAATCAACAACATCACACTGCTGCGTATCAGGGTAGAGAAGAACAGGATCAACGCCATAATGGCCATTGCACCCAAGAAAGCGCCAACAAATATGGACAAGAAACCTGATATAGTGAAAGAAGCGGTAGTGATGCTGCCTCCAAATGCCAACATAACTAAGGCAACACCTAAGCTGGCTCCAGCATCAATACCTAAGATGGAGGGACCTGCCAACGGATTTTTCAGTGAAGTCTGCAACATCAAACCACATACAGCTAAGGAGCCTCCACAGAGAAGGGCTGTCAATGCTTGGGGTAAACGACTTTGCCAAATGATGAATCGCCAACTGGGTTTGGCAGATTCATCACCCAAAAGGACGCTGACCACATCTCCTGCTGGTATGGAAACTGAACCCATCAGCAGATTAGCCACAAACAGCAGCAATACCATTACCGCCAACCCTATGCCATATTTCGTACCTTTATTCATTTTTAGTCCCACCGATGCATTATCCTCCTTCATGACTCCCTAATATGTCGGAGAAAAGCAACTCCTTTACAGGACAGAATTATTCATCTTTCAATTTCTCAAAGTAGGTTAACCCTCCCAAATCTATTTCTGGGTGAGAAATCTGAATATAGTCACGCAAAAGTCTGTCTGGATGGAACGGTGTTTCTTCATAAAAAGCAGTATGACCCGTATTACAACCATATACTTGATGACTCTTAAACGCCTTCAATTCTGCATACCCATGATAATCAGCCACCAAACCTTGATAGGTCATATCCTGAGGACGATTATACCGCATGACCCAAATATCAGCATCACCCGCCTTTTCAAACACCGCCTCAAAAGATAATGCCAGCGAACCACTATGACTATCATCCGCATATGGATATGCCACATTAGCATCTGCCCACAGCTTGCCCTGTGTACTTTGCCCGCCAGGCACATACCAAACCGAACCTGTCTTCAAGTCGGTGATAACAGTAGGTCGGTTTCCCGCTTGTGATGCCTGCGCCTTCAATGCCAGATAGTTCTCACTCACCTCAGAAAACAGTTGGTCAGCTACCTCAGCTCGTCCAAACAATCGACCATAGAACTTCATCCATTCGGCACGACCCAACGCCGAGGTTTCCATATAGTCGGCACACTCGATAAGGGGAACACCCAATTCCTCAGCCCTACCATAACCTCCACTGTTTTCAAAAGGTGAGAGCATTAAAGCATCGGGTTCCAGGTCAATGATACGTTCAATGTCTGGACTCATCGCATCGCCACAATCCAAAATGCTTCCTTCCTCCACACCTTTTATGATATAAGGAAGATGTATATATTGGAAGTCGCACACACCAGCTATCTGCTTCAGGCCACCCAATTCCTGAACTAAGGCACTATGTACCGCAGTATATATCACCGCCTTGCTAACGGGTGTACGCACCAATGTTCCCTTAGGTAAACTCTCTGGTAAAGCTGCTTGACGAGGCACCAACACATACTTATGCAGCGTGCGACCTTTATTCCAAGGGTCACGGATGCTCGCCACACTATAACCTTCATAATCTATCAAGGTTATCAACTGAGCATACTGCAAGGTTAGGGTATCTCCTTCAGGAGACACCCCATCCTGCCTGTTACCTTGACAACTGCAGAATATCAGTGCAGCAAAGCAGACATAAATCAACCTGTGGTACATTATCAATTGTCAATTGTCAATCATCTCAGAACCAGCATAAAGCAAGGGCCAACACCCACATCATACTTCTTTTCCAAATTGCCCGCAAAATCGTACTGATTTACATAGCCATCAGTGTCGTATGATGTAAAGCCACTTACCTTATTATATGAAGACACGTACAACTTGCCTCCTTCATGATCTATGGCGATACCAGCTGGAGCATCTACCACATTCTCACCCAAATAAGCAGAACTCAACACAGACATATCAGAAAGATTATACTGAGTATAGGCATCTATAGTGTACCAATTGCCATCCGCATCAGATGTCCAAGCCGAACTAATGGTATAAAGCATACCATCATTAACAGCTAACCAAGCAGCTTCCACATTTAGGTCAGTTACCTTGTCACTAGAATCTATCTTGCAAATGGTTGATGGCATTGTATAATAGTCACCGTTACACAATGCATAAACGTTTTCACCATCGGTGGCTATACGAGTAGGATTCACACCTACCTCTATTTTCTTCGCCTCGCTAAATGTAGCCAAGTCAATTTTCGACACACTCATACCATTTGCATATCCATTCTCATAGTTCAGGCCATCAGAGTTCACCACATACAGGAAACCATTCACAATCACCATCTCCTCGGGATTAGGTCCCACCTTAACAACTTTATCAATTTCCTGTGTTTCAGGATTGATACGTATTACCTCACCACTATATAAAGACGCATAAACATAATTATCGTCAGCAATGATATATCGTGGTCCATCATCATAATCCGTTGGAATGGCTATTTGCTTCACAGACTCAAGTGTCAGCTTATCCATTACCTCAATGGTTCTTGACCCATACACTGCTATATACAAATTACCTTTATAAATGGCACCATTCTGAACTGTGCCACCCAAGCTACGCCCATTCTTGGCAGCAAAAACACCATTTGTTACTTCTTGCTTAGAGAAGTTTATGAAAGACAACGAGCCGTCGATGCTCTTGCCTTGATTACCACCGTTGAATACATACAAACCCTGCTTGTCAGAAGCTACAGAGTAGTCTGGTTCGGGTTCAGGCTCTGGCTCTGGTGCTGGAGCTGGAGTAGGTTCAGGTGCTGGTGTTGGTTTAGGATCATCGTCCTTACTGCAGGCAGCAACTACAAAAGGCACTGCCACCACTAAAGCAAAAAGCTTTAAGAATTGTCTTACATTCATTTTCATAATTACTATTTATTTAAATTGTTACACTTATTGTAAACTTAAAAGCCCTGCCTGGCATAGGGTAACTCTTCACAATAGCATATTGCTTATTGCCCAAGTTGATGCCATCCAAGCGAGCCACCAACTCAAAGTTCTGAAACTTGAAAAAACGATACAGAGCTGCTCCCCACTCAGCGTAACCTGGAAGTCGGTTATCAGGCTTATGATCCTCTACCGTATAGCGTGCACTCGCCAAAGTACTGTGTACCACCACATTCACCCACGGATTCTCCCAAGTAAGAGAAGCTGACCCAGAGTTCTTGGGGGTATAGACTATCTGATTCTTGTAGTATTGCGATTGTGGGTCAGTGAGGTTGGAAGCAGACTGTAATGTATAAGAAGCATTCAGCAACAGTTGGTGTTTTTTAGCCAAAGCCACAGTGGCTTCTACATTCACATCGGCGCCCCATATATCCACACGGCCCAGATTGATCATTGTCCAAAAGAACATATTGAAGGGAACCGCTATTATCTTATCTTTCACACGGTTGTAATAGCCATCGGCAGTAATATTAAGATTTGCCAACCAATGATTACTCTGCTGTAAACCATAGGTTACACCCACATTCAGTTGGCGAGCTACCTCAGGACGGATGTCCCTACTGCTATACCTGGCAAAATAGTTTTCGCTGAAAGTCGCTACTCGAAAAACATCTTTATAGGCGGCACGCAAATAAAGGTCTTGGCCTCTGAAAGGTTTGAACGATAACGACAAAGAGGGTGACAAGCGGTTAGCACTCCGAGAGCCAACACCATTCTTAGCTCCATTATCGTATATCGAAGCCAACAAACGAGCTGTCAGCAACCAATACTTGCCTTGATATTTGGCTGTGAAAGTTTGCAGTATGGTATTGCGATAAGGCAGAGCCCCAGCAGTTGTATTGCTATTGAGGTTGTTATAGGAATAGTCGGCACCGTAAGCCAAAGCCCAGTGTTCATCAGGTGTAAACATCAATGTGCCTGAACCATAATACTCTCGCTGGTAGTAATAGTTACTGAGTTCTCCCCCAGGATATTGGTTGCCAACATCCTTGTAATGGGTATAAGCCCAGTTGAACTTGCCGTTAAGTTGCAGGTGCCACAGCGAACCCAAAAGGGTTTGATAGTGCAACTGTGTAAAGAAGTTGCGGTCAATTTCCTGCTCCTTGCTCACATTGTTGTACAAAATCACAGGACCAGGCAGCTGGCGAAAAGAGTTATAATAATACATCTTACCCTGTAGCAAACCTGTTTCGGAAGTATGTACCGTCACATTCGCCTCCCCACGATAGGTTTCGATGAAATTGTTATTACGCTTCTCAGTAGTAACATACTTACCATTCACCAAGCGGAAAGGGTATTGGTTATCGGCACGCAGGTAATCGCCATAAGCCGACAAACTAACACTTTCTCCAAGTTGCTGGTCGTATCTGAGATAAGGGTTCAACAAACCAAAAGAACCAGTCTTGACTTCTGCTTTTAGACGATAGGACTTATCAACAAAGTCGGGCACTTCAGTTTGGAGCCTTAACACAGCTGCCGAAGCCACTGTTCTGGCTGGCAGGAAGATATCATCATTATCGCCAATGGTCAATGATAGCGAACGGATATTGTCGAGTGAGAAACGAGAAAGGTCTATCTGTCCACTTTGGGCATCAGTGATGGTAATTCCATCATATGCCACCGCCGTATGTTGCGAGCCCAAACTCCTTACAGAGACAGTCTTGACACCACCAGCACCTCCATAATCTCTAACATTCACGCCAGAAAAGCGTCGCAAAGCATCACTTAGGTCGGTAACTCCCTGCGAGAGCATCTGTTTCTGGGTAAACTGCAAAGTAGGAGCCGTACTGATTACATTTCTACTTCGACCAGTAGTACTTACGGTCACTTCATCAATGACATGAATCTTATCCGCAATAGTATCTGTCACCTGATTCTGTGCTTGTAAACCTATGGGCATAACAACCAAACAGAGTGCCCAAAGCACACTGCACGCAGAGCCAGCCAATTGTATGAGTTTATCTATCATCTTTGCGTATCAGAGTCATGCACGTCCTCGAATGCATTTATCTACATTATGCTTTGCAGGTCTTCTGACTTATTCCATGTCTGTGGCCTTCCCACCCACTAAGGGCAGTGGCAAAGATTCACAGACACCATATGGAAATCACAGCAGCGGGACTGCTCGGGATTTGCACCCGATTCCCTTTTCACCCTCCTCCTCGAATAGAAGAGTTGGAACAAAGCGGGCACAAAGATACGCAATATTTTGCAATAAATAATGTAAAAATGTAATAATTCAATCTTTCTCCTGTACCAAACCGCTGCGAAAGGCCACGAGGAGTTTCTGCAGATCATTGATCTGTTCTCGAATCTCCCTTCCCTTATCTGTATCTCTCACTAACACGCGTTGCTGGGTGTAATCCACTAAAAAGATGGTAGATTTGATATCAAGGCCTTCCTTGATGGCTTTCTCCCTACTTTCGAATGGTTCATGCTGTACCAGCTGGAAGCCGTGACTATGATATACCAACGTATAACCAGCGATACCCGTAGTAGGTTGATATGCTTTCGAGAAACCTCCGTCAATCACCAAAAGCTTTCCGTCAGCCTTCACAGGTTTCTCACCCTTAATGGTTCGTACGGGTACGTGACCGTTGATAATATGCGAGTGCGATCCTGGCTCTATGCCAAACTCCCTGAGGATATTATCGCACACCTCAGCTTGGTCACGAAGTTCGTAATAATGTCCCTTTTCCTCCTTGTGGGTCTCCTTATCAGCCACGAAAATACGCTCGAACGTTGCCATCTTGCTCTTGTCGAAGGTAGGCGTATCTGCACCACACCACAGATACCACGCATAATCCATTGCATTGCGTTTGCGTTCTTTGTCGTGGTCTTCATAATAAGCAGAACGCAGCATACGGTCGGCTTTCTGCAGCAGATTCTTGCCCCAGTATTCCTTCTGACCAATCTGCACATGCTTGAAGGTACCATCGGCATTCAGCGGAATAGAGGCGTGGAACAGCAGGTTACTGTTGCTTACCTTATACATACTGCCATTTGAGAACAAGCAATGCATATGTTTGCGCAACTTCTCGCTATTCATGAACGAAGCATACATTTTGTCCATGATGTCTCGCTCCTCATCGGTAAGCTTGTAAGGATCTACAGGGTCAACGGTAGGCAAAAAAGTGTCGAGCATCTCATAATTCTTATCGCCAATCCTGATAGTGCCTTTTTGGAAATCAATTTTATCCAACAGTAGGCGGTCTTCCATCTGATATTCAGAATGTCGATGAATAATCTCTGCCTCCAACTTAAACTGAATGATGGTGATGGCCTTGTGCATTTGCGATATCAATCGCTGGGTCTTTTCGTCAGGCTTATTGTCGCTGAACTCGCTGAGCACAGGCATAAAGCGAGTGCAAGGGTCATCCTTGTAAGTATCCATCGCAAAAGTAGCCAACGGCAAGAGGTTGATACCGTAGCCGTCCTCCAAAGTGGTGAGGTTGGCATAGTGCATACACATGCGAATCACGTTGGCGATACAAGCCAAATTGCCAGAGGCTGCTCCCATCCAAAGCACATCGTGGTTACCCCATTGGATATCAAAATTATGATAATCACAAAGGGTATCCATAATAATATGAGCACCAGTACCCCTATCAAAGATGTCACCCACAATATGTAGCGAGTCAATACAAAGGCGTTGTATTAGGTTACACATCGCCACGATAAACGCATCTGCCCGACGAGTTGAGATAATAGTCCTGATGATACCATCCAGATAAGCCTCCTTATTATGGTCCCCGCCCGATTCGTGCAGCAACTCTTGGATGATGTATTCAAAATCCTTCGGCAATGCCTTGCGAACCTTTGAGCGGGTATATTTCGACGATACATTCTGGCACACACGCACCAATCGGTTCAGCGTAATCCTATACCAGTCGTTCAAATCCTCCTCCTCCTTCTTGATGAGCCTCAGCTTCTCCTCGGGATAGTAAATCAGCGTGCAGAGGTCCTTCTTCTCTTGGTCTCGCAGGGAGTGGGCAAAGATTTCATTCACCTTGCGTTTCACGGTACCCGAGGCATTCTTCAGTACATGCTGAAACGCCTCATACTCACCATGTACATCACTCAAAAAATGCTCCGTACCCTTGGGCAGGTTCAGTATTGCCTCTAAGTTGATAATCTCCGAGCTGGCGGCGGCAATGGTTGGGAAACTGCGAGCCAACAGCTGCAAATAGCGCACATCATCCACTAAATCTTCGGGTGTCAGGTTGTCAGTCATATTGTAGTATTTTTAATAGTATGTCTGCAAAGCTACAAAATAAAAAGGAGAAAAGCTATCGACAGACGTAAAAAGTTGAAAAAAGGGAGGAGCATTTCAAGTATTTGCCCTCTGATGCTCCTCCTTCATCACGGTTAATTACCGCTCAAGTCATAAGTGTTGGTGATAGATTCTGGCCAAGAAACATCAGCGATAGTGACGGCCCACGTACCGTCACTCTGAAAAAAAGTGCCGCTATAGTAGGTGTTATAGGCTGGCTTCATCTGAACGTTAGTAAACGTATGTGACTTGACAACCTCGTTCGATGCGTCATAGGCGGTTGCCTTAACGGTGACAGTAGCGTTACTTGAAGGAAGGAAGGTGTATATACCGCAATGAATAATCGCATTGTCAGCTTTGTTACTCTGGTCGATAACACTCAGTTGTGTACCGCTTCCCACGCCTAGACCAGTAACTGGATTGAACGACATACTGCCACCCGTCAACTCCAGAGCAAACGACTTCACCTCTGTTGGTTTGGGTTCCGTTTGGAACTCGAAACGGGCAACGGCGCGATTCAGGCTCACATTAACAGTACCAGCCGTCAGAGCACTCTTCTGCAAGGTTCCATAATAATAGAAGGTGTCGTTCACCTTTTCACCCGTAGGATGAATGTTTGTAAGGGCTTCTATCTCCATCTCCACTTTTGAAGCAATGACCACCAAGCTATAAGTATCTGCCACCACTTTGGCAGAAATGTTTCCAAAATTCTCATCCTCAAATGTTTGAGTAAACTCATACGCCTTTGTCTCGCCCTTGAAGAGCGCCACATTCAGGTAAGACACATTCCCGTCCAATGAGGCACGAGTATTGGCACCTAGACCCATCTCCTTCAGTGTCATATCAAAATCCACCATACTGAAAGTCACCTCAACCAACTCATCTTTATCTACATCTTTCACCAGCTGAGCCGTCAGTTCTTTACTCTCTGGTTCTTTGTTACCAATCTGATTCTCACAAGCGACAAGCATCATTGCACAGCACACAGCTATGCCATAAAATCCTTTTTTCATTGTTTTCAGTTTTTTAATTAATAATGATGCATCATAACAAATCAGGGAACGATTCCTCCTTTTGCGGAAGCGTAGATAGCTAAATTAACAAGTCATGAAAAAGATGCAGCCTTCGTTGACTGCAGGGGCGGTAAGGAACTTCCGCAAAAGAGACCTTTGACAATCCAATAATCATAGCCTTCATTGTTTATGATGAATTTTTCGGATGCAAAGTTAAGAAATGTTGTTTATTTAACAAACAAATCAGCTAAAAATTTGCAGGATTAGAAAAAAGAGACTACATTTGCATCCGCAAATCGGGTTACGATGCCCGTTTGGCGAGTGTTTCGGGGTGTAGCTCAGTCCGGTTAGAGTATACGTCTGGGGGGCGTGGGGTCGCTAGTTCGAATCTAGTCACCCCGACAACGCAAGGAGCAGGAGGCAGTTTTCACTACCTCCTACTTTTTTGCGGCAACTTACTTCAAGCTGAAGGCTCAATTGCTTGAAGTAATTGGGTCTTTTACTTGAAGTAATCGGCCCTTTTACTTGAAGTAATTGGTGCAAGAGAGATTATGTGTCGAAAATCGAGTTGTCGTGATATGGTCAGCTTCTGTTAGAATTCAGCATTAGTACCAAAGTCTATCTCAGCGGCACACTGATAACCTTCATCGTAGAGGGCTTGAAGTTTTTGTACATTCTTCTCCATGCGACCCACCTGAATGGGGTTGACGGGACGAATGACCAGGGCTTTGCCCTCACGTTCCATCTGTTCCAGTTGAGTGAGTTGGCCGTTGTACATCTGACCTCTCAAGCGGATAGCCTCCTTAAGAAGCGGATATCGGTGATAGAGGAACCCTGGGATATAGGGTTTCTTCTCGCTCTTGCGATAGCCAGCATTGCGGGTGAGCACCACCACCACTTTCTGATAGCCCTGACTGAAAGCTCGTTCGAAGGGGATGGAGTCGGTGATGCCGCCATCAAGCTGCGGACGGCCATCTACCATCGCAATCGGACAACCGAAAGGCAAGCTGCACGTAGCAGTAACAATGTCGATGATGCGCTTGGGGTCGTGCTTCTCTTCCCAATAGACAGCCTTGCCCGTCTGGCAATCGGTAGTGACCATCTCGAAACGCTCGGGGTTCTGCTCATAAACATCATAATGATAAGGTATAATCCGCTCAGGGAATTCGTGGAATATCAGGTGGAAGTCCATGATGTTTCGTTGGGTAAGAAGGGGCTTCAAGCCTATGTAATTGTACTTCTTCATCAAGTCGATGTTTGCCACCTTTGCCCTACCCCGCTGATAGGACATATAGGAGATGCCATTGCTGGCACCAGCACTCACGCCTACGACGTATGGAAAACGGATGCCACGATCCATGAAGTTGTCGAGCACACCGCAAGTGAACACTCCTCGCATGCCTCCTCCCTCCAACACGAGGGCTGTTTTATCGTCAATAATAACCCTTTGAGTCATGTTTTTATATTTTTTAGAGCAAAGATATGCATTTTTATGATATTTTGTTTAACTTTGCAAGGTTTGTTGGGAAATAAAATTCAAAATTCAATAATTATGATGAAGAAAACATTGTTATTTGCTGCTTTAGGTCTGATGAGCCTCAATATAGCAGCACAGAATGCCCCCAAAGAAGACGAGGGCTACAAGTTTACTGTAGTGAAGGAAATTCCAATTACCAGTGTGAAGAATCAGGCTCGCGCCGGCACGTGCTGGTGCTATTCTGGCTTGGGTTTCCTGGAAGCAGAGTTGCTGAAGGCTGGTAAGGGCACTTACGATTTCAGCGAGATGTTCATCGTGAAGAACACTTATATGGATCGTGCCGATTATGCCGTTCGCACACATGGTGATGTAAGTTTCTCACAAGGTGGCTCTTTCTATGATGTAATGTATGGTATGGAGCATTTCGGCTTGGTACCTGACGAGGTGATGCCTGCGGGCAAGATGTATGGTGACACCATCAGTAATCACTCTGAGCTGAGCGCCATCGCTGATGCTGCTGTTGCTGCTATCGCTAAGGGACGTCTGCGCAGCTTACAGCACGACAATGACAACAACCTGCTGTGGAAGAAGGCTGTGAAGGCTATCCACGATGTGTATCTGGGCGAAGACCCAACATCTTTCACATATCAAGGCAAGACCTACACTCCGAAGAGTTTCTACGAGAGCACAGGCTTGAAGGCAAGCGACTATATCTCACTGACTTCTTACACTCATCATCCATTCTATGAACCATTCGTGCTGGAGATTCAGGACAACTGGCGTTGGGCTCAGAGCTATAACCTGCCTCTTGACGAGTTCATGGATGTGTTTGACTATGCTATCAACAACGGTTACACCGTATTGTGGGGCTCTGACGTAAGCGAGGAAGGTTTCAACCGTCAGGGTGTAGGTGTTTTGCCTGACATCGATAAGGTGGTGGAACTGAGCGGTTCAGATATGGCTCATTGGCTGAAACTACCTGCTACCGAGCGCGATGTAACTTCAAAGCCTATGCCTCAGAAGTGGGTCACACAGGCTGAACGCCAGCTGGCTTATGACAATTATGAGACTACCGACGATCATGGTATGTTGATCTACGGTACTGCTAAGGACCAAAATGGTACAGACTATTATATGGTGAAGAACTCTTGGGGTGACAGCGGTAAGTATCATGGTCTGTGGTACGTGTCAAAAGCTTTCGTTCGCTATAAGACTATGAATATTCTGGTGAACAAGAAGGCTGTGCCAAAGGCTATCTTGGATAAGCTGGGAGTTAAATAAGATTGACGATTGAAGATTATAAAAGTGGAGATGGGAGGACCCTTTCTCCACTTTTTTCTTTTTATATATGGTGGAGTAAAAAAAAAACTGTACCTTTGCACCCAAATTTGGCTTAGGCTATTTTGAAATAATTTAAAATAAACAATAATGAGTTTGAAAATCGTAGTATTGGCAAAACAAGTACCCGACACCAGAAACGTGGGGAAAGATGCCATGAAGGCTGACGGAACCATCAACCGTGCAGCTTTGCCTGCCATCTTCAATCCTGAAGATCTGAACGCTTTGGAGCAGGCTCTCAGACTGAAAGACGCTTTCCCAGGCTCTACCGTAACGCTGCTGACAATGGGACCTGGACGTGCAGCAGAAATTATTCGTGAAGGACTCTTCCGTGGCGCTGATGGCGGTTATCTATTGACCGACCGTGCTTTCGCAGGCGCAGACACATTGGCTACTTCTTACGCTATCGCTACCGCCATCAAGAAGATTGGCGAGTATGATATCATCGTTGGTGGTCGTCAGGCTATCGATGGCGATACCGCTCAGGTAGGTCCTCAAGTGGCAGAGAAGTTGGGTTTGCCACAGGTAACTTATGCTGAAGAAATTGTCAGCTTAGACGAAGCTGCTCGCAAGGTGGTAATTCGCAGACATATCGACGGAGGTGTAGAAACCGTAGAGGCTCCATTGCCTTTGGTGGTGACAGTAAACGGTAGTGCCGCTCCTTGTCGCCCTCGCAACGCTAAGTTGGTACAAAAATATAAACGTGCTATGGGTGCACAGGAGAAGTCAGCCATCATCAAGGAGGCTGGTTCCCTGCCTTATGCTGAGCTCTATGAGCAGCGTCCTTACTTGAATCTGGTGGAATGGACAGCCACTGATGTGGATGCTGATTTCAACCAGTGTGGTCTGAATGGTTCACCCACAAAGGTGAAAACTGTACAGAACATTGTGTTCCAAGCAAAGGAAAGCCAGACACTCTCCAGCAGTGATGCTGATGTGGAAGGGTTAATAAAAGAATTGTTGGACAAGAAGATAATCGGCTAAGACTATGAACAATGTATTTGTATATTGTGAGATTGAAGGCACAACCGTAGCCGAAGTATCTCAGGAGCTGCTGACCAAGGGTCGCAAGCTCGCCAATCAACTGAATGTTGAGTTACATGCCATCGTGGCAGGCACAGACATCAAGGGTAAGGTGGAAGACCAGATACTGCCTTATGGTGTCGATAAATTGTTTGTGTTCGACGCTCCAGGATTGTTTCCTTACACCTCAGTTCCTCATACTGAAATCTTGGTAAATCTCTTCAAGGAGCAGCAGCCACAGATTGCCCTGATGGGTGCTACCGTGATAGGTCGCGACTTGGGTCCTCGAGTTTCCTCTTCGCTGACCAGCGGTTTGACTGCCGACTGTACGCAGTTGGAGATTGGTGACCACACCGATGCTAAGACAGGTACTGAGTACAAGGACCTGCTTTATCAGATTCGTCCCGCTTTTGGTGGCAACATCGTGGCTACCATCGTGAACCCAGACCATCGCCCTCAGATGGCTACCGTACGTTCTGGTGTGATGCAAAAAGCTATATACGAAGGTGCTTGCAAGAAAGAAGTAATATATGCCGAGGTGGATAAATATGTAAGTCCTGAGGCATTCGTAGTGAAGGTGCTCGACCATCACGTGGAAGCTGCAAAGCACAACCTGAAGGGTGCCAAGATTGTGGTAGCCGGTGGTTATGGTATGGGTAGCAAGGAAGGTTTCGACATGTTGTTTGAGTTGGCAAAGGTGCTTCATGGTGAGATAGGTGCCAGTCGTGCTGCTGTGGATGCAGGCTTCTGTGACCACGACCGTCAGATTGGTCAGACTGGTGTGACCGTTCATCCAAAGGTGTATATCGCTTGCGGTATATCTGGTCAGATTCAGCACATTGCCGGCATGCAGGATTCCGACATCATCATCTCCATCAACAGCGACCCAGATGCACCTATCAACAAGATTGCCGACTATGTGATTAACGGCACTGTAGAGGAAGTGGTTCCAAAGTTGATTAAGTATTACAAGCAAAATTCGAAGTAACTATGGCAAATTATTATACCGACTATCCAGAACTGAAGTTCCATCTCGACCATCCGTTGATGGAACGCATCGTGGAACTGAAGGAACGCGGCTATGCCGACAAGGATACATTTGATGATGCGCCTGTTGACTATCAGGACGCTATCGACAACTATGACCGAGTACTTGAAATCGCTGGCGATATTGCAGCTAATGTGATTGAGCCAAATAGCGAAAGTGTTGATATCGAGGGTCCTCATTTGGTAGATGGACGTATGGTGTATGCAGAAAAGACCAAAGAAAACCTGGCTACCACCATCAAGGCTGGTCTGAACGGTGTGCCTATGCCTCGTCGTTATGGTGGCTTGAACTTCCCTACCGTACCCTATTCTATGGCTTCTGAGATTATCTCTGCTGCCGATGCTGGTTTCCAGAACATCTGGTCATTGCAGGATTGCATTGAGACCCTGTATGAGTTTGGCACAGAGGAACAGCGCCAACGCTACATCCCTCGCGTTTGTCAGGGTGAGACGATGTCAATGGACTTGACAGAGCCTGATGCCGGTTCTGACCTACAGCGTGTGATGCTGAAGGCTACCTATAGCGAGGAAGAAGGTTGCTGGTTGCTGAATGGTGTGAAGCGTTTCATCACCAACGGTGATTCTGATATTCATTTGGTACTGGCTCGTTCTGAGGAAGGTACCCGTGACGGTCGTGGTTTGTCAATGTTCATTTACGACAAGCGTCAAGGTGGTGTTACCGTTCGTCATATAGAGCATAAGTTGGGTATTCACGGCTCACCAACTTGCGAGCTGGTTTATAAGAATGCCAAAGCTGAACTTTGTGGCGACCGTAAGTTGGGTCTGATCAAATATGTGATGAGCCTGATGAACGGAGCCCGTTTGGGTATTGCTGCTCAAAGTACAGGTGTGAGCCAAGCAGCTTACAACGAGGCTTTGGCATACGCCCGTGACCGCAAACAATTCGATAAGGCTATCATTGAATTCCCTGCAGTTTATGAGATGCTGGCTCGTATGAAGGCCAAACTCGATGCAGGTCGTAGCATCCTTTACATGACATCTCGCTATGTGGATATCTACAAGGCTTTGAACGATATCAGTCGTGAACGAAAGTTAACCCCAGAAGAACGTCAGGAGCAGAAGAAATACACTCGCTTGGCAGATGCCTTCACCCCACTGGGTAAGGGTATGACTTCTGAGTATGCTAACCAGAACACTTACGACTGCATCCAGATTCATGGTGGTTCGGGCTTCATCATGGAGTACAAGGCACAGCGCCTGTATCGTGACGCTCGCATCCTCTCTATTTATGAGGGTACTACCCAGTTGCAAGTGGTAGCAGCTATCCGCTATGTCACCAACGGTACTTACCTCGACATTCTGCGTGAGTTCGAGCAGGAGCCTGTAATTGACGAGCTGAAGCCTTTGCAGGAGCGTGTGATTGAGATGACCAACAAGTTTGAGGCAGCTACTAACTTGGTGAAGGAAGCTGGCAATCAGGAATTGCTTGACATCCTGGCTCGTAGTCTGTATGAGATGGCAGCAACAAACGTGATGGCTAACCTCTTGCTGATGGATGCCTCTCGTGCTCCTGAACTGTTCGCCAAGTCTGCTAAGGTATATGTAAACTTGGTAGAATCTGAAGTGGAGAAGCATTTCAAGTTCATCAATAGCTTCAAAGCAGAAGACTTGGAGGCTTATAAACAATAAAAAAAGGACAATGAATAATTAGAGCGGTTTCCAAAAGAAACCGCTCTTTATTTTACAACTCCAATTCTTTGGCAACTTCCTTCATTACCTCACTAATCTTAATGTGTTGCGGACAAATTTTCTCACACTTCTTACACTCTATGCATTCAGAAGCCTTACCATGGTCAACAATTAGGTTATTGTAGTATGCCACCTCAGTAACGAAACCTTTCTTTCCAAAGCGTTTCTTTTGGTTGTAGAGCGAGAAATATTCAGGTATTGCAATCTTCTTAGGACAACCCTTCACGCAATAACGACAACTGGTACAAGGTACAGCAATACTGCTGTTGATAATCTCAGCTGCTTTGTGAGTCAGGGCAATCTGTTCCTCAGTCAGAGGCTTGAAGTCCTGCATATACGAAGTATTGTCATCCAACTGCTCATAGCTCGACATTCCCGAGAGCACCATCATTACCTGCGGTTGTGAAGCAGCAAAACGTATCGCCCATGAAGCCACCGACAAGTTCGGTTCAGATTGCTTGAACATCTTCTTCACCTCGTCAGGCACATTAATCAGTGTGCCACCCTTGATAGGCTCCATCACCACTACAGGCTTGTTGTGCTTGCAAATTACCTCGTAGCATTTACCCGACTGAATGCTGTCACTATCCCAATCCACATAATTCAGCTGAATCTGCACCAATTCGATTTCAGGGTGTTCCGTCAGAATCCTATCCAATAGTTCGGCATTATCGTGGAATGAGATACCCATGTGCTTAATCTTCCCTTCTGCCTTCAGCTGTTGCAGGTACTCAAAGCTTTTCAGCTTCACTGCATTCTTATAGGTATTCTCGTTTAGTGAATGCACCAAATAATAGTCGAAATAATCCACGCCCACCTTCTGCAACTGGCGTTGGAAGGTTTCACTTTGCTTCTCTTCCGTATAAATCATCATGATGGGAAGCTTAGAGGTAATGGTGTAACTCTCACGTGGATAACGCTCCACCAATACCTCCTTCAATACCTCCTCACTCTGGAAGTTGTGATACATCCACGCCGTATCAAAATAGGTGAAGCCACGTTCTATAAACGTATCCACCATACGCTTCAATTGCTCTTTGTCAAAGCTTGCCTGATCTGCTGGGTTCAGCAATGGCAGTCGCATACATCCAAATCCTAATTTCTTAGCCATAACTACGTAGGTTTATTATTGTTACTTCGCAAAGATACACATTTTGGGGGAATAAACAAAAAATGAGGCGAAGCTTTATGAGCTCCGCCTCTAAAATATATAAGGTGTTTGCGATGCATTACATCATGCCACCGCCCATGCCACCACCCATACCAGGAGCTGGCATTGGAGGCAGATCCTCCTTCTTCTCGCTGATTACGCACTCAGTAGTCAGGAACATACCTGCGATAGAAGCAGCGTTCTCCAAAGCTACGCGGGTAACCTTAGCTGGGTCAACCACACCTGCAGCATGCAGATTCTCGAATACATCAGTACGAGCGTTGTAGCCATAATCAGCCTTACCCTCGCGAACCTTCTGTACAATTACGGCACCTTCCTTGCCTGCGTTCTCGCAAATCTGACGCAGAGGCTCCTCGATGGCACGCTTAACGATTTCGATGCCAGTGGCATCATCGTCGTTAGCACCCTTCAAG
>JAEEGF010474050.1_pt1 | contig 25077 bp, 20 predicted proteins | sample 9134171 | NCBI WGS metagenome assembly JAEEGF01 (sample SAMN16246542, study PRJNA631951) | gut metagenome | biome: gut microbiome; feature: rumen; material: AP-attached | host: Bos | place: Iran: Karaj | collected 2018-10 | reverse complement strand
TCAAGGTCGAAGCCGTTCTTCACCCCGTCGGTGTCGACGGAGTTGAGGACCGCCTCGCCCGCGCCGCTGTCGACGCACCTGCGGATCCACTCGACCGCCTCAAGGCCGGTATCGTCGCGCCCGCCCCTCGCAAAGACGCGGAAGCCGCCGTCGACGCGCTTGACGTCGGCCGACAGCACGACGCACTGGTCGCCGTACAGGCGGGCAGCCTCGCCTATCAGGGAGGGATTCCTTATGGCTCCCGAGTTGACGCTGACCTTGTCGGCGCCGCAGCCCAGCACCCGGGCAAAGTCGTCGACGGTGTTGATGCCGCCGCCGACCGTCAGAGGTATGAAGACGTTCGAGGCGGTCTCCCTGAGAACGTCCGTGAACAGCTTCCTCCCCTCGGCCGATGCGGTTATGTCGTAGAAGACCAGCTCGTCGGCACCGCAGGAGCTGTAATAGCGGGCAAGCTCGACCGGCGAGTTCACGTCCCGCAGGCCCTTGAAATTGGTTCCCTTCACCACCCTGCCGTCCCGCACGTCGAGGCAGGGTATTATTCTTTTTGTCAGCATGACGCGGCCTCCAGGGCAAGGCGCAGATCGATGTCTCCGGTGTAGCAGGCCCTGCCTATTATGGCGCCGTACAGTCCGAGGTCCCGCAGCGCCGTGACGTCTTCCATGGACGAGACGCCGCCCGAGGCCACTATGTCTATGCTGAACCGGTCCGACAGGTCGCGGTAGAGCTCCCTGTTGGTCCCTCTCATGGCCCCGTCGCGCGAGATGTCCGTGCAGATGAGCGTCCCGACGCCCGCCTCGCACATGCTGCGGCAGAATTCGAAGGCGTCCGTGCCGGAGTCCCTGGTCCAGCCGTCGACCGCCACCCTGCCGTCACGCACATCGACGCCGACGGCTATCTTTGAGCCGTACTTCTGCACCGCCTGTGCGGCAAAGCCGGGCACCGTCGCTGCCGATGTGCCGAGGATGATCCTGTCGATGCCCGCGTCCGCGTATCTGCCTATTGCCTCCATGGTCCTGATCCCGCCGCCGACCTCGCAGAACATGCCCGTGGAGGCCTTTATACTGCGGACGAGGCCGAAGGCGGGGGTCTCGCCGGTCCTGGCGCCCTCCAGGTCGACCAGATGCAGGTGGGTCGCCCCGAGATCGCGGAAGCCGGCGGCCGCGGCGACCGGGTCGTCGCTGTACACGGTCACTTTGGCGTAATCGCCCCTCAGAAGACGCACGGCCTTTCCGCCGTACAGATCTATAGCCGGAAAAATAATCATCTGAAACACCTTTACATCTCGCAGAAGGCCTTGAGTATGGCAAGGCCCGTCCCGCCGCTCTTCTCCGGGTGGAACTGGCACCCCATTACGTTGGCTTCTGCGGCCACGGCCGTCAGCGGGGCTCCGTAATCGGCGAACGCTGCCGCCGACGCAGGCAGCCCGGTGCCGTCCGGCGCCGAGGCGTAATACGAGTGGACGAAATACACCCAGTTCTCCGCCCCGAGGCGCGAGAACAGAGCGTGCGGAGGACCGATGAACTCGAGCCGGTTCCAGCCCATGTGCGGAATCTTGAGCCCGGCGGGAATGACGTCGGATATCGGCCTTATGACCCCCTCGAGCAGCCCGAGGCCCGGATACTCCCCGTATTCGAAGCTGCGGTCGAACAGCAGCTGCATGCCGAGGCAGATCCCCAGCAGCGGCTTCCCCACCGCGGCAGCCTCGATAACGCTCTCTCCGAGGCCGGTGGAGCGGAGCTTCTCCGACGCGTCTCCGAAGGCGCCGACGCCCGGAAGCACTATCCTGTCCGCCGCTCGAAGCGCGTCCGGATCGGAGGTGACCTCGGCGCGCTCGTCGATGGCGGCAAACGAGCACTTCAGCGAGAACAGATTCCCGACTCCGTAATCGACTATGGCCGTCATCAGAGCACTCCCTTTGTCGAGGGGATCTCGCCCTCGAAGCGGCTGTCGATGCCGACCGCCTCGGAGAGGCTTCGGGCGGCGGATTTGAAGGCACCCTCTATTATGTGGTGCGAGTTCCTGCCCGCCAGCCTGCGGATGTGCAGCGCGCATTCGGCCCGCCGCACGAAGCCGAACCAGAACTCCTCGACGAGTTCGGTGTCGAAATCGCCGACCTTCTCGGTCGGGATGTCCAGCGAGTATCCGAGGAAGGCCCTGCCGGAAAAATCCGCGGCGGTGAGGATCAGCGCCTCGTCCATCGGCAGGACCGTGTCGCCGTAGCGGCGGATGCCCTTTTTGTCGCCGAGCGCGCGGGCAAAGGCCTCGCCGAGGCAGATGCCTATGTCCTCGACCGTGTGGTGGTAGTCGACGAAGGTGTCGCCCCTGCATGTTAGCTCCAGATCGAAGCGGCCGTGCGAGGCAAACAGCGTGAGCATGTGGTCCATGAAGCCGCAGCCCGAGTCGACGCGGCTCTTACCGCCGCCGTCGAGCTCCAGGAACAGCCGGATGTCGGTCTCGGCGGTCTTGCGTACTATCTCGGCGCTTCTCATGACAGGATCACCTCCAGGGCCGCGATAAGGGCATCCATCTGCTCCCCGCTGCCGACGGTTATGCGGTTCCAGTCCTTTATGCGCGGAACGTCGAAGTGCCGCACAAGGATCCCCGCCTCGCGGAGCCTCAGGCAGAGCTCCTCCCCGCCGACGGACGGGTGCCGGACGAACAGGAAGTTCGCCGACGAATCGGTGAGCTCGAAGCCGAGAGCGCGGAGCCTTTCGGCCGAAGAGCGCCTGACGGCGACGATCTTCTCCGTGCACTCCCTGAAGTACGCCTCGTCGCACAGGGCTCCGATGCCGGCCGCCATGGTCATGCGGTTCACGTTGTACGGGTTCATGGAGAAGCGCACCGCCTGCAGATCGGCGATGAGTTCCGGGCAGGCCAGGCCGAAGCCGAGCCTTCCGCCCGCAAGCGAGCGGGATTTCGAAAAAGTCTGCGTGACCAGCAGATTCGGATAGCGTTCGATGAGGCCGGCGGCGCTCTCCGCCCCGAAGTCGACATACGCCTCGTCGACGACCACGACTGTGCCGGGGTTGGAGGCGACGATCCTCTCGACGTCCCGCAGAGGCAGAGCGATGCCTGTCGGCGCGTTGGGGTTCGCAAGGAAGACCGTTCCTCCGCAGCCGCAGAGGCTGTCGACCGGGACCGACAGATCCCCGTTCAGAGGGACCGTCCTGTAAGGGACGCGGCTGAGCTGGGCGAAGACCGGATAGAAGCCGTATGTGATATCAGGAAACACGGCGGGGCGGTCCGGGCCGCAGAACGCGGCGAACGCGAAGAAAAGGATCTCGTCCGAGCCGTTCGTAAAGATTATCCCGTCCTTCCCGCAGCCGAGCTTTTCGGCCGCGACTGCGCAGAGCGCCCGGCAGTCCGGATCCGAGTACAGCTGAAGATCGCCTGCCTCCCTGCGGGCCATCATCTGAGCGAGCGGGGACGGCGGGAACGGCGACTCGTTCGTGTTGAGTTTAATATAGCTGCGGTCCAGGGGCTGCTCGCCCGGCACGTAGGGCCGCAGATCCCTGTATCTCTCACTGAAAAATCCGCTCATAAAGACTTATCCGCCTCCCTGCGGTACCGTTCCGCCCTGATCTCGACACTCTCGGCGTGGCCGGTCAGTCCCTCCGACCTGGCAAAGGCCGAGACGTCGTCCGCCGCGCGGAGCAGGGCCTCCGGCGTATAGTATGTGAACTGGGTGCGCTTCACGAAATCGTCAACGCCGAGCGGACTGAAGAAGCGCGCGGTCCCCATGGTCGGTAGCGTGTGGTTGGGGCCGGCGTAATAATCGCCGAGCGCCTCGGGACAGCTCCTGCCGAGGAAGACCGACCCGGCGTGTCTGACTCGCTCCATAAGCTCGAATGGCCGCTCGACGCACAGCTCCAGATGCTCCGGAGCTATCCTGTTTGCCGTGTCGACCGCCTCGTCGAGGCTGCCGCAGACTATGATCTTGCCGTTTGCCTCGATCGAGGCGCGGGCGATGTCGCACCTTTCGAGCTTTGGCAGCCGGCGCTCGATCTCGTCCCTCACGGCGACGGCCAGACCGTACGAATCGGTGACCAGGACCGCACAGGCGTTGCGGTCGTGCTCGGCCTGCGAGAGCAGATCCGCTGCCGCAAAGGCCGGATCCGTCCGCCCGTCGGCAATGATCATGATCTCGGACGGGCCGGCGACCATGTCTATCGACACCGTTCCGTAGACCTGTTTTTTCGCCTCTGCGACGTAGGCGTTGCCGGGGCCGACGATCTTGTCCACCTTCGGCACGGTCTCGGTCCCGTAAGCCAGCGCGGCTATGGCCTGCGCGCCGCCGGCTTTGAAGATACGGTCGACGCCGGCGACGGCCGCCGCGGCCAGGATCACCGGATTAACGCTCCCGTCGGGCCTCGGAGGCGTGGTCATCACAACTTCAGGAACTCCCGCCAGTCTGGCCGGGATTATATCCATCAGAACGGTGGAGGGATAGGCGGCCGTCCCGCCCGGGACGTACATGCCGGCGCGGTCGACGGGTATGATCCTCTGACCGACTATGATGCCGTCGCCCCTGTCGACCGTAAAGCCCGTGCGCTTCTGCTGAGCGTGGAAGTCCCTTATCCTGTCAGCGGCCCGGGACAGCAGCCCCAGGAACTCCGGTCCGACCTGTTCCTTTGCCGCGTTCTTCTCTTCCGCGGTGACCTCGAGCGACGTCAGCTCGGCCCGGTCGAAGCGTTTTCCGTATCTTATCAGCGCCTCGTCGCCGTTTTCCCTTACGTCGGCGATGATGGCCCTGACCGCGGCCTCGACCTCGGCCGCCGGGGCGCCGCCCCGGGCAAAGATCTCTGAGTCGGCGGTCTCGCCGCGCTTCATAATCCTTATCATTTGCGCTCTCCGTTCCCGACCGCGGCCCGGAGGCCGGCGGCGATCTTCTCGACGGCCTCCCTCTTGAACTTGAAGGCCGCCTTGTTGGCTATCAGTCTTGCGCTGATCGGCACGATCTTCTCCGTAACTTCAAGATCGTTCTCCCGCAGCGTGGTGCCGGTCTCGACTATGTCCACGATGACGTCGGACAGCCCGAGCAGCGGCGCGAGCTCGATCGAGCCGTTCAGATGAATGATGTCTATGTCCCTGCCTACGGAGCCGAAGTGGTTCCGTGCGATGTTCGAAAACTTGGTGGCGACCCTCAGCGTGCCGCTCTTGTCGTCCCTGTACCCGCGCGGGGCGGCGACGGCCATAAAGCATCTGCCAGCGCCGAGGTCGAGCAGCTCATACACGTCCGGCGCGTATTCGAGCAGGATGTCCTTGCCGGCGACGCCTATGTCCGCGGCTCCGCGCTCGACGTATATGGCGACGTCGGACGGCTTGACCCAGAAGAAACGCAGCTTTTTCTCCTCGTTCTCGAACACGAGCCTGCGGTTGTTCTCCAGGATCGACGGGCAGTCGAAGCCGGCCTCTGCAAAGAGGGCGTATACCTGGTCGCCGAGACGCCCCTTGGGAAGGGCGACGTTGACAAAGCCGTCTGTGCCGCGGCCCTCACGGGTATCGCTCTCGCGGTCGAGCTTGTCCGTGTACACGGCAAAGCCTATGGCGTCCGATCTGCGCCTTAGCTTGCGCATAAGGCTGCTGTACATGCCTCCGGAGAGGACCTCGCCGGGCACCCCGTCGATAAAGCCTTTGAATATCAGGCCGTTATAGTAGTTTATGTCCGCGGTCACGGTGAAGTCGAGGCGGATGCGGTCCGCAAGCGGACTTGCTCCGACGGCGCCGGCCACGCGGTCGAGTTCGGCGCTCCGTCCGGTCAGCCTCGCTGCGCTCTCCCTGAAGGGCCCCGAGCAGGCCAGCAGCTCCGCGAGGCCCTCGGCGGCGCCCGGACAGCCGCACTCGGCGCCGAGCGATTCCAGCTCGTGGATGTTGTTCTCCCCCGCGGCCTTGAGCATACGGGCTCCGTAATCGGCCGGCACGCCGGATCCGGCCAGGACGCCCTCGAGCAGGCCAAGGTCGGATATGCTGAGCTCCCAGCGGTCGGACAGCCCGGACAGACTCTCCGCCGCCAGCAGGATGACCTCGGCGGCGTCCGCCGCGGTAACCCGGCCGAAGCACTCGAGCCCGCACTGCATGGACTCCCTGAAGGAGCCTGACCCCTCGTCGACCCTGTAGACGTTCTCGTTGTAGCAGACCCTCGCCGTGCGGTCCGGCTCGTCGGGGCTGTTCTTGATTATCGACAGCGTGACGTCCGGCTTCAGAGCCATAAGCCTGCCGCCGGTGTCGGTGAACGTTATGACGTTGTCAGAGACGAGGAACTCCTTGTTCCGGGCATAAAGATCGTATTCCTCGAATTTGCTCATCCGGTAGTAGCCGAAGCCGTGAGAGGCGTAGAGCTCCCGGAGGGCGAATACGGTCCGTTCGCTTTTTCTCAATACACTGTCGCTGATTTCCATTGTTCCTTACTCTTTCGGAAAGATTCAGGCAATACTTTATCACATTAAAGCGCTAAAGTCAATACCCCCGGGCGAAAAAAACGCTCCCGGGGTAAAAAACATGCGCATCCGGGCGCTTCCGGGCCCTTCCCGGACCGGGAAGCCCGCGCCGGACGGGTCCGGCGCCAAGAAACAAGATACCCCCGGCCCGCGGGCCGGGGGTTCTCTGGTCGGCTTGTCAGTCGGGCTCCCAGGCGTTGAATTCCTTGATCTTTTCGTTGATCTCGGACTTCTTGGCGTCCCAGGCGGAGCTGATGGAGCCCTTTCCGTACGCGTCGTTGAGGACGGGGGCAACTCCAAGGCTGAGGACCTCGGCTATCTCGGAGCGGGTGGTCTCCTTGACGATGTCGATGACCTGTCCGGCTTCGGGCTCGTACGCCCTCTTGGTCTTGATGGTGATCTCGTAATAGTCGGTCATGACCGTGTCGGTGGACACGTATGCCCAGTAATCCATTACGTTGGCCAGCCTGGAGCGGTCGATGTTCGGGCTGTTGGGGATGGCGAAGATCAGGGAGTTGCCGTCGTCCTTATGGATGTACTCCTCCTGATCGGAGTTGTACTTCGGGTTGGGGGCGACGCCGTACTCGTCGACCATCTCGATGAACTGCACGGAGCACACGATGTTGGTCTGGGTGAAGAGGAAGTGGCCGTTGGCGAACAGCTTTCTGCCCCAGTTGAAGACGTGGGCGGTGCCGGCGCCTTCCTGCTTGGTGTCGAGCATCTGGGCCATCGAGAAGTCGAGCACGCTGTACATGTCGGAGAACGCCGTCTTCATCTTGTTGAAGCAGGTGTCGATCTTCTCCATGTTGTCGAGAAGGGCGACCTCGAGCTCGCCGTCCGCGTTGTACTTGGTAAGCGGGATGCCGAAGCCGGCCGCAAGGTGGGCGAACACGCCGTTGGCGGCGCCGACTTCAAGCAGCAGGCCGTACTCGCCGAGCGCGGTGAAGCCGTTGTCCGTGGACACGCCCTTGACCATGGTGAGGAAGTGCTCGAAATCCCACTTGTTCTCTTTCATGAGCTGGTAGGGATTGTCGAGGCCGCGTTCGGTCTGAAGGCGCTTGTTCCAGTAGAAGAAACGGGCGCCGCAGAAGCGGTAGATGGAGATGTCGTTCTGAGCCAGATAGTTCTTGCCTCCGAACCTCAGGTCCTCGAAGGTCTTCTCGTGCCACCAGGGGTTGGAGTAGTCGATCTCGAGGTCGTTGAAGGCCTGGAGATGGCCGGCCGTGATAATGGTCGCGAGGCTGTTGCGCTGGCCGTATACCAGATCGGCGTCGAGATCGCCGCCCAAGAGCTCTGTCTGGAGCTTGGAGACCGTGAGGCCCTCGCGGAGCGCGAACTTGATGTTGTAGTAGTTCTCTACCATCGAGTTGCGGCGGGTGACGGCCTGGGACATGATGTCGGTGCCTTCTTCATAGTTGATGATATACTCGGCCTTGTAGGACGTGGCGTCGTGGTCGCGCTGCCAGACGGTGAACGACTCGCCGCCGTAATCCTTCTGCTTGAACTGATAGGCCGTGCTTTCGTCCGGGCCGGGGGCGGTGTCGGACCCGGCGGCGGGACCGGCCGTGGTGCCGTCGCCGCTGCCGCTGCCGGCGCAGGAGACCAGCGCGGGGACCGCAAGGACGGTCAGCAGGGCCAGCATCAGGGCAAGAAGCCGTCTTGGCGAAAAGTTTCCGGTTTTTTTCATCTGTCAGTTACCTCTTGATTTGGCTTTGTTGGCTGTCATTTGACGGTTTTTACGATATCGAACATGGTCCAGAGGTTGTTGACCGCCTCTATGACGAGTTTGTTGCCTTCCTGGGTCCATTTGAGGCCGAGCTCGTCGTCCGTAAGATGTATGGCGAAGCCTTTGACGTCGGTCACGGTCTCGTTCTCCTGAAGCGTCAGGGTGATCTTTACGGTCTTCTTCTCCCATTTGTCCTCGCAGTTGTAGTTTACGAGGTGCAGCCACCATTCGGTGCTGTCGGCGTTGCTTCTGACCGTGGTCTCGATGTAGCCTTTGACGTCCTCCTCGACACGCACCCGGTCGTAGAGGCCGAGCGTCTCGAAGGCCGCCAGAAGCGCGTCGGAATAGACGACCTTGTCCTCGGCCGTGCCGTCGAACCAGTTGGGGACGCAGACTATCCTGCCCTCGCCGAGGGTGAGCACCTCGCCGGCCTTTACCTCGCCGATGCTCTTGCCCGTCCACTGCTCGAGCAGCTCGCCGGTCCTCTTCTCGTAATCGACGCCCTCCTCGATAATGCGGCTCTGGGCGAAGCTCTTGCCGAGTATGAGCAGCTGGCCGCCCTTCTCGACGTATTTGCGCGTCATTTCCGCGAATTCGTCGCTGATCAGCCCGAACTCGGCGAAGACGATCGTGTCGTACCTCAGCAGCTGGTACAGCTTGTCAGTGTTCTCGGGCATGATATAGTCGTACGGGATGCCGTTTTGGCAGAACGCCGCGGCCGCCTTCCTGGGAAGGTTCTTTCCGAACGACATGGTGCCGGTCGACAGCATGTGGCAGTAGTTGAGCTCCTGCCATGAGTAGACTATCGCGACGGAGGCCGCGGAGGCGCTGTCGGTGAAGGCCTCGGTGTGGGCGTCGATGATCTCGTTGGCGCGGCTGATCTCGGGATAGAGCGTGCTGGTCCCGGTCGCGCTGGTGGGCATCATCAGACCGCCGTTGCCGGCGATGGCCTCGACGAAGGCGGTCTTCCACTTGTAGTAGGGACTGGCCTGCGCCGTTATGTCGTTGAACTGCGATATAAGCATGCCGGCCGGGTTCTCGGCCTCGTACTGCCGGAACATGTAAAGCGTCGAGTTGTAGCCGGGGTTTACCAGGGTGTTGGCGCCGTACTCGGTGATGGAGGTCCTGAGCCCGTGCAGGGTGTAATAGGGCTCGGCCAGGCCGTTGATGCCGAGGTTGGGCCACATTCCGTAGTCAGGATTGATGGCTTTGCACTCCTCCCAGAGGTCCATCACGAAGCCGATGTATATGTCCATGCGCATCTTCCAGAACACTCTGGAGGCCTTGGTGTTGTGCGTCGGCGCCGTCGTGGGGATCTCGGTCTCCTTGCCGAGGTACTTCAGGGAGTATTCCTTCCAGCTCGCCTGGCAGTACTGGCAGCAGCAGTTGTACATGAGTCCGTAGCTGTACGAGCCGCCGTCGAAGAACATCCCGTCGAAGCCCTGCTTGCACGCGAGGACGGTGTAGTCCCTTATGAGCTTCTGATAGCCCGGGTTGTTGATGCAGGCGTAGGCGTACTTTCCGTCGTTGCTGACGGAGTAGAGGCCGCGCAGGTTCTGCATCGCGTAGTCCTCCCACTTGTAGCCGTACCTCGTGTAGTCGGCCCTGTTCATGACCACGTTGGGAAGGGCAGCTATTACGCCGACGCCTTTTTCATGGGAGTATTTGAGGGTGTTGAGGCCGTCCGCGATCGTCTTTGAGGACGTGTTGCCGAACGGGCCGTCCTTGTTCGAGAACAGCACCGCGCAGGCGGACGAGCTTCCGTCGGGATTTCTGTAATACTGGTAGACGCTGACAAGGTTCGCCTCGAGCTTGACGCAGGCGTTCGTGTTCCAGAGCGAGATCTTGCCGTTGGGAAGCACCCCGTAGGCATGGCCCCAGTCAAGACAGCTCCTGTAGAGGGTCTTGTGGATGATCTCGTAGCCCGGTCTCTTTATTTCGTCGGGATTTTCCGTGGTGACCTCCTCCGTCGTTGCCGGCGGCTCCGCGGTCGTTCCGTTCCCCTCCGCGGTCGTCGTGTCTCCGGTTCCGGTGCACGACATGACGAGCAGAATTGACAGAAGCACCGCGGCAAACAGAAGTGTCCTGAAAATGGGGGTTCTGGGTGACATGTGTTGCCCTCTCTTATGAACGTTTTCCCCGCCGCGGTAAGGTAAGGGGCTGCAAAAAACGAGTGTTTTTCACAGCCCCGGCTCTTACCGGCCGCTCCGGCCTTTCAGCCGCGGCACGGAATCACGTTTTTCAGTTGTGTTCTTTTCTTCTGACGACGACAGCCGCGCCAGCAATGGCGACGACCGCAACGACGGCCAGAACGATGACGGTGTTGTCACCGGTGGTGGGGTTGGTGGTTCCGCTCTGGCCCTGTCCGCCGGCTCCGGAGGCGGCGGTGGTCTCGGGCTCGGTGGCAGTCTCAGCGGGAGAGAAGGCGGCGAACTCGGTGTAGTAGACCCAGTTTTGCGACTTAAGACCGACCACCAGATATTTAGCCTCAATGGGCGTATCGAGAGTGTATTCAATATATCTGAATGAACCGTCGGCAGACTCGACAAACTTGCTAGGCTCGGTATCGGTTCCGGTAAGATCTGCCATAGTGCAGAGTTCCTTGTAATTCGCCTTGTTTGCAGCAACTGCATCAGCATAATTGGTGGAGGTTGCAGTGACTGCCTGCCACTCCTCGTTGCCATAATAAACGGCAAGATTTGTAGGAAGTCCGTTTGCGGCTACAACAGATGCAGCTCCAGGAACTGCGAGAACAATAGTGGAAATCTTTGTCAGTTCTGGATCGGTTCCGCTTCCAAGAGAGACCTGGAAAATGTTGGAGTAGCGGAGATCTCCAGTGTTCTCACTGAACATCGTATAAAAGGTTCCCGCCTGAGAATTAGTGTAAGCCTTAAGTTTTTCTGCTTTTTTGGTGTTGGTTCCATAATCCGCACCATCGTTAAGCGGATTAAGGTTGTCCCCGGCGTAATCCTTATCATACATAGCGCCAGGATTAATGCCGTTGCCAGGCTGGCCATTTTTCAGGGCTTTGAATGCAATGACCTTTGACTCGGATGCCGCGAAAGAGGGATCGGTCCCGGCCGCAGTGGCGGGAACCGCCAGAGCGAACAGAGAAACGACCATGATCACCGCGATGAGAAGAGAAACGAGTTTTTTCATGCTGTTGTCTCCTTATTTCTAAATAAAATAGAGTTCAAAAATAATTTAAAACTTGAAGATTTAAAGAGTTTAACAGTGGTCTTTAAAGAATATTGTGGTGCAGTCTGTCTGCAGTCCGGTCAGGCTGCTCAGACGCGCCTCTTCCTCGTGAACACGACGGCCGCGCCCATGACGGCGACTACGGCCAGCATGGAAACGGATTCCTTGCAGCCCTTCTTCTTGGCGGGCTCGGTCTCGGGAGCCTGGGTGGCGGGAGCCTGAGTTTCCGGGGCCTGAGTCTCGGGAGCCTGGGTCTCGGGGGCCTGGGTCTCGGGGGCCTGGGTCTCGGGAGCCTGGGTCTCGGGAGCCTGGGTCTCGGGCTCGGAGGTGGCGGGGGTCTCCTCGGAGGTATCGTCCTCGAGGGTCTCCTCGACGTGCTTGTGCTCGGTCGTTCCGGCGGTGTCGCCGACCGGGAGCTCCTCGGAGAACGCGGAGAACTCGGTCACGTAGTGATAAACGGTGGGAGCGTTGTCGGCGCCGTTCTCCCTGTTCATGGCGGTCACGTAGATGTCGAACTCGCGGCTGAAGAGGAGAAGCAGGTAGGTGGCCTCAATGGGCTCGGGAAGGTTGCACTCATAGTATCTGTAAGAACCGTCTGCTGCGACGGAGTATTTGTTCTCGGCGTAAAGGCCGGTCACCGTGCAGCTGTAGTGCCAGTTGGCCTTGTTGATGGCGATCTTGGCAGCCTCGTTGTCCGCGGTGTTGAACCAGATGCTGTCGCCGTAGTAGAGCGAGAAGCCGTCGGGCACGCAGCCGCCGACCTTGGAGGCCTCCGCGGGGACCGCGAAGCAGATGCTGGAGATCTTGGTCTTCTGGGCCTCGGTGCCGGTGCCGAGAGTGAGCTGTACGAAGACGTTGTAGATGGCGTCGCCTTCGACGTATTTCTCGGAGTAGGCGGTGTAGCTGGTGGCCGCCTCATAGAAGGTGGTGCCGCCCAGCACTCTGGCGGTGGTGCCGTTACCGAAGGCCGTGATGCCTTCGCAGGGGTTGAGGTTGTCTCCGCCGTAGCTGCCGTCGATCAGGGCCTCGGGGTTGGCGTAAGCGGCGGCCTTGGGGAAGGCGACGCCGATGATCTTGCTTTTATCGGCCTTGAACTGAGGGTCGAGGTTCGCGGCGGAGGCCGGAACGGCCAGCGCGAACACCGACGCGATCATCAGAACGGAGAGCGTCAGGGCAATGAATTTCTTCATTTTAGACTCCTTTATTTTTTTGTATTTAAATATGAAAGGGAAAATTCGGCAGGGGACACTTACCCATTTTTACGATCGTGCCCATTATACCCTAAAAAAATCAAGTTGTCAACACAATTTTGAAAATTGTGCTCAAATTTGGCCGAAGCACGTGAAAAAACCCCTCCTTATGTTCCTGCCGGAGAGTGCCGGCCGGGTTGACAGTCCACCGGCAAAGTTGTAGAATAATACGGGCAGTCAACACGGGCTATCGCCGCGGCCGCAGCGGCCGCGGACCCGGAAGAAAGGAGGCGGCGGCCATGAAAGAAAAAAGCACCGGGTCCGGAGGCGCCGGAAAGAGGCGCAAAGGCTCGGTGATAATGTATTCCCGCCTGCCGGCAATCCTGCTGCTGGTCGTGCTCCAGGTGGTGCTTATAACGGTCCTGTACGTCAAGCTCTCCGAGGCCGTGCCTTACATCGCCATCGTCCAGGCCGCCTTTACGGTCGGCGTGTTCTTTTACCTCAGCAGCTGCCGCATGGATCCGACCGGGAAGCTTTCCTGGCTCGCGGTCGTCGCCCTGTTCCCCTTCCCCGGCACGCTGATGCTGATCTTCTACAGGTCGAACCTCGGCCACCGGCGCATCAGGGCCGGCACGGCGCACATAACGGAGGAGACGCGCGGCCTGCTTCCGCGCGACGCCGGCGCCGAGCGGCGGCTCGCGCTGGAGAGCCCCGACATGGCCGGCCTGTGCGACTACGTAAACAAGAGCGGCTGCATGCCGGTCTTCGGCGGGACCGACGTCACATACTTCTCCTCCGGCGAGGACTGCTTCGCCGCCATGGCCGCGGAGCTGGAGCGGGCCGAAAAGTTCATCTTCCTCGAGTTCTTCATAATTGAGGAAGGGGCCATGTGGGACAGGATACTCGGCATACTTAAGCGCAAGGCCGCCGAGGGCGTCGACGTCCGCGTGCTCGTCGACGGCATGTGCGAGCTCGCCCACCTCCCGCGCGGCTACGTACGGAGACTGGCGTCGCTCGGCATCAAGGCCAAGACCTTCTCTCCCATCTACGCGTTCGTCTCGACCCGCTACAACTACCGCGACCACCGCAAGATAGTCGTCATAGACAACCGGGTGGCCTTCAACGGGGGGCTCAACATAGCCGACGAGTATATCAACGTCCGCGAGCGCTTCGGCCACTGGAAGGACACGGCCGTCATGCTGCGCGGCGAGGCCGCAAAGAGCTTCACTCTGATGTTCACGCAGATGTGGAGCCTGACCGACCCCGTGCACGACTACTCCCCCGCCCTCGGCGACGGCCTGTCGGTCCCGGCGGAAGGCTTCGTTATGCCGTTCGGCGACAGCCCGCTCGACTCCGAAAAGGTGACCGAGAACGTCTACACCGACATCCTCTACCGCGCCCGACGTTACGTTTACATAATGACGCCTTATATGATCCTCGACGGCGAGCTCGAGACCGCTCTGAAGTACGCCGCCGGCCGGGGCGTCGACGTGCGGATCATCCTGCCCGGCATACCGGACAAGAAGATCCCTTACGCCCTGGCAAAATCTCACTACGGGACCCTCATGGCATCCGGCGTCCGGATCTTCGAATACACCCCCGGCTTCATCCACGCAAAGGTCTTCGTCAGCGACGGAAAAGCCGCGGTCGTCGGGACGGCCAATCTCGACTACCGCAGCCTTTATCATCATTTCGAAAGCTCGACCTTCCTGTACGGCGCGCCCTGCGTCGGCGACATTGAAGCCGACTTCCGGTCGACGTTTGAGAAGTGCCGCGAGGCGACGCCGGAATCGGTGAGGAACGAGAAGTTTTTCTACAAGTTCGCGGGCGTCGTAATGAAGATCATAGCGCCGCTGCTCTGAGCCCGCGTCCCTCAGTTCTCCTCCGGCGACGTCATCCTGCGGGCGTCCAGCACCGAATCCGCCTCGGACTCGGTCATAAGCCCCTTGCGAAGCACTATCTGGCGCACGGTCTCGCCCGTGGTCAGCGCCTCGTGGGCGATGTCCGAGGTGAGCGTGTATCCGAGTTTCGGGGCCAGCGCGGTCACCATGGCCATGCTGTGCTCCACGTTCCACTCGCAGCGACCGCTGTTGGCGGTTATGCCTTTTATGCAGTGCTCCGTGAGCGTGCCGACCGCGCCGGTCAGCACCCTCAGCGACTCGAACAGCCTGTCAAGTATGACCGGTTCGAAGGCGTTGAGCTCGAGCTGCCCGGCCTCGGCGGCCATCGTGACGGCAGTGTCGTTGCCGACGACTATGAACGCGGCCTGCGACACCACCTCGGGAATGACCGGGTTGATCTTGCCCGGCATTATGGAGGATCCGTTCTGCCTTGCCGGCAGGACGATCTCGCAAAAGCCGGTGCACGGACCGCTGGCCAGCAGCCGCAGATCGTTGGACATCTTTGAGAGATCGACGGCGCAGGCTTTCAGCGCACCGGATATCTCCACGAAGCCGTCGACGTTCTGCGTCGAGTCGATGAGATCGTCCGCCTTTCTGAGAGCCACCCCCGTCTGCTCCGAGAGGACGCGGGTTATGTTTTTCAGATAAAGCGGCTTTACGTTGATGGCGGTGCCGATCGCGGTGCCGCCCATATTTATCGTGTGGAGGCCCTCGGTGCACCTGTCGATGCGCTTCATGTCGCGGGCGACCATGGAGGCGAACGCCCCGAATATCTGGCCTAGCCTTACGGGGACGGCGTCCTCGAGCTGGGTCCTTCCCACGGTCACTATTCCGTCGAAGGCCTCCGCCTTATCGAGCAGGGCCGCGCGCAGCCCTCCGAGCGCGGTCTCCAGATCGGAGGCCATCCCGATGACGGTCAGCTTTCCGGATGTCGGGATGACGTCGTTCGTGGACTGGTGCATGTTGACGTGATCGTTCGGATGGACTATGGAATAGTCGCCGTATCTGCCGCCCAGCAGCCTGATCGCCCTGTTGGCGACGACCTCGTTCACGTTCATGTTGGCCGATGTCCCCGCTCCGCCCTGTATGGCGTCGACGATGAAATCCGACATGTCGTCACCGGAGAGGATCTCGTCGCAGGCCGCGATCACGGCGTCGGCGATGCTGCGGGGCAGGTAGCCGGCGTCGCCGTTTACCGTGGCGGCGGCTTTTTTTATCAAAGTAATATTGCGTATCCAGCGCGGGTCCATTTTCCGCCCCGTGATCGGAAAATTCTCCTTTGCCCGCAGGCTCTGTATTCCGTAGCGGACGTCTTCGGGAAGCTCCGCGAAGCCTACGGCGTCGCGTTCCTTGCGTGTGCCCATGCCGATCCTCCGATTTTTCAGTGCCGAACCCTTTGCGCCGCGGTGTCGCGGCGTTTTTTTGTACGGCGATCTCTTACTGCGTTTTTCCGGCGCTTTTTGTACGGTGTAATTTGGCGTTTTTTTCGGCGATTGTTTACGACGGCTTGATTATACATCAACTTCGTGCTATAATCAAATATATATTCAAGTATACGTTTCATAAATTTTATTTATAGGTGCGCCATGCTGAGGGAAAAAGACTACATATACGAGGTTTACCGCGAGAAAAGCTTCACGAAGGCCGCGAAAAAGCTGTTCGTGACGCAGCCGGCCCTGTCGGCGTCCGTAAAGAAGGCCGAGCTGGAGCTCGGAGCGGAGATCTTCGACCGCCGCTCCTCGGAGATACGGCTCACCGAGGCCGGAAGAGCCGTTATCGACGCCATAGAAAAGATAAACGCCGCCGAGGAGGAGCTTCAGAACCGGCTCAGCGAAATAAACGAGCTCAAGACCGGAACCATAAGCGTTGGCGCCCCGAACTCGGTCTTCACCTGCGTCCTGCCGCAGATACTCACCGCGTTCAGGGCGGCCTATCCCGGCATCGAGCTGCGGTTCCTGGAGGCCAGCTCCGCCGAGCTCAAGGAGGCCGCGGCTTCGGGTCTGATTGACGTATGTCTCGACTACGACTTCGACGAGAGGCTGTTCCGAAGCACGCCGCTGAAGAGCGAGACGATCTACCTCTGCGCTGGTACAGGAACCGCCTTTGCCGCGGAGCACGCGGATCTGGCCCTCTCCGTCGACGATATCTCCGGCAAAAAAAAGACCGGTGTCCCGGCAATAGATCTCTCCGTCTGCCGGGGCTCCGATCTCATTCTTCTGAAAAAGGGCAACGATATGTGCTCGCGCGCCGAGGCCATGCTCGGCGAGGCCGGCGTGTCAGAATTCAGCGCGATGCGCTTGGACCAGCTGATGACCGCTTACAGCCTGGCCTGCAGGGGCCTCGGGATCACATTCGTGACGGACACGGTCATATGCTCGGTCCGGCGCGAGGCCGCCTATTTCAGGCTGTCGTCCCCGAAGTCAAAAAGGCTTTTGTGCCTCGGACAGCGCAGGAACGCACTGATAACCGGCAGGGTGACGGGGTTCATAGCCACGGCCGCCGGTATCAATTCCGGACTCTTATGATTCGGTACCGCTTTGTCCGAGGCTCTCCAGATACTGTTTTCTGCCTATCTCGTAGAGGTTGTTTCCCAGGCTGTCGATGATCACCACTGCCGGGAAGTCCTCGACGGTCAGCCGCCTCACGGCCTCCGCGCCCAGGTCTTCGTAGCACACGATCTCCGCCTTTTTTACGCAGCGCGAGAGCAGAGCTCCGCAGCCGCCGGTGGCTCCGAAATAAACGGCGCCGTACTCCCTCATTGCCGAGACCACCTCTTCGCCTCTCTTCCCCTTGCCTATCATACCGGTCTGTCCGAGCCTTATCAGAGCGGGGCTGTAGGCGTCCATGCGGTATGAGGTCGTGGGACCGGCCGATCCGATCGGTCTTCCTGCGGGGGCGGGCGTAGGACCCACGAAATAGATCACTGCGTCACGGATATCGAACGGCAGGGGTCGGCCCTCAGCTATGAGCGCGCACAGGCGCTTGTGAGCGGCGTCCCTTGCGGTGTATATCGTCCCCGATATGAGGACGCTGTCTCCGGCCCTGAGTTCCGCGGCCGCTTCGCGGGAGAGCGGGGCCGTTATCCTTTTTTCCATCAGAGCACCTCCGTTACGTGTCTTGTCACGTGGCAGTTGATGTTTACCGCGACCGGAAGACCGGCTATGTGGGTTGGCATCGTATTGATCTTGACCGCGAGCGCGGTGGTCCTCCCTCCGAGTCCCTGAGGTCCTATCCCCAGGGCGTTTATGCGCTCAAGAAGCTCCCTCTCCATGGCAGCGTAATACGGATCGGGATTCTCGTCGGACAGAGGTCTTGTGAGAGCCTCCTTTGCCATCGTCGCGCAGCGGTCGAATGTGCCGCCGATCCCCACTCCGACCACTATAGGCGGACAGGGATTGGGGCCCGCATCCTCCACAGCGCCGACTACGAAAGCCTTGACGCCTTCCTCGCCGTCGGACGGCCTCAGCATTTTTATCCTGCTCATGTTCTCGCTGCCGAAGCCCTTCGGGGCCACGGTGATGCGGAGCCTGTCGCCCTCCGTCAGTCTGTAATAGATGACCGCCGGAGTGTTGTCGCCGGTGTTGACCCTGCGCAGAGGATCCCTGACGACCGATTTGCGCAGAAGCCCCTCGGTGTACCCTCGCCTTACTCCTTCGTTCACAGCGTCCTCTATGCTGCCGTTCACGTGCAGATCCTGTCCTATCTCGAGAAAAACGCAGGCCATGCCGGTGTCCTGACACACAGGAATGCCGGTCCGCTCTGCCGTAAGATAGTTCTCCTCGATCTGAGCGAGGATGTTCGCAGCCGTCCCCCAGGTCTCTTCGGCCTTTTTTTCGGCGATGCGCTCCCTTACATCGGCCGGAAGTATCCTGTTCGCGGCTATGCACATATCTTTTATCTTATCTGTTATGAGCGCGCTGTCTATCTCCCTCATTATTTTTCCCTCTTTTTTCACAATTAATACGCATTTGCCTTCTTCATCGGCTTCTATTGTAACATAATCCTTACGGCAAATCAACTCCGATTTTAATGCAAATGACAGCGCCTTTCCCCTCTTGTTCAGATCCGTACCGGTCCGGCACGCCCGACAGGTCCTTACACGTTCTGCGCCGACTTTTTTTGCAAAGTTCCACACCCGGCTGTTGATTATCGCCCCGCGCCGGTGAATAAGTCCGTACGTCCTTGAGTCCTCCCGAAACCTGTTGAAAACTCTGTTGAAAAAGTGGAAAACCCCGCAAAAAACTTGTTGCGATCACGTTTTTTCCACAAAAAACATCAAAAAAAGCAATGCGCGGCCCCCGGTGACAGGTCGACGACCGTCCTTCGGACCGCGCATTTTTCTTTTTTATTCAGAGTTTTTGCGGCGCCGCGTGAATAATCAACAGTGCCAACAGGCACTACTTTTAATTCTTCTGAAAAATACTTTTAAATAAGTACTCAGAACAGCGCGCGCGTGGTCAGCCTGCGGCGTCGACGATGGCCGCGAACTTCTCCGGAACCAGCGAAGCTCCGCCGACAAGACCCCCGTCGACATTTTTCTTCTTCAGAAGCTCGGCTGCGTTCTTTTCGTTCATGGAGCCTCCGTACTGGATAGTTACGCCTTCCGCGGTCTCTTTGCCGTAAAGACCGGCAAGGACTTTTCTTATCGACGCACAGGTCTCCTCCGCCTGAGCGGGAGTGGCGGTAAGACCGGTGCCGATCGCCCAGACGGGCTCGTATGCTATGATCACGTTCCCGAGCTGATCGGCGGTTATGCCGGCCAGATCAAGTTTGGTCTGCATGCCGACTATCTCGTCGGTTATGCCGGCCAGGCGCTGCTCTTTAACTTCGCCGAGGCAGACAATGACCTTAAGTCCTGCGGCCAGGGCTGCTTTTGCGCGGAGGTTGACCGTCGTGTCGGTCTCGCCGAAATACTGTCTTCTTTCGGAATGGCCTACGATCACGTATTCGACGCCGGTCTCTTTCAGCATTCTTGCGGAGACTTCGCCGGTGAATGCGCCGTGGTCCTCGTAATGGACGTTTTCTGCCCCGATATGTATGTTGGTGCCTTTTGCGGCTCCGACCGCGGCCGCCAGCGATACGTAAGGCGCGCAGAAAACTATGTCGCAGCAGTCCTTTCCGGCGACCATGGGAGCTATCTTCTTTATGAATTTTCTGGCTTCGGAGGGCCCGAAGTTCATCTTCCAGTTGCCGGCGATGACCGTACTTCTCTTTTCAGGTCTCATTTTTCACACCGGTGATCACTTGTTCTCGAGGCAGGCGATGCCGGGCAGTTCGATGCCTTCGAGAAACTCGAGCGAGGCGCCGCCGCCGGTGGAGACGTGGGTCATCTTATCGGCAAAGCCGAGTTTTTCGACGGCCGCAGCGGAGTCTCCGCCGCCGATTATGGATACTGCGCCGGAATCGGCGACAGCCTTGGCTACCGCGAACGTTCCTCCGGCAAAATGCTCCCACTCGGAGACGCCCATAGGTCCGTTCCAGACGATGGTCCCCGCGCCCTCTATGGACTTGGAGTAGAGCTCCTGGGTCTTTTCGCCGATGTCAAGTCCCATCCATCCGTCGGGAATGGAGTCGGAGTAGATGCGCATGTAGGTGGTGTTCTCGTTGTACTCGCGGCCGATGACGTTGTCCACGGGCAGCAGGAAGTTGACCTTGCGCTCGCGGGCCTTTCTGAGGGTCTCGCGCGCCAGATCGAGCTTGTCGTACTCGCAGATGGAGGAGCCGACCTCGTTGCCCAGGGCCTTGAAGAAGGTATAGGCCATTCCGCCGCCGATTATAAGGGTGTCGACCTTGTCGAGAAGGTTGTTGATGACGCCGATCTTGTCGGAGACCTTGGCTCCGCCCAGGATGGCGATGAAGGGCCTGGCGGGATCCTCGAGGGCCTTGCCCATTACGGAGATCTCTTTGTTGATGAGGAAGCCGGAGACGGCGGGGAGGCCTCCGTACATGGCTACGCCGACGGTGGAGGCGTGAGCTCTGTGTACGCAGCCGAAAGCGTCGGACACGAATATATCGGCCATGGAGGCGAGCTCCTTGGAAAACTCGGGATCGTTGGCCTCTTCGCGCTTGTCGAAGCGGGTGTTCTCGAGCAGCATGGCGCAACCGGGTCTGAGGGCGGCGGCCATGGCCTTGGTCCTGCTGCCGACGATGTCCGGGGCGAGCTCGACCTTCTGTCCGAGCAGCTCGGAAAGTCTTGCGGCAACGGGGGCCAGGCTGTATTTGGGATTGACTTCTCCCTTGGGCTTGCCCATATGGCTGCAGAGGATGACCGCGGCGTTGCGGTCGAGCAGGTATCTGATAGTCGGGATGGCTCCGACTATGCGCTTGTCGGAGGTGATGACGCCGTCCTTCATGGGGACGTTGAAGTCGCAGCGAACCAGCACTTTTTTGCCGTTCACATCGATGTCTTCCACTGTCTTCTTGTTGTAATTCATGGGAGTTCGCCTTTCGTTGTATTTTTAATATTTTTATTCCGTTTTGAACCGTCCCCGGGGTCAGGAGGCGGGGCCTTTCGGCCTGTGCGCGTTGGCACAAATTTCAACAGTTTACATTATAACAGAATACGCACGCGAAAACAAGAGTTTTTTGGGTCTTGCCCGCATTTTTCCTGCCGAGTCCGTAATAATTGTTCCGGCGTCCGGCCGAAAAGACGCGCCGCGGCGCGCCAAAAGTGCCGCCTCCTCCAAGAATAATATTGCATTCTTGCGCTCCGTTTGATATAATATGATTGAATCAGAATCCGCGCGGCCGAGCGCCGGTCAAGGAAAGTAACGTCCCTATGAACGATCAGAAGAGCACAGACCTTTCTCTCATAAGAAACTTCTCCATCATTGCCCATATAGATCACGGGAAGTCCACACTTGCCGACCGTATGCTCGAGCTTACCGGGACCGTCGACAAGCGCGAGATGGAGGACCGTGTTCTCGACAGTATGGACCTCGAGCGCGAGAAGGGCATCACCATAAAGGCCCGGGCGGTCAGAATGGACTACGCCGCGTCCGACGGCCGCACGTACGTGCTGAACCTTATCGACACCCCCGGCCACGTCGACTTCAACTACGAGGTTTCAAGGTCCCTCAACGCCTGCGAGGGCGCCGTGCTTATCGTCGACGCCACTCAGGGCATCGAGGCGCAGACCCTGGCAAACGCCTATCTTGCCGCCGACGCAGGCCTCGAGATAGTTCCGGTAATCAATAAGATAGACCTCCCGTCCGCCGACATCGAAGGCTGCCGGCGCGAGATCGAGGACATCATAGGCATCCCCGCCGACGGCTGCCCCGCCGTTTCCGCGAAACTGGGCATCAACGTCAGAGACGTGCTGGAGGCCGTCGTCCGCGACGTCCCTCCTCCGCGCGGCGACGCCGGAGCCCCGCTCAGGGCGCTGATCTTCGACTCGTACTACGACTCCTATCTCGGGGTCGAGGTCTTCATAAGGATCATGGACGGCTCGCTTAAGGCCGGCGACAGGATCCGCCTCATGAGCACCGGCGCCGAGTTCGACGTCACCGCGGTAGGCTCGCTCGAGCCCTTCGGCCTGCAGCCCCGCGAATGTCTTTCCGCCGGCGAGGTCGGCTACATAACCGCCTCCATGAAAAACGTCTCCGACACGCGCGTCGGCGACACCGTCACCCTTGCCGACAGGCCCGCCGCGGAGCCGCTGCCGGGCTTCAAGGCCGTTCATCCCATGGTCTTTGCCGGGATCTATCCCGAGGACGGCGCAAGGTACGAGGCGCTCCGCGACGCGCTCGAGAAGCTCAGGCTCAACGACGCGGCGCTCAGTTTCGAGCCCGAGACCTCCACGGCTCTCGGCTTCGGTTTCAGGTGCGGCTTCCTGGGCCTTCTGCACATGGAGATAATCGAGGAGAGGCTCGAGCGCGAGTTCAACCTCGATCTCATAACGACCGCCCCCAGCGTCATCTACCGCGTGACGCTCAAGGACGGCACCGAGAAGGTCATAGACAACCCCTCGGGCTTTCCTTCCGCGGACGAGATCGCCGAGGCCCGCGAGCCTATAGTAAGGGCGGGCATCATAACCCCCTCGGAGTACGTCGGGAACCTTATGACCATTTGCCAGGACCGCCGCGGGACCTTCATCGACATGAAGTACCTCGACGCCTCCAGGGTGGAGCTTCATTACGAGCTGCCGCTCAACGAGATAATCTACGACTTTTTCGACGCGCTTAAGAGCAAGTCGCGCGGCTACGCCTCGCTCGACTACGAGCTTCAGGAGTACCGGCCGTCAAAGCTCGTCAAGCTGGACTTCCTGCTCAACGGAGAGCAGGTCGACGCCCTTTCCTTCATCGTCCACGAGGACAAGGCTTACGAGAGGGCGCGCAGGATCGCCGAGAGGCTCAAGGAGAACATCCCGAGGCAGCTCTTTGAGATACCCATCCAGGCGGCCGTCGGTTCGCGCATCATCGCCAGGGAGACCGTAAAGGCCATGCGCAAGGACGTGCTTGCGAAGTGCTACGGCGGGGACATAACCCGCAAGAAGAAGCTGCTCGAAAAGCAGAAGGAAGGCAAGAAGAAGATGCGCAAGCTGGGCTCGGTCCAGGTGTCGCCGGAGGCCTTCATGGCAGTGCTCAGGCTCGGAGACGAGGACGCCTGACGCGAAGGAAAAACCGATCAAAGACAATTGTAAAGATAAACGAAAAGGTAAGAAAATGCTTAATTCAAGAAAACCTCTCGGGCTCTACATCCACATACCGTTCTGCAAAAGCAAATGCGAATACTGCGATTTCTGCTCCTTCGTGCCCAACAGCCAGGGGGTCGTCGAGCATTACACCGACGCGCTGATCCTTCAGATGGAGGACTGGTCCGACAAATGCAGGAAGTACGGCGTGGACTCCGTGTATTTCGGAGGGGGCACGCCCACCTATCTTGACACGAAGCATCTCATACGCATCATCAACGCGGTATACGACAATTTCCGCGTCTCTCCGAAGGCCGAGATCTCCATGGAGTGCAACCCAGCTACCGCGGATTTCAAGGAGCTGAGAAAGCTGCGCCGGGCGGGGGTGAACCGCCTCAGCATCGGACTTCAGAGCGCCAACGACAACGAGCTCCGCGCGCTCGGCCGCATCCACTCATACAAGGACTTCGAGGGCATCTTCCAGGACGCCCGCAAGGCCGGCTTCGAGAACATATCGGTCGACCTTATGTACGGCATCCCGGACCAGACCGAAAAGAGCTTTGCCCACACCCTCTCCGCGGTGACGGCCCTCGGCCCCGACCACCTCTCGCTGTACTCGCTCAAGATCGAGCCGGGCACGCCGTTCGCGGACAAGGAAAAGGAGCTGGCCCTGCCCGACGAGGACACCGAATACAGCATGTATTCGAACGCCGTAAGGTATCTGGCGGCCAAGGGATACGAGCGCTACGAGATCTCCAACTTCGCAAAGCCGGGCCAGGCCTGCCTGCACAACCTCAAATACTGGCACTGCGACGAATACCTCGGCCTCGGCGCCAGCGCCCACTCGTACTTCGGCGGCGAGCGCATCGCCACCACGCGCAACGTTCGCGACTATATTGACGGGCTGGAGATCATTAACGCCGACATCAACATCGTCGAGAGTTCCGTGTCCGTCAACTCCCGCGAGTGCATGGACGAGTACGTTATGCTCGGCATGAGGCTTGAGGAGGGCGTAAACGCCGCGGACTTCGAGGCCAGGTTCGGCACCTCTTTCGAGGCAAAGTACGGCAAACGGCTCGCGGAGTACGAAAAGGACGGCTTCGTCGCGGTGGCCGACGGAAACTACCGCTTCACGACGGACGGCATGTTCGTTTCGAACTACATCCTGTCCGGAGTGCTGGACCTCGAAGGATCGAAGGAATAACAAGGATCGAAGGAATAACCGGAGGAATACACTGTCATGGATGAAGAAAAGCTCAATCCCGCGGCCGAGGACGACGGCCCGGAGATCATAACCCTGCTCGACGAGAACGACGAGGAGCTCCGCTTCGAGCTCATAGGCGGCTGCGTCGAGGAGGGAGTGCAGTATTTCGCGCTCATTCCCGAAGGCTCGGCCGACGACGACGGCGGTTTCGACGAATACATCATACTGAAGCAGGTCGAAGGCCCCGACGGGGACGAGCTTGTGGAGATCGAGGATGACGACGAGTTCAACCGCATAGCGGCCGTTTTCGACGACGCGTTCAGCGCGGAGTACGACTACGATTCCGAAAACTGATTTTTTACCCTGCTTAGCCCGCGTTTGACCGACGATCGGAACCTACGAATTATTCAAGGAGTCCGAAAGGATGCTCGGAGGCGGTTTTGCAGGCCTCCCCCTCCCCAGTGCGATCGACTTGTCTCGCCGGGCCAGGGGACGTTGGAAGCAGTGAAGCCGAAGATAGGACTCCACCTTGTACCACAGGGTTTTCCATGCTTGGTCTAACGGCTCGGCGGGGGCACCGGATCGTCCGGCAACGGATGCCGGCGGCAGCGGGACATACTGCTCGGCCGGAGGACCGGCGCGGGCGGATCTTGCCAAATGCGAAAAAAAGAAAAAACAGACCGGTCCGCGGACCGGTCTGTTTTTTTTGGTGCGCTCGGCATGCGCGATTACTTGGCGGTGAAAGTCCGCTACAGACTTGGCAGTAGGAACTGTTAGCCGAAGGCAAGG
>JAEEGF012170391.1_pt1 | contig 25079 bp, 22 predicted proteins | sample 9134171 | NCBI WGS metagenome assembly JAEEGF01 (sample SAMN16246542, study PRJNA631951) | gut metagenome | biome: gut microbiome; feature: rumen; material: AP-attached | host: Bos | place: Iran: Karaj | collected 2018-10 | reverse complement strand
TATGATTTTTCGAGCTGGGTGCCCGATGCCGTGGTGATAAATCTCGGAACAAACGATGAATGCTCGTTCAGGATGCCGGGAATGGAAGTCGAGGGCTATGGATTTTGCAAGAGCAGGTCTGACGAGAATGGCTGCAAAAATCCTGAAGATCTTGAAAAGGTAAAGAATGCCGCAGTGGATTTCCTGAAGCTCCTGAGACAGAAAAATCCGACATCGCTGCTCCTATGGGTTTACGGGATGATGGGACATGACCTTGAGCCGACACTGCGCGCGGCGGTAAATGATTACAAGAAGGAAACGGGAGACGGGAATGTTGACTATCTGTCACTTCCCGATACGACACCTGAGAATATCGGAGCACATTCGCATCCAGGTTTCTTTTCTCACCTTGAAACGGCTAAGTTCCTTGCCGGATACTTTGGGAAAAGATTCGGGGCCGAGGAGCGTTACGACGTCCTTCTGTGATGAATATCAAGCACTTTGCGGGCTGTTAAATATTAAGCATTTTCCATTTGACAGCAGAGCTTAATGAGAATAGAATGAACTTAAGCGTCCGGGGATCGTGCCGGACAAACAAGACTATATATGTATTCAAGGAGGAGAGTTATGTCAGTTATTTGTCCTTCATGTCACGCGGAAAACGGGGACGGGGTAAGATTTTGCACATCCTGCGGAACAAGACTTGAGACTGCTGTGAACGCAGCGCCTCTGAACGCAGCCGCTCCGGCGGAGACCGGAAACGCTCAGCCTGTCTTTGAGCAGCCTGCGCCTGCACCCGCTCCACAGCCTGCACCTGCGCCTCAGCCCGTACTTGCTCCTCAGCCTGCGCCTGCTCCTCAGCCTGCGCCACAGCCGCAGCAGAACGTACAGTCACAGCTTTACAGGGGAGACTGGAACGATATGTCCTACAAGGGTTCCGCAAACGGCTTCATCTCCGATGATGAGCAGCCTGTAGCAACGTTAAAGAACGGCTGGGTGGCAAATGTGATATCCGGCGAGGGCATCATGAAAGAAAATGCCGTTCTCACAAACAGACGCCTGTATTACAACGCAAAGAGAGGACTCCTCAACATCCGTAAGTACAATGAAAAGGTAAATGTTGAGGACATCACGGGAACAAAGATCATGGGCTATAATCCTGTAGGAGTCCTGGTCCTTTCGGCACTCTTCTTTATCCTCGGCATCGTGATCCTTGTAATGGAAATGATTGGACAGAGCAAGGTCTTAAGGATCGACGATCTTGTCATTGACATGTGGGGTATGGCAGGTATCGCAGTAGGTATCGGACTCATCTTCCTCATCCTTTTCTTCATCGCGAGAAAGAAACGCCTTGTCATTGAATATGCGGGCGGAAACATCAATTTCAGCGTGAGAAGATACAAGATGAAGAACATTCAGGAATTCCAGAGCGCGATACATTTTACCAAAGATAAGCTTCAGAAGCGCGCATTAAGGTAGCGGAAGCTAAGTAAAAACAAAATAAAAGGACGGTCCGCAGAGCCATTGACCGACGCGGACCGCCCTTATTTTTTGTTTTCCGGGGCCTGCTTTACGAAAGCGAGCCTGTTTTAAAATACAGCTTCAGATAGTTTGCGATCATGCTCGCAAGCACGTTTGTGCCGGCGATGTTCGGATGCAGACCGTCCGCCTGGTACAGTGTGTCGACCACTTCGACGGGGAGCGAGTCAAATTCACGGTGCATGTCGATAAATTCGCAGTCATTGTCACGCGCAAGCTTTTTGATCGTTGGGAGGAGCTTTGCAAGGTATTTTTCCTGGTGCTTCGGCCATATGCATTCTTTGATCGGGATCGGGGATACCAGAAAGATCACGGCATCCGGAACTGCTTCGCGCACATCCTTTATGATCGAAAGATAGTCCTCGGAAAAATATTCCTTAAGCGCGATCAGGTTGGAATACGGATCTTTTTTGCCCGTCGCGGGGTCGAGCCCGTCCTGCGCGTCGTTCGTTCCGAGCATGATGATGTAGATATCGCCTTTAAGCTTGATGGCTTCCTCATATTTCTGCTCTCTGGCATAGGGAAGTCCCACCACACGGCCGTTCAGCTCACGGTTTATCGTGCAGCATGAGGTCTTTCCCTGGTTGAACACCCAGTAAGCGTCACCGAGAAAGTCGTTCAGAGCCGTGGGATATGAAGCGCCCGGGACACTGACGGGACCGAAGCCCTCAGTGATCGAGTCTCCCATGCATACGATCTTTGTTTTGTTGACAGTAGCTTCCATGAATGCCCCCGAAGACTGTGCTTTTGAATTATTTGTCGGATCCCTTGTCGAGGTTCTGCATTACCATAGCGCGCACCTTGAGCGACAGACCGAAGAGATTGATAAAGCCTTCGGCATCGTGATGATCGTAAAGATCGCCTGTTGTGAAGCTTGCGATGGATTCGTTGTAGAGGCTGTAAGGAGATGTGGTGCCCTGCTTGATTATGTTGCCCTTGTAGAGCTTGAGCTTTACTTCACCGGTAACATACTGCTGGGTGACATCCACAAAAGCGGAGAGTGCCTCACGGAGAGGTGTGAACCACTTGCCTTCGTAAACAAGATCCGCAAATTTGTTTCCTATGCCCTTCTTGTAGGAGAGGGTGTCGCGGTCAAGGATGAGCTCTTCAAGCTGCTCGTGGGCTGCCATGAGGATGGTGCCGCCGGGTGTCTCATATACGCCGCGGCTCTTCATGCCAACGACACGGTTCTCGACGATGTCTACGATGCCGATGCCGTGCTTTCCGCCGAGTGCGTTGAGTTCCTTTAAGATGTCGCTTGCCTTCATCTTTTTGCCGTTTAAGGCAATGGGCGCGCCCTTTTCAAAGGTGAGGGACAGTGTTTCTCCTTCTTCGGGAGCCTTTTCGGGGCTTACGCCGAGAACGAGGAGATGATCGTAGTTCGGAGCGTTTGCGGGATCTTCGAGCTCAAGGCCTTCATGGCTGATGTGCCAGAGGTTCCTGTCGCGGGAATAGGAATGGCTTGCGTCGAACGGAAGCTCGATCCCGTGCTGCTTGCAGTATTCGATCTCGTCTTCGCGGGACTGCATTTTCCATGTATCGGTGAGTCTCCAGGGAGCTATGACCTTGATGTCGGGAGCAAGGGCCTTGATGCCGAGCTCAAAACGGATCTGGTCGTTTCCCTTACCGGTAGCGCCGTGGCAGATGGCTGTGGCGCCTTCTTTGCGGGCAACTTCCACAAGCTTCTTTGCGATGAGAGGACGTGCCATCGATGTGCCGAGAAGGTATTTGTTTTCATATACAGCGCCTGCTTTTACACAGGGAACTGCATATTCATCCACAAATTCGTCCACAACGTCGAGAATGTAGAGCTTTTCAGCGCCCGAATACTTTGCGCGCTCTTCGAGTCCGTCAAGTTCGTTTCCCTGGCCGACATCGATGCAGCAGCATATTACGTCATAATCATAATTTTCCTTGAGCCACGGTATGATAGCTGTGGTATCAAGACCGCCTGAATAGGCGAGAACAACCTTTTCCTTTGCCATGTCATATCTCCTTTTTGATTTCATTGGTTTCGGTTTTTAATATACAACGAAATTTATAATTATGCAACAGGAAATTTGAATACTGATGAAATTTGAATGGGAGGCCCCGGGGAAGTTTTTCTTGTCTTTATAAGGAAAGGATATTATAATATATAATTTAGGACCGTATGCATTTTAAACACTTGCGGCCAAAGGAAAGGGGATAATGCATGAAGATAATCCTTGCCTCGGGTTCACCGAGAAGACGCGAGATACTTGAACGCCTCGGAGTCGATTTTACCATCATGGTGTCCGACAAAGAAGAAAACATCACGAGCGATGTTCCGGAGGAAGTCGTTAAGGAACTTTCGGGGATGAAGGCCGAGGCCGTATATGAGGAAGCGGACAAGACCGAAAAGGGCGACTTTGCCGTGATCGGAGCGGATACAGTGGTTTCCTGTGACGGAAAGATACTCGGAAAACCGAAGGACACGGGAGATGCCGCAAAGATGCTGAAACTCCTTTCAGGACGTGATCATGACGTCTTTACGGGCGTCACGGTAAAGATCCGTCAGGGCGGAGAGAAAAAAGAGCTTGTCTTTGCCGAGCGTACAAAGGTCTATGTATATGATATGCTCGATTCAGAGATATTGAACTACATCGCTACCGGGGAGCCTATGGACAAGGCCGGGGCGTATGCGATACAGGGGCTGTTCGCACCCTACATAGAAAAGATCGAGGGCGACTATTACAATATAGTGGGCTTTCCTATCGCAAAGACATTTCAGGAATTGAAAAAAATGCAAATTTTTCTTGCATAATTATGCAAAATGAGTTATAAGTTATTCTATTCTCACGGGGGTTATTATGTCACAGAACAAAACAAAGAGCGAACAGGGCTTTCCTGTGATACCGGCGGTGGTCGTTTTCTTTATGGTGCTGTTTGCTCTTGCAGCAGGAAACAAATATCTGCATGACGATCTGGGAGTGGTTCTCAAGTGGTGGTTCATGATCTTTTGCGGAGGCGTTGCGTTTTTCCCGCTCGCCCATGTGATAGGTCACAGGTTCAAGGACGGCGGCTATGTGCTGGCAAAAGGCCTGGGGCTCGCTCTGGGCTCATGGGTGGTCTGGACGCTTTCCACGTTCAGGATATTAAAGTTCACGAACACGGGAAGTGTCATCACGCTTGCTGTCTGCGCGATCTTAAGCTACGGTATCTACATTTCCGTCTGCACAAAGAACAAGCAGCGCGCCTTTGAAGAGATCGATATGACAAAGTTTGCGCACATGCTGTATTTTGAAGCGCTTTTCCTTCTGATGTTCATCGGAGCCTGCTATTTCAGGTCTTTCCGTGTAACCATAGACGCGCAGACTGAAAAGGACATGGACTTTGGCTTCCTTGCGAGCGTTCTTAATGCGGAGTACCTTCCAGCAGAGGATATGTGGTTTGCGGGAAAACCCATAAACTACTATTACTACGGCATCTATGTCTGCGGCTATGTGGCAAAGCTCGTGAACACGAATGCGGGCTATGCGTACAATCTGGGCTTTATGATGCTTGCGGCGCTTGGTTTTGTGCAGGTCTATCAGCTGGTATATGAACTTATCTTCCATGCTGCGGACGAGCGTGACAAGCGAATGAAAGTAAAGGATCCGTCGGTCGAGCCTACGGGGAGCATCAAGAAATACGTCCTTGCCCACATCGCAGGCTGGCTTTCGGGCTTTGCGGTCTTTGCAGCGGGAAACATGCAGTATGTGCTGTATTGTTACGTGATACCCTGGATACAGAAGGTAATCGGGATGGAACCCAAGAGCTACTGGTTCCCCGACGCGACAAGATTCATCACCGATGAATACGAAGGCGTCACCGGCACGCTGATCCACGAGTTCCCGTCCTATTCGTTCGTGCTTGGAGACCTTCATGCGCACGTTACCGACATCATTTTTGTTTTCACCATAGTACCTGTGCTCTTTGCCCTGCTCCTCAACCGCAAGGAGAGGATGGAAAAGGCAAGAGACAACGGGATCATTGAAAAAGCGGATTACCTTAAAGAAGCGCTGCTTCCCGAGATCCTTGCGGCTTCGTTCCTTATCGGCATTATGAAGACCGCAAACTACTGGGATTTCTTTATCTACTTTGTGGTCTCCGGAGGAGTCATCCTTTTCTCCAACGCGATAATCACAGGGTTTAAGAAGGAAGCGCTGATAATGACCGCAATACACGCAGCGGAATGCCTTATTTTAAGCGTTATCGTGGCATTGCCGTTCAATATCAACTTTGAGTCGCCTTCGGCGGGCGTGGGACTTTGCTACACACATTCAAGCCCTTACGAACTTGCCGTTCTGTGGGCGCTTCCCATTTCGGTGAGTGTGGGACTCTTTGTTACCGCGATAAAAAATTACAGCGGAAGGTTTAAAGCCGTAGCGGTCAAAAAACAGAAAAAAGGCTCCGTCATAAAGGCGGATCCCAACGAAGCTGACTATATCTACATGTCGGGCAAGGGAGAAAAGAAAGTGAATCACCTTTTCTCCTTTATCTACAGGCTTGAGTTTTCGGATCTTTTTGTGCTGACCATAGCGGCCTGCGCGATGGGACTCGTGCTTGTGCCCGAGATAGTGTATGTACGTGATATATACGGCGGTTCCTATGCAAGGACAAACACCATGTTCAAGCTTGCCTACCAGGCTTTCATGCTTTTCGGTCTGGTGATGAGCTATGGCATCGTGAGGTTCATAGGGCTCTTTGAGACGAAGAAACAGCTGGTGCTCAGCCTCATTGCCGCTTTCTTCCTCTGCTGGACATTCGGATATTTTGGCAAAGCCTCAAAAAGCTATACAGGTGACATCACAAAGCCGGACGATTATGCGGACAGAACGCTCAATTCCTACAATGTGATGACAAAGTGCGAGCACACGGATCAGGCGGAAGCCGATGCGGTGAACTGGATAAACGAAAATCTTGATCCGGATGCAGTGATCCTCCAGATGGGAACACTGAGCTACAGAGCTTTTTCCATAATCTCCTCATGGACAGGACGTCCCACTGTGTGCGGCTGGGCATATCATGAGTGGCTCTGGAGGAACGGCGGTACGCTCCAGTATCCCGATTGCGTTAAGGAGCGCGCAAACTTCACAGGCGGAGACGTGGTCACTCTCTATACGTCAACCGACCGCGAAGAAGTCGAGAGACTCATTGAAAAATATGACATCGACTATATCTATGTCGGGATCACAGAGACGGTAAACGGCTATGACCAGGGCAACAAGGACAGCGGCGACGATTTCGCTTATGTAAAGGGTGTATGGGCAAGAAAGACAAATCTTGACCATGAGTTCATAAAGAGCCTCGGTTCTGTGGTCTATAACGCAGGAACAAGAGAATATCAGGCATATTGCTATGATACCGGAGAATGGGTCACATATTCATATCCGAACTATATCGTAAAAGTAAACAGATAGAGCGGGAAACTGCCGTGTGAACGGCTTTCCTGCGGCACGGAGGGATCAAAATGATAAAGGTTGGCATCATCGGCGCAACAGGATATGCGGGAGCGGAGCTCGTGAGGCTTTTGCTCCAGCACCCGGAAGCAGAGATAGTGTGGTACGGCTCAAAGAGTTACATTGGAAAACGCTACTCTGAAGTGTACAGGAACTGCTTTGAGATAGTTCCCGACGAGTGCCTTGACGACAACATCGAAGAACTTGCAGACAAAGCAGATGTCGTGTTTACAGCGACACCTCAGGGGTACTGCGCGGGCATCGTGAACGACGAGGTGCTCAAAAAAACAAAGATCATCGACCTTTCCGCCGATTTCAGGCTGAAAGACGTGGCAGTATACGAAAAATGGTACGGCATCACGCACAAAGCGCCGACGCTCCTTCCCGAAGCGGTATACGGACTCTGTGAAATAAACCGCGAAGCGATAAAGAACACCAGGCTTCTCGCAAATCCGGGATGCTACACCACAACATCGATACTCACTTGTTATCCGCTCGCAAAGGAACATCTCATCGAGATGAACACGCTCATCATCGACGCAAAATCGGGAACGAGCGGCGCGGGACGTTCGGCAAAACAGGACAATCTGTTCTGTGAGGTAAACGAAAACATCAAAGCGTACGGCGTTGCCACGCACCGCCATACGCCCGAGATAGAGGAACAGCTTTCATACGCATCGGGAGAAAACGTGATCCTTTCCTTCACTCCCCATCTTGTCCCGATGAACCGCGGGATACTCATAACAGCCTATGCGACACTTAAAAAAGGCGTTACCGACGCAGACATCAGAGCGGCGTATGAAAAATACTACAAAAACGAATATTTCGTAAGAGTGCTCGATCCCGGTGCATGCCCTGAGACAAAATGGGTCGAAGGCTCAAACTTTGTGGATGTGAACTTTAAGACAGATGAGAGAACGGGGCGTGTGATCATGATGGGCGCAAGCGACAATCTCGTGAAGGGCGCCGCAGGGCAGGCGGTGCAGAACATGAACATAATGTTCGGCCTTCCCGAAAACACCGGACTTAAGCTTGTTCCGATGTTCCCTTAGAAAAGCGGGATCATGACGTATCATACAGGAGTGTTTTTAAATGGACCGTGTCATCATAAGGGCGATGCTTTCGTCCGACTACGATAAGATCTATGCATTGTGGAAAACGATAGAAGGCTTTGGCATCAGGAGCATCGACGATTCCAGAGAAGGCATAGACAAATTCATAAAGAGAAACCCCAACACAAGCGTTGTGGCTGTCATGGACGGCGAGATAGTGGGTTCCGTGCTCTGCGGGCATGACGGGAGAACAGGTTATCTCTACCATGTGTGCGTGAAAAAGGAATTAAGGCGCCACGGCATCGGGCGCGACATGGTGGTGCGCGCGATGACGATGCTTAAGGAAGAAGGCATCAACAAAGTCTCGCTTATCGCTTTTGTGTCAAACGAAGGCGGAAACGAGTTCTGGCGTCAGGTCGGCTGGAAGGGCAGAAGTGACGTGAACTTCTATGATTTCGTCCTGAATGAGGAAAATATCACATCGTTCAATCTTCAAAACAGGGGAGGAAAACAATGATAAACAAAACTGAGGGCGGAGTGACCGCAGCAAAAGGTTTTTCTGCAGCATGCACTGCTGCGGGCATAAAATACAAGGACAGGACCGACATGGCGATGGTGATGTCGTCCGCGCCCTGCATTTCCGCGGGAACCTATACAAAAAACGTCGTTAAAGCCGCACCTGTGATCTTTGACAGACAGATCACCGACTCCGACAAAAAGGTGCAGGCTGTGGTAATAAACGCAGGCATTGCAAACGCATGCACCGGAGAAGAAGGCATGGGGTATTGCAGGGCCACAGCGGACGCAGCAAAGGAAGCGCTCGGCCTTAAGGACACGGAAGTACTTGTTGCGTCGACGGGCGTTATCGGAAAGCAGCTCCCGATCGACAGGATAGTCGCGGGAACAAAGGATCTTGCCGGAAAGCTTTCGGATACCATAGAAGCCGGAACGCTTGCGTCAAAGGCAATCATGACCACCGACACAAAAAATAAAGAGATCGCGTTTACTTTTGACATTGGCGGGAAGACCTGCACGATAGGCGGAATGTGCAAGGGCTCCGGAATGATACATCCTAACATGTGTACCATGCTCGGCTTTATCACCACCGACTGCGTTATCGATAAAAAGCTGATGTTAAAGGCACTTAGAAATGACATCGAGGACACGTTCAACATGGTTTCCGTGGACGGCGACACTTCCACAAACGATTCCGTGATCCTTTTGTCAAACGGGCTTGCGGGGAATCCTGTGATCGATGATGAGAACAGTGGTGAATATGCGCTGTTCTGCGAGGCTCTTCGCGGGGTCACGCTGTATATGGCAAAGCACATAGCTGCGGACGGCGAAGGCGCGACAAAGCTTTTTGAAGTAAAGATCGTGAATGCCGCAGATAAGGAAGAAGCAAAGACACTGGCGCTGTCTGTCGTAAAGTCGAGCCTCACAAAGGCAGCGGTTTACGGGAACGACGCGAATGTCGGAAGGATAATGTGCGCTCTCGGTTATTCGGGCGTGGATTTCGATCCTTACAAGGTGGACATCACGGTGTCAAGTGAAAACGGAAGCACACAGCTTGTTTCAAACGGCGTTCCGCTCGATTTTGACGAGGAACTCGCAACAAAGATCCTTTCGGGAAAAGAAGTCACCGCATTGTGCGACATGAAGCGTAAGGACGGGGCAGCGACCGCATGGGGCTGCGACCTTACTTACGACTATGTAAAGATAAATGCTGATTACAGAAGCTGAGGCAGAGCCGGAGGAGAGGCATGGAATATTCATATCTTACTGAAACAAACAAGGCAGACGTTCTGATAGAGGCGCTGCCGTATATCCGCGCATTTGCGGGAAAGGTCGTTGTGGTCAAGTACGGCGGCTCCGCAATGGTGGATGAAGAGATACAGAAAAACGTCATAAAAGATGTGGCGCTGTTAAAGCTTGTCGGGATGAGGCCGGTGATCGTTCACGGCGGCGGCAAGGAGATCTCAAAATGGGTGAGTCTTCTGGGAAAGGAGCCTGTGTTTGTCGCAGGTAAAAGAGTGACTGACAAGGAGACAATGGAAGTCGCTGAAATGGTGCTCAACAAGGTGAACAAAAACCTTGTGCAGCTCATGGAGCGTAACGGGATAAAATCCGTGGGCATCTGCGGAAAAGACGGCAACACGCTTCACGTGACCCGAGCTACTGTAGAGGGGCAGGACATCGGCTTTGTCGGTGATATAGACAAAGTGGATACAGGACTTTTGCAGTCACTGATAGATCAGGATTTTGTTCCTGTAGTCGCGCCCATCGGCCTTGACGACGAATTCCAGGCATACAACATAAATGCGGACGACGCAGCATGCGCTATAGCCGAGGCTCTCGGAGCGCAGAAACTCACGTTCCTCACGGATATTGAAGGCGTCTGCCTCGATCCCAAGGACAAGACGACACTGATCCCCAGACTTTCCACAAAGGAAGCGCTGGAGCTTGTGGACAAAGGAAATATCGGAGGCGGCATGCTCCCGAAGATCCACAACTGCATCAATGCGATAGAAAACGGCGTAGGAAGCGTCCACATCCTTGACGGAAGGATGGCACACTGCCTGTTGCTTGAGTTCTTCACTGACAAAGGTATAGGAACGGCTATTTACAAATAAAGAGGCACAACTTGTGAGGAGGCACGGCATGCCCGAAACGAAACAGATAATCGACAGAGCGGAAAAAGTGCTCATGCACACTTACGGAAGATATCCCCTTGTTCTCGAAAGAGGTGAGGGGATGTATGTTTATGATAACGACGGAAAGCAGTATCTGGACTTTGCGTCGGGTATCGGCGTATTTGCACTGGGGTACAACAATCCCGAATACAACAAGGCTGTGAGCGAGCAGTTGTGCAAGCTCACGCATACATCAAATTATTACTACTGCCTTAAATCCGTTGAGGCGGCCGAAAAGTTCACAAAGGCCTCCGGCATGGACCGCGTTTTCTTTACGAACAGCGGAACCGAAGCGGTCGAAGGCGCTCTGAAGCTTGCAAGAAAGTATTATTACAATAAACACGGCGTGGCTGACAGCGAGATCATTTCCATGCAGCATTCATTCCACGGGCGTTCCATGGGCTCCGTCACCGTGACGGGGACGGAAAGCTACCGCATACCTTTTGAGCCTCTCATCGGAAATGTGAAGTTTGCGGATTTTAACGACCTTGAGAGCGTAAAGGCACTTGTAACGGAAAGGACCTGCGCGGTCATCATGGAAACTCTGCAGGGCGAGGGCGGTATAAACCCCGCAACCGTCGATTTCATAAAGGGTGTGCGTGAACTCTGCACAAAGAACGGCATTCTCCTCATACTTGATGAGGTGCAGTGCGGCATGGGAAGATCGGGAGCGATGTTCTGCTATCAGAAATTCGGAGTGAAGCCGGATATCGTGACTTCCGCAAAGGGACTCGGCAGCGGCGTTCCCGTGGGAGCTTTTGCGGCTACCGAAGAAGTGGCTGCTGCGCTCGTTCCCGGAGACCACGGCTCGACCTACGGCGGAAATCCGCTTGTATGCGCGGCTGTGAGCAAGGTGTTCGATCTGTTTGAGGAGCTTCATCTACTTGACAATGTAAATTCCGTTGCTCCGTATCTCACGGAGACTCTGCTAAAGATAAAAGAAAAACACAGCGACATCATCGTTGAACAACGCGGCATAGGCTTTATGCAAGGGCTGGAATTCAGATTTGACGTGCACGGCATAGTAAAAGCCGGCATGGACAACGGGCTCATCACGATCGCTGCGGGAAAGAACGTTATCCGCTTTTTGCCGCCCCTCATCGCTTCAAAGGCCGATGTCGACGAGATGGCGGAAAAGCTTGAAAAAGCCATAAATGCCGTAGACAAAGAGGGAAATCTTAAATGAGGCTTGTGATACAAAGAGTCCTTCATGCTTCAGTGAAGGTGGACGGTGAGATCACCGGGCAGATAGGTCACGGCTTTCTGGTCTTTATGGGAGTGGGCCATGAAGACACAAAGGAGACCGTTGACAAATATGTGAAAAAACTGATAGGACTCCGCATTTTTGACGATGAGAACGGAAAGACCAATCTGTCACTCAAGGACGTGAACGGGGAGCTCCTCATCGTTTCGCAGTTTACGCTGTATGCCGACTGTTCCCACGGAAACCGTCCGAGCTTTACAAATGCGGGCGCACCCGAAATGGCAAACGAACTGTATGAATACATGCTCTCGCAGTGCGCCAAGGAGGTGCCTGTCGTACAGCACGGGATATTCGGGGCCGAGATGAAGGTGGAACTTTTGAACGACGGCCCTTTTACAATTGTTCTGGAAGGACTCAAGTGATATAATAAAACAAAATACGCCGTGCGCGGCGAAACATTCGGAGGTCATATGCCTTTGTTTTTGGTTAGGATCTGTACAGACCATGATTTTTCATCGGAGCACATGAAGGAACTCGGAAACCAGTGGACAGAGCTTGAAGGAAGGATTGCCGCACGTACGGAGGCAGAGAGACTCATCGGCAGATTCACCTTCGGCTGTTTTCGTGTAAAGGCGGAAACAAAAGAAAAATGCGCCGGGATAGTTTGCGAAGCATGGCGTGACCAGTATCCGGACAGCACTTCGCTTCCGGAGCTCGTGATAACAGGTTTTGAACGCGACGAAGACGAGAACAATACCGTAAGACAGATAAACAACGGTCTGTACGGTGTGCAGGAATATCTGCGCCTTATTTCCGAACTTTCCGATACCATCCCGATCCTCGCGGAGAGGGATGCGCTTGAGGCATTAAGAAAACAGAACTATCTTTTTGCAGTCGACAGAGGCTGCGGTTTTACCACGCTTTTGAGCTCCATGGGGCATTTCCTTCGCACGTTTGGCGTGCTTGGGGAACTTGCCGAGGGCGAAAAGGCGTATTATTACGAGACGACAGTGCAGACCGCTTCCGAGGAAGAGGGTGCGATCAGCATCAAGGATATAATAAGTTTTCTCCGTGATGAGGAGAATGAAAAAAGCTATAACATCATTGGACTGGACCTTGCAAATTTTCTGGAGGCCCGCAAATTTGACGAACTCCGTACTTTCCTTAAGCATCTTGAACGCTTCCAGGGGAAGTACGTTTTTGCGTTCAGGACTCCTTTTCTTGAAAAACGCGCAATGGATGAGATAGAAGATATCCTTTCGGATGCCCTTCTGATCCGTAGCGTAAAAGTGCCGCCGCTCCATGACTGCGTGCTTATGGAAGAGATATGGAACAAGATGAACGAGACGGATTATGCCATCAAAACGGACGTCTTGGATGTGCTTCTCGACAAGATCCATCTGGAAAAGACGGACGGGCGTTTTTACGGGTTCAAGACTGCGCACAAGATCGCTTATGAGACTATCCTTAAGGAATCGGCGTCCGAAGAGAAAAAGGTGGCGCGCGGCGAGGAACTGCCCGATCCTGTGATCTGCGGAGCAGATGTGGCCGGCATGATAAACGGCGGAAAGAAGGAAAAGACAGGCTATGATGCGCTTGAAGAGATGATCGGCATGGAAAAGATCACCGCGCGTGTGAGGGAGATCATCGCTCAGGTGAAGATCTCCATGAAGAACGAAAAGCTTGACAGACCCTGCATACACATGCGTTTTACAGGTTCTCCCGGAACCGGAAAGACCACTGTGGCAAGAGTCATCGGGCAGATAATGAGAGAAGAAGGAATCTTAAGAAAAGGCGGATTTTTTGAATATACGGGGCGTGATCTTGTAGCCGAATATGTGGGACAGACTGCTGTGAAGACCGCATCCATCTGCCGTGATTCCTATGGCTCGGTTCTTTTTATCGACGAGGCTTATTCCTTGTATGACGGAGAAGGCCGTAACAATGACTTTGGAAAAGAAGCGCTGACCACGCTGGTATCCGAGATGGAAAATCACCGTGACGACATGCTGATAGTAATGGCGGGCTACACCGACGACATGGAAACGCTCATGAAGGGAAATGTGGGATTGAGGAGCCGCATGCCCATTTTGATAGATTTCCCGAACTACAGCAGGGAACAGCTTTACGAGATATTTATGCTGATGGTGAGGAAGCATTTTGAATATGCCCCCGAGCTTGAAGGCGCCGCAAAGGATTACTTTATGTCGCTCTCGGACGGCTATATGGAGGCACGCGAGTTTTCAAACGCCCGTTTTGTGCGAAACCTTTATGAGCGCACATGGTCAAAGGCCGCGCTCCGAGCATCTCTTGCGGGACAGGAGAATTTCGTCATTTTACGGGATGATTTTACTGCGGCGAGCATGGAAAAGGAATTCAGTGAAAAGATAGAATCCCGCGGGACGATAGGCTTTGTGAGAAGCAAGGGATGATCGGTAACGGAGTGAATACACAAAATGAGTAAAGAGATACAGAACCGGCAGAACAGCGAATTGCAGGCCTACGGAACACCTGAGGAGCAGGTGAGGCTCATAAGGAACCTCACAAAGCGGGTGTACGAGCTCGAGCAGGAAGTGAAGGAGATAAAGGATGCGATAAAGTCTGGGGCAGAAGGCAGGCAGGCGGAAACGGCTGAAGCGGTGAAGAGACCGGCAGCGGAGCCTGTACAGCCGGCAGCGGAGCAGGTACAGACGGTTGCAGCGGAAACAGTGGAGCGGAAGATTGCCGAGAATGTGGCAAGAGTGGCCGCGCCTGCTGCACAGACCGGAGCGCCTGTGCAGAACAGCATACCTGCAATGCAGACAGGAGCTCCTGTACCTCAAATTCAACCGCGCATGGGCACGGACATAGAGAGCAAGGTCGGAAAGACGGTCATGGGCGTTCTTGCGTCTGTGCTTATCTTTGTGAGTCTTGTACTCTTTGCGGGAATGTTTTACAAATATATCCCGGACACTCTGAAGGTCACATTGATGTTTGCGGTCTCTTTTGCCATGGCGGTCATCGGCCTCATAAAGATGTCAAAGGAGTCAAAATACAATATCCTCTTCACGTCACTTGCGGGCTGCGGGGCCGGTGCGCTTTATATCAGCTGCATGCTCACGCATTTTGTGTTTGAGATGATAAATGAGCCCACGCTGATGATCATGATATTCATCTGGCTCATTGCGGCGCTTGCGCTTGCGCGGTTCAAGTCGGAAGTCTTTGTGTATATCTGTGACCTTGGGCTCATAGTCGCGAGCATACTGGTCGCTGCCGAGTATAATGACAACATCCTTGCGGCGGCGCTGTATTTTGTGGTGCTTGCCGCGCTCTATTTGGTGAAGCACAGCGGCACGAACAAGGATTATTTCTACTTTTTACAGCTTCCGTTGATGTGCATTGTTTTGGGGCTGATGCACAAAAACTCGGACATCGCGACGATCATCGTGATCTCCTCGCTTGTTATAGTCTTTGCGCTGTTGACTTTTGTAAATATCAGGTATCCGCTTAAAAAGCGGGACAGCGCGGATCATTTCCTCAGGGTTTTGTTTACCGCGGAAGTTTATATTTCGTCGATGGTATTGTCTTATATCTGCAAAGGCATCCTGAAGCCTGACGGCTTTGAGACCGTTTTTATCGTTTTTGCGCTTGCGGGCGCTGTGCTGTACTATTTCAGGCACTACAAGAACGACAGATATCTGTTCTATATCTGGGCAGGCGCCGATCTTGTGCTTGTACCTTCGGTGTTCATGGCACTTGAAGTCTATGAATATGTGGGGCTGATCCCCGTTTTTGCTGTAGTGATAGTGCTGGGGACAGTGACAGACGACAAATGGATGAGGTATGCGGGATATATCTGGGCTGCGCTTTTCCTTACGGATGTGCCCGGGGAGCCCATGACAAGGATATGGTATGTCGGGGCCGCATTCGGTGTTTGTGCAGTGCTCGCGGTAGCAGTGCTTCTGTGGCGCAGGCACTGGTTCGACAAGTATGCTTTTTCGTTCCTTGCGATGGCCTATGCCGGAGGCTTGTTCTATGCATTTAAGAGGTATCTGTGGGCTGCGGCGGATGTGCGTTTTGAACACACGTATCTTTGGTTTGTGGTATGCGCCGCGATCTCGGTGCTGATGAACACAAAGCTTTTTAGGAGTGAGGATGAGCCGAAAGCAGGCAGGATCATCGGCTATGTTGTAAATGCTCTGCTGCTTGTGACGGGTATCCCCATGCTGGTCTCCGGCTGGAGGGACAACACACTTGCGACGGTGCTTCTCATACTTTCTGTGCTTGCGCTGGCTCTGGTGAATACGGGGAACCTCTTCAAAACTTCTGTCAACAGGGATCTTTTGGGAGTGTACACAGGATTAAAATTCTCGTTTATTGTTTTTGCGCTGCTTGCGAGGTTCCATGCGGTGTCTTACGTTGTGTCGATAGTGTGCATGGTCGTCGCGGTGGCTTTTATCATCGCAGGTTTCCTTGCAGGCCTCAAGTCGCTGAGGATTTACGGGCTGGTGCTGACGCTTCTTTGCATTTTCAAGCTTATCGTGTTTGACATAGAGTATGACTCGGATATCATGAGGCCTGCGGGCTTCTTCATCGCGGGAGTCCTCTGCTTTGGCATCAGCTGGATATATTCAAGGCTCGAAAAACAGTTCGTGCCGGGAGGAGCGGGAAGCACTTCTTTTGCGGGCGGACGAGGCGCTCAGTGCGGCGGAGTGACCGATAAGTCGGACAGACGTGCGTCAAAGGTCATAAATTCAAAGGATATCGCGGAATTTTATGCTCGTTTCGGTCTTTCGGGAGAATGGGCAAAAGGGCATGTTGACGAGTTTTTCACGTTTGAGGTGAAAAAGGATGTGGTGGGGGTACTCACCGCGACGGAAAGGCTGACGGGAATAAGCGCGCCTGCAGATGCGGCGTTGCTTTCGGCATTGCAGGAAGTGATCGACCGGTACGGCCTTTCGCAGGAGAACGGTGTTTACCGCACAACTGCGGGGCTTCCTCCAATATTCGGGCCTTGTGAAATGAGAGTTAAATATGCTTCGGGTGAGAAGCTTTCGTTCACCAGGAACAATGAACCTCAAGCGGAGTGGGAAAAAAAGATGTATCTCGCGTTTTCAGGGTGGTTTGAAGAAAAGGGAATCGATTCGCTGGTCACACCGATGCGTGAGGAACGTGTGGTGAATGTGAGTCTTACGGTCCACGACAAGAATACGGGCGAGAGCTGTCATTATACTGTTTTGAACGCCCCCGGAAGCGGAGTTGAGGAAGCGTATGACGGGGCCGTTTGTGAACTGCTCCGGATAAAAAACGGAAATCCGGAAGAGATAGTGGAGATCCATGACTTGGATGCGTTTTTGGACGGCGTGAACAAGATCGTTGGCGGATATGATCTGCAGGCGTATGATACGCGTTCTCCGCTTTACGGGTATGAGATGACGGAAGAAGACAGGAAGGATCCTTTTTCTGGGGATGTGCAGATCACGTTCTGGTATGAGGACGGGGAGCAGATGCACATTCGTTCGAGCGCGGAGAGCGTAAAAAAGGATCTGGAGGGGATGATCGGGGAGCTGGAGCGGTATTTTGAGGGAGTGTGAAGCGTAGAGAGTGTTGTGGGGCTGGGGGGATTTCGGAAGTGATACAATTGCTGTGAACCTCAAAGACCGTTTTTCACAGGCTTTTGTATCAGCTTCGAAATGCACAGGAGGGAGGATGGTCGCTATTGGAGGGTACTGGGCGAAGGTTTTGATTATGGCTGGGGGATTTCGCATGTGGATACTGTTTCTGCGGGATTTCGGCTCTGCGGCACTATAGCCTTGCTCGCATTCGGCCGACACTCGCGCAGGGACGTTATGTTTAGCAACGGCTTTTAGCGCTCGGTCAGATAATGCTCGCAAGGTATAGTGACCGCAGGAGCCTCATAGAGCAGGAACTGTATCGGGCGGTGAAATCTTCTGGAGGGGAGTGGACGCCGGGAGCGGACCCTTTGAATGGTTGAGATTTGAGGGACGTCAGGCGTGATTTATTTGTTGTGAATGTTTTGAATATTCGTACTTTGAAGAAAATAAAAAAAGTGCTTGCTTTTTTGGAAATGTGAGTGTATAATTCTGCGAGTGGACAAAATCCAAATCGGGGTGTGGCTCAGTTTGGCTAGAGCGCCATCTTAGGGAGGTGGAAGTCGCAAGTTCGAATCTTGTCACTCCGATTTCGCAAATCTGGTGTAACCTTTAGGTTACACCTTTTTTGTATTTATGTGAGATTTACAGTATTGGGGTTGTTTGATATAATATCATATAGTTTGATGTTTTTTTGTATTGGAGGTCACTTATGGAACTTTCATTTCTTTTTGGGACGCCGGAGCCGGTGAAGTATATTGAGAGGTTTGAAACGGAAGACGTGGAGTTGGATTGCACGGGAAGGGCCAACGGGAAGGTTGTGGTCTCTGATTACGACAGGAGCGTTTACAAGGATGATGAAGAGGTTAAGTTGGCTGTAAAGCAGAAGATGCCGGGGTTTATAGAGCAGGGGCTTGAGAAATACGGACAGAAGGGGTCGATAATACGGCGGAGATCGGCAATGTTTTGCACGTTGTCTGAGGTGGCGGTGGAGTTGCTTAAGGAGATGGGCATAAGTGCGGATGTGGTGATCTCAAATTTTACGATCAGTGAAGAATCGGAAAAAGAGGCGAAGGAGATACTTAAAGTCTTATTGACGCAGAATGTGGATAGGACGGACAGGCCGTGCCCGCCCAACCTTATTGATCTTATGAAGAATAATCCTGATCTTAAACCGGACTGTGGCGGGTGGAATCCGAGTACCGGTCAGGGCTTTATGGAGATGTATCTCGCGAAGCATATGACGACTGTCCAGGCTGAATATGACAAGTTCTGCAGGGAGTGTGGGACAAAGCGTGAAGGAAATGCAGTATTCTGCCCGCAATGCGGGAGAAAATTCGAGAAGTAATAGAAAGCCCTCAGCATCGGTTTTCCGGTCTGCTGAGGGCTTTATTATCGAGCGGGACCTGCCTGCTCGTCTTTTTATCTTTCTTTTGATTTTTCGGGTTCGGGATAATCCTCTCCGAATGTCTCGACGGTCACTTTTTTCATGACCTGTCTTAAGGTAGGGTGGTCGGACCAGTCGGTGTCGACGGATGCGATCTTGTCGACGACTTCGATGCCTTCGGTGACTTTGCCGAAGGAAGCGTAGGCACCGTCAAGGTGAGGAGCGTCTGCGTGCATGATGAAAAACTGGCTTCCTGCGGAATCGGGATGCTGTGCTCTTGCCATCGAGAGAACGCCGCGGGAGTGCTTGAGGTCGTTCTTAAAGTTGTTCATTGAGAACTCGCCTTTGATGGAATAGCCGGGGCCGCCTGTGCCGGTGCCGAGAGGGCATCCGCCCTGGATCATGAAGCCGGGGATCACGCGGTGGAACTCAAGGCCGTCATAAAAGCCTTTCTTTACAAGTGAAACGAAGTTCTTTACTGTGTTGGGGGCGATATCGGGATAAAGCTCGGCTTTGATGATGCCGCCGTCCTGCATTTCTATCGTGACTATCGGGTTTTGCATGGTTTTTCTCCTTACTTTTCATTTTGTTCAAACATGTGCGATTTTAACATATCCGATTGCAGAACGTCAACATTTCTGTTAAAATATTGGTTTGAAGTTTATGTCAAACAGGAGAACGTAATGTTCAAAGGACGTACAGAAATAATCGAAAACCGTGAGATCGCAAAGGACATCTTTTCTATGACCTTAAGGGCTCCCGAAGCGGCAGGGGCCGCAAAAGCGGGGCAGTTTGTGAATCTTTATCTTGACGACAAGTCGAGGCTTCTTCCGAGGCCGATAAGCATTTGCGAGGCGGAAGGGGAGAAGGGCACGCTCCGTCTGGTCTTCAGGATAGCGGGAGAAGGCACAAAGCAGCTTTCCGCGCTTAAAAGCGGCGACAGTGTGACTCTGATGGGACCGCTTGGAAACGGCTTTATCGATACGCCGGAAAAAAAGGCGATCCTCTTCGGCGGCGGCATAGGCATACCTCCGATGCTGGGACTTGCCAAGAAACTTAGTGCTCTGGGCGTTCAGGTGACTTCGGTGCTTGGTTACAGAGACAGTGAAAACTTTCTGGCAGAAGAATTTGAAAAATACGGAAAAGTTATCATAGCGACCGACGATGGCTCTGTGGGATTCCACGGAAATGTGGTACAGGCTGCGTCTTGCGCTTTTGCCACAGATACCGCCGAAGGAAACGGAACCTGTGTCTTTGCCTGCGGACCGCTTCCCATGCTCCGAGGAGTAAAAGGCTTTGCAAAAGACCGCGGCATGAAATGCCAGGTGTCGATGGAGGAACGCATGGCCTGCGGCGTAGGAGCGTGCCTCGGGTGCGTGGTACGTACCGCTGAGGTCGACGAGCATTCCAATGTAAAGAACAAAAGAGTATGCAAGGATGGCCCGGTATTTTGGGCAGAGGAGATCGAACTTTGAATTTAAGCGTAAATATCGCAGGAGTCGAATTTAAAAATCCGGTAACGGTGGCTTCCGGTACCTTCGGATCGGGAATGGAATACAGTGAATTTGTCGACCTGAACCGCCTCGGAGCCGTTACCACAAAAGGCGTTGCGGTGACTCCGTGGGAAGGAAATCCCACCCCGCGTGTCGCGGAGGTCTATGGCGGGATGCTTAATGCCATAGGGCTTCAGAACCCCGGACTTGATGTGTTTGTGAGCCGGGACATCCCGTTTTTAAAGAAATTTGACACAAAGATCATCGTGAATGTCTGCGGGCATTCTGTTGACGAATATGTTTCCGCTGTGGAAAGGCTTGCGGCGGAGCCGGTGGATATGCTTGAGATCAACATTTCCTGCCCTAACGTAAAGGCAGGAGGCATCGCTTTCGGAACGGATCCTAAGCTTGCCGCGGAAGTGACAAAAAAGATCAAATCAGTCGCAAAGCAGCCCGTGATAATGAAGCTCAGCCCCAATGTCACGGACATCACAGAGATGGCACGGGCCGTAGAATCGGAGGGCGCCGACGCCGTTTCTCTCATAAACACCCTGACGGGCATGAAGATCGACATCAATAAAAGACGCTTTGTGCTTGCAAACAAGACAGGCGGTTTTTCGGGCCCCGCGGTAAAACCTGTGGCTGTCAGGATGGTATGGCAGGTAAGGAATGCGGTAAGCATTCCGATCATCGGAATGGGCGGCATAGCTTCTCCCGAGGATGCGATAGAGTTCATGATGGCAGGCGCCACAATGGTCTCGGTCGGTACTGCAAATTTCTTAAATCCAAATATAACAATTGAGATAATCGATGGCATCACGGCTTTCTGCGAAAGAGAGGGCGTGAAGGACATAAACGAGATCATCGGTTGTGTAAGGTAAGACAATATGGGCGATCTTGATCTTTTTGAGTATATGGCCCAACAGAATAAAGAAACCGAGGCACCGCTCGCGGCAAGGCTCCGCCCGAGGACATTGGACGAGGTGGTGGGTCAGCAGCACATCATCGGAAAGGACAAGCTCCTCTACAGGGCCATTAAGGCGGACAAGCTTTCTTCCGTCATTTTTTACGGGCCTCCGGGAACCGGAAAAACGACGCTCGCCAAGGTCATCGCAAATACCACAAGATCCGTGTTCAAACAGATAAACGCGACTTCCGCGGGAAAAAAGGACATGGAGGAAGTGATCGAAGAGGCAAAGAGCCATTACGGCAGATATGGGGAAAAAACGATCCTGTTCATAGACGAGATACACCGCTTCAACAAAGGACAGCAGGACTACCTCCTGCCTTTCGTCGAAGACGGCACGGTGATCCTTATAGGAGCCACCACGGAAAATCCCTACTTTGAGGTGAACGGAGCTCTTATAAGCCGTTCCGTGATCTTTGAACTTTTGCCCTTGACAAATGAGGATATAAAGGTTTTACTTAAGCGAGCCCTCGAAGACACTGAGCGGGGCATGGGAATGTATCACGCGGAAGCGACCGAAGAGGCGCTTGACTTTATCGCGGACATGGCAAACGGAGACGCGAGATCCGCGATAAACGCCATAGAACTCGGGATACTTACCACGGAAAAGTCCGAAGACGGACGCATCCACATAGATATCGATATCGCATCGGAATGCATACAGAAGCGGGTGCTGAAATATGACAAAAACGGGGACGGCCATTATGACACCATTTCCGCGTTCATAAAGAGCATGCGTGGGTCCGATCCTGACGCCGCGGTATATTACCTTGCGAGGATGATAGCTGCCGGCGAGGAACCCGCATTCATAGCAAGACGTATCATGATATGCGCGTCCGAAGACGTCTCAAACGCCGACCCGATGGCAATGGTGGTCGCCGTGAATGCGGCACAGGCCGTGGAAAGGCTGGGAATGCCCGAAGCCAGGATATTGCTCGCGCAGGCGGCCATTTATGTCGCATGTGCGCCGAAGAGCAATTCGTCCATCTGCGCCATAGACGACGCGCTGAGTTACGTGCAGGAAAACAGGTCTGGCGAGATACCGCCGTATCTGAAGGACGCTCATTATAAGGGATCGTCAAAACTCGGGCACGGCATAGGCTATGAATATTCGCATGATTTTCCGGAGCACTATTCGGGACAGCCGTATCTGCCTGAGGATGCGCGCGGAAAGAAATTTGTAAACTTAAGTGAGCAGGGACTTGAAAAGCAGCTCAGCGAATGGATCGGCCATTTACGGAGCCGCGGAAAGAAAGAGGGAAAAGATGTTTAAAAGAATATTGGCGATGGCGGGTATCGTCCTGCTTGTCGGCACATATATCGCAACGCTTGTATGTGCGATAACTGCGACGCCGGCCGCAAAAGGGATGTTTTTTACCAGTCTCGGGATGACTATCGTGGTGCCTGTGATCATGTGGGTGCTGATAAGGCTCTACGACATGGCGCATGCTAACGATGACAAGCAGATCTCGATGGAAGAGATGCGCAAATACAACAAACGCCTCAAACAGGGCGAGGATCCCGAAAAAATAGCAAAAGAGATAGATGAGCGCTACGGCGTTAACGAAAACGAGAATAAATAAAAAGGAGATATATCATGTCATTACTTACAGACTGGCGCGAAGGCGCATACGGACTCGACACCAACACAAGAGAAGGACAGCTTTTCTGGGGAAATTACTTCAACATCGAAAAGGGGATCTATGAGAAGCTCCTTTCCGATCCCGACACAGAGGTGAAGGGCAAGGTTTCCGAACTTGCCGAAAAGTACGGCTGCGAACTCAACATCTTTGTGGGCTTCCTTGACGGAATAAACGATTCCCTCGTTACACCCAATCCCATCGAGGAAATGGATGAAAACACAGAGGTCTCCCTCAAGTTTGACAAAGAAAAGCTTTATTACAACATGGTAGGCGCAAAGGCCGACTGGCTTTACGAGCTTCCTCAGTGGGACAGCATCCTCACCGAGGAAAGAAGAAAAGAGCTCTACAAAGAGCAGAAAAAATCCGGCACAGTCGTTGTCGGAAAGAAAGTGGGAAGAAACGATCCCTGCCCTTGCGGTTCGGGAAAGAAATATAAGTTCTGCTGCGGCAGATAAGGGATGAGGAAATTTTTTCGACATGGGCAGACGAGATGAATATCTGAATTATCGTTCAGGGTCAAGGAGGCGCAGAAACGGTTCCGGTGGGAACCCGATAGCCGCGCTGGTCGCAGTGGTCCTTGTCGCCGCTGCGTGCGGTTTTACTGCCTATCACCTTGCCAAGGGGAATCTCGGTGAGAGACTGAGCGGAAATCAGCTCACAAACTTTTTGCAGGGCGGAGCCACGCCCACCGTTGCGGCTGCTGTAACGCATGAGCCGGAAAACACTCCGAGCCCCACGGCGGCGCCCACGGTAACCCCGACTCCCCGGGGAGAGCCTCAGATGTATGAGCCTTATTATCTCACCGACTTTGAGGACACCAGGGAAAGAGTCGATGTGCGCGGCATCTATGGCGGCAATCTTCTGGACAAATATGTAAAGAACGCAAAACTCGCTCACTACCTGGAACTCGCCGACAATACCGAGTTAAATGCCATTGTGATAGACGTGAAGCTCGAAGACGGTACCATCGTCTACGATATGCAGGTGGACAGCGTGATAGAGGCAGGCACCGGGAACAAAGACTATTCCCAGGACGACATGAAAGCCTTGCTTGACGAATTACACTCTCACGGCATTTACTGCATCGCGAGGATAGTGTGCTTCCGCGATGAAAAACTCTATCAGAAGCACGAGGACTGGTTCCTGCATAAGCTTGACGACACCATCTACATTGACGGTGACAAAAACAAATGGATCAATCCGTACAAAGAGCTTGCAACGAGATATATCGTCGACGTAGCCTGCCAGGCCGCAAGAGACGGCTTTGACGAGATATGTTTTGACTACATAAGGATCACTTCCTATACCAGCGGCCGCACAAATACAAACTTCGGGCGCCTGATCGATTATTACACGATCCAGGAACAGATCGTCGAATTTTGCAAATATGCCTGCACAAGGCTCAAACCCATGGGCGTGTTCGTGAGCGCCTCCGTTTACGGCGGTATCATAAACTCCGCGGTGGACGCAAAGAACGTCGGACAGAACTACACGGAAATGGCAAAATACATGGATTACATGTGTCCCATGGTCTATCCGTCCCACTATGCAAACGGCTATGCGGGTTTTGACATTCCCGACTTTGAGCCCTACAAGCTGGTATCCTTTGAACTTCAGAGCTCCGCAAAAAAGCTTGAAGCGGCATCGGAGGAAGCAGGCGGAATCACTCTTGCGAAATGCAGACCCTGGCTTCAGTCCTTTTCCGCGAGTTGGCTTGAAAAATACAAGACCTATACCAACCCTGTCATAAGAGAACAGGTAAAAGCGTGCTACGACAACAACATCAATGAATGGATGTACTGGAACGCCGCAGGAAACTACGATGAAGAGGCGTTTGAGAAGAAGTGAGTTTTCATATTTTGGAGAATGAAACGTAATGCTTATTTTTTCGGGAATGAGGGTGAAGGGTAAAACCTGACGAAAAAAACGACAAGCATATCATTCTTGGAGGAGGATTTATGAGAAAGATCACGGCAGTATTGGCAGCGGTTTTGACATCTGTGATGCTCGTGGGATGCGGCAGCTCGGGCCATAAAGAGGCAGCGTATATTCGTGACAACGGCGGTGCA
>JAEEGF011948336.1_pt1 | contig 25083 bp, 17 predicted proteins | sample 9134171 | NCBI WGS metagenome assembly JAEEGF01 (sample SAMN16246542, study PRJNA631951) | gut metagenome | biome: gut microbiome; feature: rumen; material: AP-attached | host: Bos | place: Iran: Karaj | collected 2018-10 | reverse complement strand
ACCTATTATTATATTTCTTAGCGTAGCTCTTACTCAGTTCCACATCTTTGAAACCCTCGCCAAGCCATACCCTGTATTTGACATAGTAATTGGAGAGGAATTTATCAATGTCCGGGATGTAATATATAAATCTGGTAACATATCTACCTGGCATCCATACATTCAATGAATAGTAGCCTTTGAGATAGAACTTGTGTATGGGTTCATCACCATCCATTTCTAAATCCACAACCTCTCCTTTGTCGGTTTTCAGATACAGATGCGGCAATGTTTGATTGTCAACAGAGTAATACCCACTTTGATTATACAGATTTACTACACAATAGTAGCCCTCCTTATCAAGGGCGATGTTAAAGGTAGGCTTCCAATAGCTTCCCACAAAACCTGCTTCAGCCTGGAAAGCATCAGAAATAGTCCAACTGGCAAACTTGCTTGGCTTTTGAATAGAGTCATTTGTCTCCTCTTCTTGTGCAAAGCATACGATACTGGTCACTAACAAAAACAAAATAGAAACAATTTTTTTCATAACGGTATAGTTTTAGAATTAAAAATCAAAGAAATCATCGCACTCACAACTGTCACTACAATCATAATCATCATGGCATTGATAGTCATCATGATCCATGTACCCGTCATCATAGCCATCTTCATAACCTTGATCATAACTCCTATTGGAATAATCAGTAGGATTGTTGTTACTCTGGTTGTTATTTCTAAGGCTATTCAAAAAAGCACCGAATAAAAGAAAATCAAGTAATCCCATAACCATACATTTTAAGTTTGACAATGCAAAGGTAAAAATCTATGGTGCAGCCTATCTGCACAGATAAATAAAACTGCAAAAAAAATGTTTTTGCAGTTCAAATAAAGAAAATCAATGACCAATACAAGTAATCATTGGCAACTTCTCCACCTCACAATACCCAGAGCCTTGACCAGGCCATTATAGTCCGTAGTTTCCAATGGTACCTTGCTCGGTGAAAAGCTGCATGAGCTAACTTTTTTGTCCCATGAAACGGTGCAGAAATCTGATGGCCGACGACATTTCAAAAGACATGATGGACTTTGAAACGGTTTTCCTCTGGCAACAGAAGCAAGCTGCTTTGGTGTTGGCGTATTGGAGAAGCGTTGGGGAACAAGTATAATTTGTTCAGAAGTCAGTATCTTGCTTAACCGTTCATAAACGCCCTTGGAAAAATCTATCATATCTGCTCCAACCAATAAATTAAGGCCAGGTTTTATCCCTAATTCGGCTATACGCTGAAGTTGTCTTTCAACCCTCGTTATTTCAGACTCATCGTTTGGCTGGTGTATAGTTATGTGTATTTTGTCTGGCTTATGTTCCGTGAGCATCTTCCACGTTTGTTGATTCTCTAATGGTAATCCATTTGAAGTGACAGATAAGTAACATTTCGGATATAGAGCATCTATTACATCAAAGACACCTTCGTACTCGAAAGGCTCTCCACCTCCTAAAGACACAGCCTTAATGCCATGTGCAATGCAATCCGAAGCAAAATCTATAACTTCTAATGGTGACCACATCGTATTACCATCCATTCCACTACGATTATAGCAGAAAGGACATTGCTTAGAGCAATAATTTGACAAGTCAATGGAAAGTAACTCAATCATTATTCTCTTTCAGGTGATGATGTTTATGCCAGTCATATTCCTCGGCCAAGCCCTTGTTGACAAGCCCTTTCATAGTTTTCTCATCTATTATGGAATGGCTATCGACATGATAGTATATTTTCTCATTACTATCTTTCGCAAGCTCACTCCAGATTTTTCCGTCATAAACATATTCAACAGAGTTTACGGCACTCACTGGCACATATTCTGCCAATTGGATATTATCTCTTTCCTTAAACTTTACTGGCAGTCTTCTTACCTTGTTTCTTATATTATCAGGTAGTTGTTCCAATTTTATAGGATTTGAGGGATTCGTTTCTCTTATAGCTGGATCATGGAATGGCCAATAATTCTGTCTGTAGATATAAATTGGAAATTTTTGATTCTCTTGATGAATCTTCTTTCGCAGTTCTATATCTTCCTCATCTGTATAATCATAATGAGGTGCTTTGTATCTGGCGATGATAACATTATTCTGTTCAAGAAGTTCAACACCTTGTTTGTTGAAAGAGAAATCTACATAAAACAGCCCTTGTTCTACAGACAGGCACACAAGAGGTCTGATATGATTCTCTTCCTCTTCCATCTCAAAGGCCTGTTTGAAAATCTCAAATTTGGTCATATCTACCTGAACGATGACTTCCATCCATGAAATATTCATCCAATCTTCTAAATCCTTTTCTCTCTCCCAAATGTCTTCTATATCCATTGGCTCCAACATTTGAGGTATTTGTTCGGGATTCAGATGTAGGTTTTTATAGGGGACTCCATCATGGGAAAAATCTTCCCAAAAGACATCCTCTACACAATTTTGCTCATAACCTCCATCAGGAATAGGCCCGTTGTCGTCTATATCAAATATTCCGACATTGCCATCCTCATCGACACAATACCATGCTGTTGACATGGAATGTGTTGCTGGATATTCTTTATCTGTAATCATATTAAGTCGTTATTTAATTATTGAATGTATCTCACCCAAGTATTTCAGCATCAGTTCGTCGCCGTCTTTTCTTGCCTTATCACTGATATATCTGTCTGTCAAGTGAAGAATACGCTCACAGGCTCCAACATCAAAAAGACCTTCGACTATCCGTTCAAGAACCTCAGATTCAAACTTAGATATATCTTTGTCCAAATAGTCACCTATGAAATCCCACCAATAATCAACAGAATGAATCTTCGTTACATCCAACATTGGGGCAACATCAAAGTAGGTGTGTCGGATATTTCCATCTTTGTCTTCATGTACCTGGGTTATATAGGGCGCATGGCATAAATAATATGGCGTAGCCCCTTCTTTCAATAGCCTAACCACTTCATACTCCATGTGTTGTATGCCGCAGTTTGTCAAACGGATGTTGTTTTCCGGCACGCCGTCATTTAGAAGAAATTCATAATCTTCATCATCAATATATGGATTATCCCCAGGTTCTTCCATCCAGTTCCAAATAATAAAACCAAATTGATCATAGGGGGTACGTTTCATGTTGGGAAACAATACTTTATGAAGATTCCACATCTCCTGCACATGTAACTTCTTACAGTATTCATTGTTTCTCAAAGCATCGTACATTGCATAAGAAAGCTGGAAACTGTCTATATCACCTTTATCAGAAACACCTCTACGGTCTCCAGACCAGCGAGCCAGTTTTACAGGAGAGTTTCCGTTCGCCTCTATCAGCGACCGCATTTTGTCGGTGTCGCCTGTCAAAAGGGCAACAACAGCATCCCTACTTTCCTTATTATCAATACTAATACAACTATTTCCCATTCAGTTTGTCGTTTCTAATTTTAACGGGTCTTTCCAAAATCACGTCGCTGAAGTCATCATGGTAATAACTATAGATTTCTTTACCCTTCAGAACTTCTGTTGTGAGTTCAGCAACAAGATGTTTCTCCTCATTATTAAGCCTATTTCGCCATTCGTCAAATGAAAACTCCCATTCGTCCATTTCATCCGTAATCAGTTCTTCCACATACCACACTTCAGATGCGCCTAATGCTCTCGCTATCTTGCAAATATCAGCCCTAATCCAGCAGAAACCATCTCTGTTATCTGTAAATGCAGATTGACGATAGCATGTATTAACCATTAGAAAGTCCTTAAACAGACAAAGTTTGTCTGTAAATTCGGAATGAATATCTTTCAATTCTGGTAGTACTGGATCCCAAACGCAAGGATAAGGTTCATCCTTACTGAATGAGACACCACTTTCGTAGGGTATAATAGCATAAATATATTGTGACATATAGAATATTATTAAATGTTATGTGAGAAATGGAACTTCCAACTGTGTACTATTGCCAGTATCTCGTTTCTAGATAATTATACAATTCCTGATGAGTATCTTTGATGGGCTGCATCAATTCTCTTGGATCCACTATGATAAACTTGCCTTTATCCTTCAATCCTTCAGAATAATGACTAACTTCTGATAATAGTTCAACATTCCCTTTTGGTACAACGTTAATGTGCAGATAATCATCTACTGGAAGAACAGGGTCATTGCTCTTAATGATTTGCTCAACCAGCATGGTCTGACGCACTAATTCATAAAGTGGATCATATTCGTATTCAACTTTCCATTCCTTAATGTTTGAACTATTATCAAGGCGTGAAGTGTAGCGGTCTATAGAGGACTGAACAGCCCGTTTATGCTCATAAGTCTCTACATATTTCCATTCAATAGGAATCAATATACGTTCAGAGTCTGTAGTCTCTGCATATACAACCGCATCAATTGATGTACACAAAGCTCCTCGTTTCTCAAATTTTTCGCCAAGTAGTGTGCGATTCTTCCAAACAAATTCAAAACAGACATTTCCATGGCAATGATTCACGTCCAAAGGATTGGGAATAATTCTTTTGAAACGGAACTTGACTTGGACAGAATTGAGTATTGACAAAAGAGTAGCAGACTCTTCTTCCTTCATTAAAGGAAACAGATGATTAACACAGCTTATTTGCGAAGACAACATGTGTCCAGTAGGTCTATCCTTGCTTTTCCACCAACCTATTTCATTCTGTTGGAAATAGTTCATTGCTTGTTTACAAACAGCTGGATAGAGGTTCATAGCCTCTTTTCCTTCCTCAATAATATAGGGCAACTCAATGTTCTGCAAACCAGCCTTCCATTTTCCTCCTCCATTCACACCATTAAAAAGCGGCAATGTTTGAAGAACCCTTACCTGTTGTGCTCCCTGCACTTCTTTATAGGTAGGTGCAGGAATCAGTTCAGCAGGCAACAACTGCAAAACAGTTAAATGCTCAAATCGGATGTTTGTCTTGCTACGACTCATATCATTTAGTAGCAGATTCTTCTTGTATTCAATCAAGGGATGAAGTCGGTCGGTCAGCAACACGGCTTTGATATGGGTTATAGAATGTTGATAGATAGCATCAAGAATATGCTCAAAACCACGAGAAGCATTATCCCTTTTTATGGTGCGGTATTTATCTGCATCACTGGGATAATGAATCTCTTGGGTGATGGTAAGACGATGTATTACGTTGGCATAGAACATCAGCTCAGTGATGATGCCAACATGTGTATTGTCGGTGTTAATGCAGTCTTTTAGCTCATAGACACAAAACTCATCATTTTCAATCTTCCAAAGATCTGCCTGACTTGCACCTCCAGGAGTAATAGCGGTAGCCAAACTAACCTGGCCGTCAAACAACCCCATTGGTAACTGATGATTTGCGAAGCCTGTCTTTGATAGATGTTGATAGATGGCGGTTTCAAGCATAGCTTCGTATTTCATTTTCTGGTCGGTCTCACTCTTAACGCTTTTGTCCTTGCTTTTTTGAAGTGGATAATTAAGAGTAAGTTCGCTGAACCTTTGCTTAAAACATGTAATCTCTGCTTTTCTGCTTTCATCTACAACCGCCCAGACATAGTTTTCCACAAACCATATAACACGAATCAAGAACCGAGAATAATGCTTCTGTTGAGTTCTAATTACCTTTTCATCAGGAGAAAATGCGGGATCTTCCCAATCAATGACAACGGTATCTATATCTGGGAAGAACGTCTTTAGACAGAATACCCATCCTTCAAAAGAGGAAGCATCATTCTGCATATTCTGCAAGACTCCTTCAGCATCCATTGTTATATGCAGAATGTGATTATCAATACTCACATCCATTTTGGATGGAAGTTCGGCATAATAAACCTCATTTTTGATGGATTTCAATATTTCGTTCTTATTCATTTGAATCATTGCAAACGTTGTTAATTCATTTTGTTATATAAACCAATTGCATCAGCCATAATCTCATCATGATCAAATGCAAGTCGAGGTAGAGCAGAAATTGGCCACCATTCTGCTTTTGCTGCATCATCCTGTCCGACTACAGATACAGGCTTTTCTATGATGGCAAGATATGCAACAGTAATAGTTCTTCCACGGGGGTCTCGGTCAACCTTGGAATAAGCTCCTATCTGGTGAACATCCTTAACCTTCAATCCCGTTTCCTCTTCAAGTTCCCTGATGGCACATTGCTCTGTGGTTTCATCCATGTTCATGAAACCTCCGGGGAAAGCCCAACAGCCTTTGTAAGGTTCATCGCCACGCTGAATCAGTAACACTTTTGCATTTGCTTCTTTGGTGATGACAATACAGTCACCTGTCACTGCTGGTCTTGGATATTTATATGTATATGCCATATCTATACTTTTATAGTCCAGGAAAGACAATTAAGAGCACCACCTGAGTTCTGTTGACTATTGAGGTCTTTCACAATAGGAGTCATATCAACATCAATTAGTTCAACTGTAACTGTTTGTCCCAAAGCTGTTTCAATTTGATGTTTGGCTTCTTCGTCTAATGGAGAATAGCTAAGTTTAGGGACAAGTACATTGCTTCCTACTTGTAAATAGTTGATATAACACCATGATTCATTCATCAAATCATTGAAATGAGGATCATCTTTCAGTTTATCCCAAAATTCAATAGTCTCAACTCTAAATCCTGCTTTTTCGAGGACTATTTTCATTTTACTTCCGAAATCATCTTTATACTTTTGGTCAAAGTCCAAATAGTTGGTCATTAACACGCAATTATCTCCCACGTATCGTACCATACCATCAGCATGACCGATAGGATTGTCCTGCTTACCTTCCCAAGGTAAAAGAACAAGTTCCATTGTCGTACCATCAAACTGCTCTTTCCACCATCTCGTCCACCAATCGCGAAATGCTTTTTCGCTTACATTATTTTCCTTCAGTATCTTCTCACACATGATAAAGCATGGATTCCCGTTGACAACAGCCTTAACAACATTGCCGCCATCAAGAATAATGGGTATCTGAACAATGTTGAAACAAAAGTTCTCTTTTGCATGTACCCCATGCAGTTGCCAGTTTGTAACACAATTGGGATATGGCTCCAGATAGTCTGGTTTGTATGTATAACTAAGGAATACATCCTCTGTCAACTGAATAGGCATATAGTCACGTGCCCACACATCCATTGTGTTATATAACAACTCACAGTCAGGAAAGAACTTTTTTATTTTTGATTTCAGTTTTGTTCGTGTATCTACATCAAGCGCACCGCTTGTTTTATCTATCAGACTCGATAAGAAAACTTTGTTTGTCTTATTATCAGTAATGAAGTTTTTTGCAGTTATTTTTTTCATAATCTTCTTTATTTACAAATCCTTGAATGCCTCCAGAAGCATCTTCATTCCTTCTGTGGCAGTGACCTTGAAATGGGTAAAACCAAGCTGCGTACATTGTTCCATCTCTCCTGGATCTATCACAAACTTGGGAACCTCATGGTGAGCGTAGTTGATGAAGCCTGCTGCAGGATAAACCTTCAGCGATGTGCCTATGACAACAAATATATCTGCCTTGCTCACGTAGTCGATGGCTACATTCATGCTATCAACATACTCTCCGAACATCACGATGTATGGACGTAGCTGTGAGCCATCTTCTGCCTTATCTCCAACTCTAATAGGTGTTGTCAGAGGATATTCCTTAACGCATGTTGTGCGATTATCCATTGAGCAGACCTTGCTCAGTTCGCCATGAAGATGGATGACATGAGAAGAGCCGGCACGTTCATGGAGATTATCTACGTTCTGCGTGATAACAGTCACTTCATGTTCTTTCTCCAATTCTGCAATCATCTTGTGGGCTTCATTAGGCTCCACTTCTGAGAGTTTCTTTCTCCTCCAATTGTAGAAGTCGAGACATTTCTGCGTCTCATTATATAGGGCATCCGTACTGGCCAGATGAACCCACTCTTCGTTAGTCCACATGCCATCCTTACCTCGGAAAGTACTTAATCCACTTTCAGCACTAACTCCCGCTCCTGTCAGAAAGACTATATGTTGTTTAGTCATAATGTCAAATTTTAGTGTATTCCTGTCGTAGTAAATTGATATGTTTCAGTCATCTGACTTCAAGAACTATACATCTAATAGCTTGTACAAATCTTTAAGCGACCACATTCCTCCTGGAACGTTAACTCGTTTACGTCCTTCACTATCGATTACACATTTAGAATCTGGTACCAGCTTCATTATGTCAGCTGGAGTTATTTCACCAGAAGGGGGAAAATTGAATTTCTTTAAAAACTCTTTTACAACCTTCTCATCTTTATAACTTTTTATTCCCTTCAGAAGCTTGGTCAAAGAGATAAATCTTTCATTATAAATATCCTTGATTTCCTTTTCCTTTCGATTATCCTTCTGAAAGGCTTTCAATCCATATTCAGATAAAAGCTGAACATTATCATAATTGTCTATCAGAGGCTCTTCCGATAACAATTTGTCCAGTATTTTAAGTGACCATAGTTCTCCTGGAATATTTACCCGTTTACGCCCATCACTATCGATTACACATTGTGATTCCGGCATAATCTTCATTATATCAGCCGGTGTTATTTCACCAGAAGGGGGAAAATTGAATTTTGACAAGAACATTTGTACGTCTTTGTTCCTCTTTCTTCTTTTTATTCCCTTCAAAAGTTGGTTCAACGTAGCGAATCGAGTATTGTAAAAGTCATGGGCCTCCTTATCACTTTGATTTATTTTCAGATAAGATTCCAATCCATATTCAGCCAATAGCATAATTGTGTCATAATAGTCTACTAACGTTCTTCCCCATAATTCAGTAATGACTACATGATCACTATATAATTCATACGGACATCTTGATTCCTTATTCCACGACCTTCTCATTACGTCATCATTACTTGTGAATGGTATCCATGGTGACAAGAACCGATAAGGAACGTTTTTTAATAGGGAACTAAACTGTGATTTCGATTTCAAAGTATCAAAATTCATGTTAAGCTCACCTTCGATTTCCAACTCCGTAGAATTGCTATTGAGTTTTGTATTCTTCTGAATGTCGGTCAAGTAGAAAGGCAATTGGTCTGATGGTGGAAATTGTCCATGCAGTAAGAAAACATATTTCCATGCATTTGCAACCATTCTTACCACAATTTGTCGATAAGATATGTTAGCCACTTGTGTTTCTTTGTATATCTGCAACAGGGACATAAGCCAGAAATACCTATAACTAGTGGATTTCTTATCAAAGGAATGTTTCAGCTTTTCAACATCTTCAGCCTTTAATAAATTCGTCTTTATTTCAGTAATTGACGAGATGGTTGAAGTGTGTAATAATTTCCCTTCTAAATTGTATTTCAACAAATATCCTTTCCCCTTTTCAACTTTCTTGATCGTGAAAGAATCTTCATCGCTCCTAATGACACAAATCCGATCAGTATTATGAAGCCTTATTTGAGGTAATCCTTTGGATTTTCTATCTACATTATCAAGAGCTACTTCAAGTTCATATGAAAAGCCGAAATTAGATGTACTCAACATCTTAGCTATGGGCTTTGTTATGCCCTTGACCGTTCTAAATAGCGTATAACAGGAGTTATGTAATTCCACCTTGAAAGAAGCCTTGGACACAGGCACGTCAATATAATCATGTATTCCACTATCTTCAACAGCTTGCTCATACTTGTTAATAACAACGTCTGGCGAATCTATTTCCTTTCCTTTGTAGTCAAAGAATTTGTCTTTTTCGGTTTTGGTTCCAGCAGACAACACTCTATAATGGAATACCGTGAAGTTTGCACCATAATGGGTGATAGATTTCAAATTATCTATCTTTTCTCGTAACATTTGCCAAAACATCCATGAATCGCTCGGGATTTTACCGACTCTTTTACGATGTACACATTGATTTTCATCATCAATGATTAGCTCACTAATGATGAAATACTTGTCATCTTGTATATAAGTCTCGAAAATCCTTTTACTCTGAATGAAATAGAAAATGAAATTATCACAATTGAAATTGTATGACTCTAATAACTGGATTGGATTGAAATCCTCTTCTTTATTGAACATGACATTATTATCAGGTTCATTCACTACATCCTCATAGGTGTCTTGAATCAACTCCATATCCTCAGTACCTTCGGACATATCAACCTGACGACTAAAGCCAGTTCCCTTGGAGTGAAGTCTACCTGGTTCTTCAACTACATCATGTCCCACAAAATGATGGTTCCAATAACGCCTGGCATCAGGGAGGCCAAAACGTGAATACATACCTACATTATCCAGAATAATACATTCCTGTTTGTTTTCGGTAGGTCTGAGTCCCCTTCCTACTTGTTGGAGATATTTCACTAAAGATCTAGTCGGACGTGCCAATTGTATAAACTCAATATCTGGACAGTCAAACCCTTCGGAGAAGATATCCACATTGACAATAATATCTATTAATCCCTTTTTGAATTTAGCAACCAGTTCTTTTCTCTCAGCAGCAGGGGTCTTACTGTCGATACTAACAGCAATATATCCAGCCTCCTTATATTCTTCACAAATATGCTTAGCATGGACGATATTAATTGCATAGATGATACCTTTCTTTCCGTCGGCCAAAGACAAATATGAATCCAGCAACTGAGCGCGTATGGAGCCTATATCCATCTTTTCTTCCATAGAAGACTCTTTATACTCTCCAAATCTATCCAATTCAATATCATCAATAGTTCTTTGAATATCGCTATTGCTTCGTAGGGAGAAATACTTATATGGAGCCAAATATCCCTGTTTGATGAAATCCTTGATTGGCATCGACAATACAAGTTTATCAAATAGGTCTAAAAAGCTCTGGTGATTCATTCTCCATGGGGTAGCTGTCACTCCAAGTTTTTTTGAACCAGGATATAATGACCAAAGTTTTTTATATGTAGTGGCAAGGGCGTGGTGCGCTTCGTCAATGATAACAAACTGAACATTCAGTTTCTTTGCATCTTTCAGATTACTAGGATGCGTGATAGTTTGTATTGATGCTACATTTACAGGATATTTGTAATCTCTATCCCTGCCACCGGCTATAACATTGTGTGGGACTCTATATTTAGTAAGACTTTCATCTATCTGATCAATAAGTTCTGTCCGATGGGCGATAATCAGGATCTTAACAGGCTCTCTACGCAGCTTACTATATTCATTGATATCTCTGATGATTGACGTAAAAAGTCGAGTCTTTCCTGTACCAGTAGGCATTTGGAACATGACATTATCTACCTCATCCCATGACTCAAAAATCTCTTTCTTCGCCTTTTGTTGATAAGGGCGAAGAGTAGAATCATCCTTATATATATCAGAATAACTGTTAACTATCATATTCAAGTTTACCTATAATCCCGTATTCTTCGTTATTAATATTGTGGCAGACTTATTACGGTTCATCCTAATAGTCTTTAATTCTCACTCCTTCAATATCTACGCCTTTAAAAAGGCAAATCGTCTAATGAATCTATATCATTCCTGATTCTCGGTTCTGGAGGAGGTGGTGGTGAAGGAGGCATCGGTGCAAAAGCTGCTGTAACGCCACAATCAGCATTTGGATTCTCCAGCCTCAATCGCTCCAAGTCATTTGCAGAAATATAAAGTCTGGATTTTCTATTCATTTCCTTGAACTGGCGCGTTATACTTTCTTCATCATTGAAGCTTACCACCCATGAATACTGACAACCTGCCGTATAGTTTGTACACCTATACACTCGCCAATTGGTTCCATTAATGTTTGTTCCCTCGGAGATAGAGCGAAGATTTCCATTTCTACACCAAGGGCATGTCATGGTGTCTTTAGAAGGAGATTTGCCATCGATGGCTTTTCTAATGTCTGTTATGAAAGGAGATGGACATGTGTCTTTATAAAGTACATACGCATGTTTCTTTGCTCTAGTTATTGCGACATAGAAAAGACGACGTTCTTCTGCGAATGGAAAAGCTTCGGGTTTACTTAAAACATATCCGAGTATCGGGTCATCACTAACTGTCGAGGGGAATCCATTACCGTCCTGACTGCAATTAACCAAGATGATATTGTCAGCTTCAAGGCCCTTTGCCGAGTGGATAGTATTATATGACATTTCTCTTCCTGCAATACGAACCTTGGTAACATTGTACTTTTGGTCACGTTCAACGATACAATTTGATGGAATGAAGTCAGCGTCACTATGGTATCTTCCAACTAGCATGATTGACTCTTGCTGATTTATACCATTAATAATGGATTTAACGTGCTCAAACTGTGCCCCTTCATCACTCTGGCACTCTACCAAAGTCAATACTGTTTGTCTGCTACTGTCACTTGACTGCACTTCCTTTGGGACTTGGAACTGATTTTGCAAGATGAAATCAGAGGAAAGCTTGATTAGTGGCTCTCCGAACCTATAGGTTTTTTCTATCTTACATTTCTCAGTATATCCGAAATAGTCCTCAAAACTATTGAACAAAGACAAGTCACTACCAGAGAAACGGAAGATAGATTGCCAGTCGTCGCCCACACAATAGAGTTTAGTCAGTGGTTGCTTTCTTCTAAGGGACTGCAACAGCCTGAACCTATCTACGGAAATATCCTGGAACTCGTCAACAAGAATCATATCATATTCTTTTTTATAGAGTCCAGCTTCACAAATATCAGTTGCTTTCAGGATAAGGTCTGTATAGTCTATTTGTTTCTTTTCCGCCAAAGTTTTCTGATACTCGTTATACATTGGCATAAATATCTCATACAGCATAAATCTTGAACGCTCGATAAAGTCAGGACGTTTGGACTGTTCTTTCTTTATGGTTTCCAAGATGCTCTCTGGTGTACTGCGATTTGACTTCATCAATGCAATAAAAGTAGAGATTAACTGCAAAAGGGAATCTTCCATTTTTTTATTGCGCTTAACGAGTCTTTCAAACTTTTCATCCTCAGTTAATGGCCGCATGTTAATATGATATCGCCTTAACTGTTCAGTCAAATTCTGATATATCGAACCGTCATGGAACATAGCACTGGTGGTTTCAAGAAGGGCAATATTGTACCTTCTATTGATATTCCTTTTCCAAACTATGCCCTCATTATACCTCTGATTAGCTCCACTATACCCTCCTTCTTGTCCAACGCCGAACCATGAAGGCACATTGCCATTTGCATCAATACCAAAATGTTCAAGGATCAAATAATAGCTTCGTCCTAAATAGTCAAAATGTATGGTAAAGTCAGGACGATATTGACGTTTGAATTCGGTTGCAGTATCGTATGGGAATGGCTCTTCGTATCTGAAGGAAACATTATTCATAGAGAGGAAAGTGCAGATTTTCTTCTCTTCCTCGCTTCGAGTGAATATAATCCTCCCGTCCATATCTAAGAACGGAGCCTGAATACCATATAAGGCCCTATCCTTTGCATAGGCATCTGGTGTCAAATATTCATGCTCATTCTTTGTCAATGAACTCTTTTCTGTAAGGAATGAGTTGATTGCTATTTTGAAGTCCGGGTTAGTGTCAATAAGATGATAGAAGCATTGAAGCATCAAATTGTTCTCGCAAATAGATGGTACTTCTTTGGTTGTCTCAGCCAGAATCCTGAAGGCTAAACTGTGAAATGTGTGACAAGAAAGACCCCTTTGCGACAAAGCTAATCGCTGCGAAAGTTCACTTGCAGCTTTAGTCGTATAGGTAAGCGGCAATATCTTAGCTGGTTCAACATTCCGTTTTTCCACAAGGTACTTGATCTTGCCTACCGATGTCGAAGTCTTGCCACTGCCAGCAGAACTTATGACCAGGCAATTGTCTTCCAGCTTTACGATTGATTCCCTCTGCTGCTGATCTAATGGGTAACTCAGTACAGTGTCAAAATATGCTTTATGACGTTCCAACTCCTCTTTTACGAATATAACATTATGAGTTTGGGGTATATCTGAAAAACCGCGCTCCAACTCATGCTTATACTTGTCGATGTTGGTCAACGATTCAGGAACCACCTTATTTACATAAGTCAGGAACTCATAGGTAAGAAATGGACAAGCAGTCTTCTCAAAATCTATATCCGTAAGACAAGACTGATATTCTGAATGAGCAAAATAATGGTCAGAAGACATATAAGAAGCCACTCGCCCTATAAAGCTATCGGCCATATCAAACCAAGTTAGGAAATTTTGCAGGAAAGTTCGACTGCTTTGGTTGTAGAACAAGAATTTCTTTCTTGCATTGAGCTTTTTGTATAGAGGAAGGTATTCTGTGTATTCGTTGTGGGATGGAGAATAAAAGCTTTGTTCGTGACAGTTTCTGATAAAATGGTCAAGACATATATAGACCATACGACGCATATTTCTTCCTAGAAACCATCGAAGAAAATAATACAATGTGACAAGAGCCAACATAACAGCTATGCCGGCAACTATCGATTGATTGTCAATTATATACTGTATTACATCTTCCATACAAAAAACTAATGGTGTAACTTGATATTTATATGTTTAATGATTCAATAAATACTTTTTCTTTTCCCTCCATTTTATTACAGAAATCGGCATAAGATGATGTGGTTTTGCTAATTTCAATGCCATAAATGGAAAGAACAGCAGAATTCCCTTGTAAATGGGAGGTCGGAATCTTTACTTGTTTCTGTTCCAGAGGTGCGATGAAACCACCTTTCTTAATATGAAGGGCTGTCAGATATGCAATAAGTTGATGAACATCGTCAGGGTCAACTTTCGATACTTTATTATAACTGCCCAATCGCTTGTATTTTGCATCAAGAACCATCTCGTCATTATAAAAGTCAGGGTAACGAACACCGCTATGCTCTTCAAACAGATAGATGCCTCCTTTGCGAAGCTTGTTCTCTGGGTGGGTAAAGCCGTACTTGCTTAATATGGTATTGATATATTCTTCCCATAGCCATGCACCATCAAATAAGATTCCGCAAATCTCATCGTCACTTTCTCCATATTTAACTTCCTCCATACGGAGTATCTGCAAACATAGAGTTTGAAGTGGACGGTACTCTGTATAGTATGGATGCGTCTTCATTCTAAGGTTTTTGCTGATGACGCTATTACGGTCGCTTTTATTGTATAAAGGCGTATGCTCGACTATTGTATTTACATTCTCAATAGTCTCACGGTCAATATTGAGGACAGCCTGACCATACTTCTTGGCTTTCATAAACTCAATGGTATGACGGATTAGTTCTGTCATATTGTTGTCATGGCTATACTCACGTGTAGAATATGCTATGTTTCCGACAAAAGGGATGTTTCTAGCTATATGTCGTCCAATATCAATCGTACCTTTCAGATTTGCATCATTATGCTGATAGTTCTGGTACTCACGATATACTCCTTGTCGCAAAGCAGCTTTCAGAAAGTAAGGGAACATAAACATGATGAAGTCGAACACATCTTCCTGCTCATTGTTATGACTGAGGTCGAATAGGTTGAAGGAAAGCACTTTCTGAAGCATATAATGCAAGAGAAAGTCATCTCGCCCCAAGTCAAACCTGGATTTGATTTTTATCTGAAGGTCACCGACACCGATAAACCCCATGACATTGCCCGTACTGATTCTTACCTTCTCAGGGTCATCGGTATTCAGGATGCTCATGACAGAAGATTCCCCAATCCTGTCGTCAGACGTTTCGATGCTATATGGGAATATGAGCAGATTCTCATTTTCCCTACATAGCTCGGCAATCGTCTTGTCGGCAATGGGGAACAAAGCAGCAACATCCTTCCTCCAGAATGTTCCTGCATCGGGCTGTCCGATATTGTTATCTGTCAGGTTAATCCTCATCTATCAATTCTGGAGTATCTGATGTTTGTGTATCGTTTGTATTGAAATAAGCCTTTCTGAACTTATCGAGGATTTCAGCAACCTTACGGAATCCACGAAGGTATTCCTTCAGCAATGGCTCAATATTCATCTTCCAGAGCTTATTGAAGTCAGCACCATTGTCTTTCAACTTCAAGAAATAAGATGGGCCTATCATATAAGCTGCCCCCAAGCCATCTGTTTCTGCAATAGCCTTGTTCAGACGCTGCATTGTAGCTTTTGCCTCTTCTGCACAAGACAAATCATCGAGCATACCTTCTGTGTCGGCTGGAGTGACCTCTTTCCATGTAAACCTACGGCGCATGGCGAAGTCCATGCTCTCAACAGAACGGTCTATATCATTCATAGTGGCAAGGATATAAACGTTCTCCGGCACATAGAATCCTTTGGCAAACACATCTGTCTCAGGAACGAGGTTCTGATATTGAGTCTGCACCAAATGCTCTTTCTTGCCACGATAGCCTGGATCGATGGCATAGAAAAGTTCACCGAATATCTTTGATGCCTCTCCACGGTTTATCTCATCAATGATAAAGACAAACGATTTGCGGTCTATCTTGTTTGCTTCCACCACGGGCATTTTCTGTTTCATAGCCCTGACTGCCTTTGTGATTACGTAAGCATAGGAATCTGGTTGTGTCCCAAACTTGCGCTTGAAATAGTTGCGGATGTCCCTGACAATATTCAGAGAGACATCATTGGTGAGCAATTCCAGTATTTCGTCAGCATTTACAGCCACCTGAGTTGTCTTCTCATTTTGTTCATTATGAATTACAATGTTGTGACCCTTCATTTCTGAAATGACAAACTCACTACCATTGACCGTTGTGAACTTAGTTTCTTCTTCGATGGCATCTTCCACAAAGCGGTCAAGCTTTTCCTGCCAAGACATTTCTTTCGTCAGGCTCTCAATGCTCTTTTCCGAATCAATCAAGTTCTTGATGGCCTCCCGACAAAACTCTTTGAACACGCCATCCTTGCGTTCAAATCCCATCTGCCCGTCACTCTTCTCGATGGGGCGTAAGCCTTCCACAAAGTCTGTATAGTCGTAAGATGGATGGAACTGCACGAACTTGGTCACAGCTCCCATTTCTTCAGCTATTGCCTGAGCCATAAAGGTTTTTCCAGTACCAGGCGCACCAGTAAGGACTAAGTTGTGGGCTTCTTGAAGTAATTCAATGTACTCCTTATATTTCATCTGTGGCATAGTCTCTTTGTATATTAAACTGTTCACGTAATCAATGACATCGTTTATTTTGCTGTTTGCAAGATGGATTGTCTTTCTGAATGACCCATATATGGCTCCATCGAAATCCTTGTCTTCTGTATTGACATACTCAACGGTACACTTACACATCGTGGCATCGTCAATTCTATAGGTCGTCACGTTGCTTGTAACAATACCTACAGCTTTAATGCGCATAAAGGGCAAGTCGTGGTTTTTACCCTTAGTTGAAGTTGATTTCAGAATAATAATGTCACCTTCGGCAATGGATTTGGAAATTGGCAAGAGCTTTTGGTCACTTGCATTGCCATCATTGTGCTTACTCTCCCATATACCACCTTCAATAAATCTGTCAAACTGAGAGCCTTCATCGCCAAAGGTATATCCTGTGAGCCAATAGTTTATCTGTTCTCTCTTCAAGGATTCAGTCATAACGTGTCTCATACACCAGAATAAAGTTTGTACGGCAAGTATGAGAGGTTTGTTCCTATACTTGCCTATTTGAGGCATCATTATTTCCTGAACTGTCTCGCCAAATTCAGCCGCAAACTTATTGATTATCTCAATGAAATGAGTGAACTTCTGTCCGGCTTTCCTATTGTCAAAACCGAAATATTGGCAAAGAAGCTGATATACTTCATCTTTATATACAGTATATTTCTCAGGGTATTTACACATGAGGATTGCAGCAGCCGTGCGCTCATCGTTTGCACAAGTTTTCCATTCGCTTGGACATAATGAGCGCATTTCGGCTTTGAAAGTGGCCAGACGCTCATCGATAGATCTTGATTCGTTCAACAAGTGAGTGCCGATTGCCGTAAGCTCTTCTGGCTTCGTTTCCCAAAGTGTTTTCAAGACCCCATCGACACGGGCATTATCCACGATATTCTGGCCTCGGAGACTTTTGATGATATCCAGAACATCCATACCCTCCGTCTTATCCAGCAATACCCACTTATATTCTTCCTCAAAGCCGTTAAATGGTTCTTTCGTACTATATTGACTAATGAGGTTCTTCATTAGGTAGGCCTGCAAAGCTTCAGCCAGTTCATCACGCAATTGCCATTGGAAGCCCTGCTTCGTGTCCCAACCTTTCTGCATCGTAATACACCAGTAGGTTTCATTACCATCTGTTCCCATCACATGAAACCTATTTAGCTTCTTCTGTACCCACTTTGAGAAGTTGGTTACTTTGCTGTTGTAATGCGCTGCTGGTTTACCATATTTCAATGCCGCATTACTACATGTCCCCTTGTGCTCTGGCTCACGAAGGAAACAGTAAAGGGCATCCAAATAAGGTTTTGCCTCCGCTTCATTCAACAATTCGAGCCATTCTTTTGTAGAGATTCCTATATCTCCACAACTATACTCGCCATTGGAGTTTACTGTTTTATATAATGTATCTAAAGCCATATTAAACTGTGCTTCCTTCTATTTCTATATCTTGTTCTTGATCATTACTGTTAAGCTCCTCAGAACCATAGAAACGGAACCAATGAGCTGCTTGGGATTGTATGTTTATAATATCTTCTGCTTCACATTCTACAGAACCTGATTTAATATATATGCTGTTAGTACATCCCAGATAAAGCAATATATCCTCTCTGTCTTTAAACGACACAAATAACTTATCATGTTCTTTGAAATAGGATAAAGCTTTATTCCTTTGTTCACTGTTCGTGGGGCGAAGTATCTGAAAGTGAATGAACGGGACTCCATTATGAACCAAATCTTCAAATTTCATACCGTTGTTGGCATTGTATTTGACAATTCGGAACATATCCTGTGAAACAGCACATTCTTTAGCGTCTGTCACATCCAATGATATGTGATTAATCTTTGCCATTGTTCTGATTCCTTTCGTCCCACCATTGTTTAATCCATATATATGTGAGCCATATTAAGAGAGCAGATAACGCTATTATTAGAATAACACATAAAGTCACTTTAAGCTCAGCTGGTGCAGAGGATTCATTTAAGAACATCATGAAACCTCCGAACAGGAACAAACCGATTATCGTTAAACACCCACATCCCTGATGGGCGTTTTCCCCATCATTATAGATGTTCAGAAGGCTGTAGAGTACGATTTTAATTGCTTCGCCCATGTGACATTTACATTTCTCAAATAACTATTATGCTGACGCTAATATAACCTGATGTATCTGTTTGACGAAATCCTTCAGTTGAACGAAGTGGTCGCCAAACGTAACACGCCAATTGAGAGCTTTCAATGGGTACTCCATGAAGTTCCTGGTTTCAATGTCACCATTTACACTTACATAATCGAGAATATTCTTCAGATAGAGTTCCTGATCAGAAGTCAGATTGTTGTCCTCAATGAAGTTCTGGTATATCTGTAGTGCCTTTTTACGATCAATTCCATTGATAACGCGGATGAAAGCAGCCACATTGTTCTTATATGGATGCCCCTCTGCCAACTCATCATATTCTTCCTTAGTGCCAAGTTCTTCAAAGAAAATACGTTCCAGCTCAGCGAAATCGCCAGAGGTAAGTTGTTCGAAGTCCTGAATCTTGCGTAACGTAGGATTATCTGTATTCTTGGCCAAGTAGTCAATGACACGCTGCTTGTATGTGGTCTGGATAATGATGTCCTCGCCACCTTCCACTGTTTCGTATGGATCTTCTATGTCGATAATAAATTTCTTGGTCTTACGAGTTTCTTCAAGTAACTTGATAAGGTCTCTTAGTTCGGTACGCACACTTTCTAAACTATCAAGTGATTCATTCTCCCAGAATTGGGGTTTCTGAACTTTACGGATTGTATCAATGCGCGTCATAACTGCTGGGACAGTTCCTTTCTTCTCTAAGTGTGCTGCAATATTAACAACCACTTGTCTGAACTGTCCGACTCGTACCGTAGAATCAATGTGAGCTAATTGAAGATGAAGCATGATGACATCGAACTTCTTTGCTGATTCATCATCTTTATCCTCAGGTATGAGCTTGCCAATTTCTTTTAGACGCAAGACATCTACATCTGAGAGATATGTCCATTTGTCCTTATCACGGAACGGCTCGATGATGTTCCAGTACGGACGTGCATCCTTGCGCTCTTTCACGATGCCATTAACCTGTCGATGTAAGAGTACTTTTAGATCATCGTGCATTTTCTTGTCGAATTCTTTCTCTTGATGGTCAGCACTCTGCAACTCCTTTGCAATATCAAGTCTCAAAGAGAAAAGCCTCTCTGTGAGTGACTTGCTATTGGAAGGATCTATGCCGTCTGGATTCTTAGAGAAGTAATCAAAGTTTCCGCACCAGTCAAAGATGTAGAACAGTTCTTTGTCATTTCCTTCTCCGAAGACGTTTGGACATAGACGGGTTCCACGACCTATCATTTGCTCAAACTTAATCTTTGACTTCACTATCTTGAAGAATACCAAATTCAGAACCTCTGGCACGTCAATTCCCGTATCGAGCATATCAACGCTAACGGCAATCTGTGGTAACTTCTCTGGAGTCTTGAATTCACGGATAATCTTGTCGTGGTGCTTTACTTGATTGTCTATCAACTGACAGTAATCGGCACCTCGATTTGGATATAACGCATGGAAACGCTCCACTATCCTCTCCGCATGTTTGTGGTTATATGCAAAGATAATAGTCTTGCCTATATCCTCACCACTCTTGATTTTCAAACCACTTTCCATCAATTCTGATAAAACATTATCAATGGTGTCATCATTGATGAGATAACGGAATATCTCGTTACCTTCTATGTCACGGTGATAATCAGCTTTGGGGTCGATACCCTTCAGCATCTTCTCATAATCCCAGACCTTTTCAAGCTCGTCTTGTTGTTCTTTTGTCAACTCGTCATACTTGATGCCATTGTTAATCATCTTTGAATTATGACGTTTTGCCTTATAAGGAACGAGATAGCCATCTTTGACAGCTTCGTCAAAAGTGTACTCAAAGTTTGGCTCATCTTCCAATTCCAGAAGTTTGAACGTGTTCTTGTCTATCTCATCACGTGGTGTGGCTGTCAAACCAATCAACAAGGAATCGAAATATTGGAAGATAGCACCGTATTTACCGAATACAGAACGGTGCGCTTCGTCAATGATAATCAAGTCAAAGTGACCTACGCTGAACTTTGCGTCAATATCATTGATATAGTTTATCATCGTCTGATAAGTAGAAAAGACGAAACGAGCTTCCAAATCTGGTTCATCATCATCCGATAACGAAGTCATTGACTCACTTGGAAGTAGATTCTCGTAATTGCTACGTGCCTGACCTACCAGTTCGGTACGATCTGCCAGGAATAACACATTCTTTATCCAGTTATTGTTGGCAAGCAGCTTGCAAAGCGAAATGCTGACACGAGTTTTTCCTGTGCCAGTTGCCAGCACGAGCAAACCACGACGATGTTTGAGGTTGAGCCATTCCACAAGGCTCTTGATGGCAGTCTTCTGATATGGACGGTTGGTGATGGCATCATCAATAGTCAAATCTGTGATGTCTGCCCGGCCACGCTTTTGAATAAGATATTCCAAATCATCGTGACTATGGAATGAAATTACGTCACGATCTGGATAGCCCATGCCGTCAATGACTTTGGTGACATAGCCGTTTGTATAATAGATAACTGGACGAACACCATACTTAGCTTCCAAGCAATCCGCATACATGATTGCTTGTTTGCGACCTTTACCTGCGTTCTGAATGGTACTCTTTGCCTCAATTACGGCTAAAGGTTTTCCTCCTTTGCTGAACAAAACATAGTCGCAATAGCCAATACCGCTTGGTGTAGGCATTCCTTCTACCTTTATTTCAATACCTGCCTTTCCACCTTGTATGTCACCCTTCACAGTGAGTATATCCCACTTGGCTTCATTGAGCATATAGTCAATGAGACACTTCCTTGTGATGGCTTCACTGGCAAGAGACTCTTTTGGCTTCTCACCTGGCTTGGTTGGATTCTCGATGGCAGACTGAGGTACGCTGTTGACCACATCAATAGCAACTTGTGGCTCTTCTGTCGAAACAACGTGTATTCCGGGGAATACTTGTGGCACAAGAGTTGCATCAAATGCTGTAATTGTCTTCAATGCTTTCCAGCGATAGAGGAAGCCACTAACGACGTAATATAGAGAACGAAGACAGATGAACGCATCATTCTTCTTAATCTCTTGTGCGCCAGTATGAGAGGCATAGTTACCAATCTTCTTGACTGTGCGTATGTCTCTTTCAAATTCCCAATCGTAATCAATGAAGGCATCTATCTCTGGGCGTTTCAGCATATCGTTAAGCGTTTCGTGCTTTTCGAGTGTTACTGAAGCCATTGTCAGATGGTTCTTAACCAACCATTCCAATGCCTTACGAGCATTGGTGGCAGACTCCTCAGGGAAGGAACTCTGAAATATTTCTGCCTTATCGCAGTATGCGTGCAATTGGCTAAAGCTCGGTATATGCTGAGCCAAAAGCTGGATAAAGTCGAAATTCTTCATATTGTTAATCGTTTAATCGAACCAATACTGCATACGAGAAGCAAGCAAAGTTTCGAGGTCATTAATTGACGAACTTATCTGTTCTTTTTGTTTCTCAATGGCTTCAATCCTTTGGGTAAAGGATTGTTGAAGAGTGAGAGGTGGAACCCCAATTAAACAGTCTTTAATGTCATCTTCTCTGACTGCGGGATAATTTGCTCCAGCTACTCTTTTAACAAGATATTCTGTGAAATGGGGTGTAAGAACAAGAGATTTTATAAATAAATTAGATATTTCTTTTGCCCTTAAAACACAAAAACCGCTGGAAGCTACCAAATTGTTACCTTCGAGATTAACTATCGCAATATTCTTCAGATTGGGTCTTACAAGCGAAACGAGGATATCACCCTTTTCAACCTTTTGTTGTGCTCTTGATGGTGCGTTATCAAAAGAGAATGATGTAGTACCAATTATACAATTTGATGTGTTGTCAATTGAAGAAATATCTATGTATTTTATATCATCAGAATCTTTAAAGTACTTCGATGCTCTTTTTATATCCTTCTTTTCAACACACACATCACCTATTCTTTTTTGTTTCCATTCTTTTTCATTTTCAATAGGATCACCAAACATCTCATAGAAAATGCTCTGTCCGAGAATGTCAAGGTCAGTTAATTCCGATCTTTTCAATGCAATTAGTTCATTGGTCTTATCCAATTCGTCAACAACAGATTGTTGTATTTCTTGTGATGGTACAGGTATTGGAATACGAGCAATATCTGTAGGCTTTATTTCCATAACCTTAAAACCACGAGCATATTTTTCTTTCTCGGTATAAAAACTGTTTGAACGTAGATAGTATGCAATGAACTTGGGGTTGAGATTATGCTTAAAAACTGCAGCATGAGCACTTACTGCAACATCATAATTGCCAAGCCATGCAGTTGATTTGCATGACCCTTCAAGGTCTTCACTAGTAATTGCAATAATCACATCTCCAGGAGAAGCTATAATAGATTTGTTGTAAACTTCCTGTGGTATTTCGGAAAGATGCTTCTCAACTGATATGCCAAATTTTGTATGGATCTGACCATAATGAATGCAAGGCATACCTTTTTCCACAAAATCTGCCTTTTGTATGCTCTTTCCTCTAAGAAATGAACCTACTTCTCCAAAAGTTTTATATGTCCAATTCTTTCTCATGATTATTCTTTTTCTAACATTTCACATAATTCTCTATATCCGCTTAAGAAAACATCTTCAGTTTTTTCAAGCCGATAAAGAATATCTTTGACAGGCTCATATTCTACTTTCTTTCGTTCTATCTCTTTATACTTGTTGATGGATAGGTCGTAGTCGTTCTGACGACTTTCTTCAACTGGCACAAAGAAACTTTGTTCTTTGCGAGTACGAGTTTCCTCGGCATCGAGATTGTGGAAACGAAACACTATATCTGGGATGTCATTCTCGGTGATAGTATTACGTTTGTCATCGAGAGAAAAACCGTCAGCCTTCATGTCATAGAACCAAACCTTATCTGTGCCGCCACTATTAGTTTTAGTAAAGACAAGAACAGCTGTACTTACTCCAGCATAGGGTTTGAACACACCACTTGGCATTGAAATGACTGCCCTAAGCTGTTGGTTGTCCACAATTTCCTTGCGAATAGCGACATGAGCTTTACTTGTGCCAAACAGAACTCCATCAGGAACAATGCTAGCACAGCGACCACCAATCTCCAATGAGCGAACAAACTGAGCAAGGAACAGCAACTCTGTCTTGCTTGTGTTGGCGTATGCAAGAATCTTCTTGTTTACATTGCCTTTGTCTAAACTTCCAGCAAAAGGAGGATTGGCCATGATAAGTGAGTAGCAAGCCTGGTCCTCATTCTGCTCAGAGAGAGAATCACGCCATGCCAAGTTAGGACTACTGATGTCATGTAGTAAAAGGTTCATGGCACCGATTCGAAGCATAGTTTGGTCGGTGTCATAACCATTAATCAGACTAGTCTTTATATGTTGAACATCATTACTGGCGTACATGGCCATTTGGTGTTTCTCCTTAATGTACTTCACTGCTTCCACAAGGAATCCTGCACTACCCATAGCTGGATCACATATGTAGTCTTGTGGGGTTGGCTCCATCAATTCAACAATCATTCGGATAATATGGCGAGGTGTACGGAACTGTCCGTTTGTACCAGAAGCGGCCATCTTCCCAAGGATGTATTCATAAACATCACCCATTGCGTCACGATTGTTCATGTCAAGTGAATCAACTCCGTCAACAACCTTTGAAAGAGTACGAGCATTAGGAATAAGGAAGATAGCCGATTTCATATAGCGACTATAGGCACTCTCTTCACCAGTACCGATGTGCTTTATGAACTCAAACACACTCTGGCGCACAATCTTAAACATGTTGTCTGAACCGAAGTTCTTGAATACATGCCAACGTAGGTTCTCGTATGGTACACCAGCCTTTTCTTCATCACTGACGGCTTCAGGGTTTACCCACAGCTGGCCAGCAGGAAATGTAGGATTCTGAACTTCGGCTCCCCAATCTCGTGCGTTTTCTTCTTCTTGCAGCTGCTTGTCATC